>Ga0209554_1001047_pt1 | contig 21886 bp, 17 predicted proteins | sample MarorgKNORR_S2LV_5_FD_188221 | JGI IMG/M metagenome (GOLD analysis project Ga0209554, IMG submission 188221) | Marine microbial communities from the Southern Atlantic Ocean, analyzing organic carbon cycling - Bottom_A/KNORR_S2/LV (SPAdes) (version 2) | ecosystem: Environmental > Aquatic > Marine...
GCCGATCCGTCTCGGCAGCGGCTGAAGCGGCTCGTGTAGGGGTTTCAGGAGCGGTTGCGCTTGCCGCCCGGGGCTTGTGTCACGGCACGCTTCTTGCGACGCAAAAGACCGGGATTTCTCCTGGGAAGGGAAGACCTGGATGCTGCGCTGTGCTCGGCTCGGACTGCTCTCGGCGATTGCGCTGTGCTGGTTGGCACTCGCCCCGGCCGCGCTCGCGCTTTCGACGATGTACGTCGGCGTCCAGCCCGTCCAGGTCTGCAACGACGGCGGCGCCAGTTGCGCTAACGATTCGCGCGAGCTCTTTCGGGACGAGATGGACAAGATCTGGGCGCAGGCCGACATGTCGATCCAGTTCCTGCCCTGGCTGACGGTCGACGACTCGGATCTCCTCAACGACGTGGTGTTCTGGGATCTCAGCCCCAACGCCGACGAAGAGATCATCAACCTCTGGTTTGTAGACACTCTCTACTGGCCGTACGCCGGAACTCTCTATGGACAGGCAAGCAGCGCCCAGGGCTACGCCGCAGTCACCGCATCCGTGTTCTCGTACAACAGCGGAAACGGCCGGCGTGACACGATGGCGCACGAGATCGGGCACGTGCTCGGCCTTGGCCACAGCACTTATGGTGCGGGCGCGTCCTCGAACGTGATGACCGCGGGGAGTTCGCGCAGCGTGCCCGATGGCGTGGGCAATATCACGCCGGACGGCGCGGCGTTGAGCGTACTCACCGCCGCGCAGATCACGCAGGTGCGGCTCAACAGCTATGCGCTCAACTACAACCCGGTTCCCGAGCCGGGTACCGCGATGCTCGTGGTGTTCGGACTCGTGATGGTGGGGGTTCGGCGCAAGCCCTAAGAAAAGGGCCCCCAAGCCCGCTTCCCCTGGCGGGCTGACAGCGCGAGCCCGGAAGGTTCTGGTCTTCCGGGCTCGTTCGCTGCCAAGCGCCCCGGTCGCCGACTACTGCGCCAGCGAGATCTGTCCATCGGCGAGGTGTACCCACAACAGCTTCCCGCCGGTTCCGATCGAGGCGGTCCCGAGGGTCGGGCCGAGCCGCGGCGGCAAAGTGATCCACCAGCCGAGGTGGGCCCGGCGCACCAGGTCGCGCGCAGGGACGTCCACGACCTTCTGGATGTCGTCGAAGGAATGTCTCGCCACCTCGTGTCCGTTGCGATCGAGCACCACCGCGGCGGTGTCGCTCTTCACGTGAATCCACTCGTCGAGCAGCAGCACGCGACCACGATCATCCAGCAGCGCGTAACGCGGCCCGAACTCCTGGGGCAGCGTGCGGCTCCATAGGGAGGTGCGTACTTCGTTCTCGATGGCGAAGAGTTCTGCGTTCGCGTGACGCGATTCCCAGGAGTCGGGCGTCGAGAGCACCAGCACGAAGCGGCCGCTCGGCGATTCGATCTCGCGTATCGGCGGCGGCAGCGGTTGGGAGTCGGGCTCGGCGACCGCGAGTCCCGGTGCGAGCAGCGCGCCCAGGGTGCAGAGGGCGAGCCTGGCAACGCGGCGGTGTAGCGGAATCCCGGTCATGGGTAGCAGTCTATCGCGTCTTTCCGGCACTACGTGCGGGTGTGTTGGTCGTAACATGGAGGTCCGACGGCGTCGGATATTGCCGGGATCGGCCCGGCGGGGCGCCTGGTGCGCCGCTCGCGGGCCACGAGGCGGGAGTGTTTGCCGACCCGTTGAGCACCGGCTAATCGTCTCCGAGTCGTCCCGCGCCCCGAAATGGAGTTCTCTCGACCGCCATGGCCAAGCGCACCCCCATCGACGCCGGACTCTTCGCGGGGTCTCTTGATGTTCCCAGGCTGCGCGGCAGCCGCTGTCGAAGCTGTGGCGAGACCACCTTCCCGGCGCAGAAGGGCTGCCCGGCCTGCACGGCGCAGGGCTGCGAAGAGGTCGCCCTCGGTACCCGCGGGCTTCTCTGGACCTGGACGATCCAGCACTTTCCGCCGCCGCATCCCTACGCGGGCGATGCCGACAACTTTGAGCCCTTCCCGGTGGGCTACGTCGAGTTACCCGACGGTCTGCGGGTCGAGGCGCGGCTCCTCGGCTGTGACGCCGCGAGCCTCGAAATCGGCATGGAAATGGAACTCGTGCTCGAACCCTTTGCGCGGGACGAAGACGGGCATGAAGTCGTGACCTTCGCGTTTCAGCCGGTGTCGTCGTAGGCGGTTTTCATCGGCTGCCCACGCGGGCGTGCGCGCAAACACGAGGCGAGAAAGCGAAACCCATGAAAATTTCGATCCTCGGAACCGGGCTCCAGCCCTTCGGTCGCCACGACGGGGTCACGCCCATCGAGATGGGGGTCGTTGCGGCCCACGCGGCCCTCGACGACGCCGGCCTCGGCTGGAACGATATCCAGCTTGCCTTCGCGGGAAGCCTCGAGGTGTTGCAGCCCGACACCATGATCCAGCACATGGGGCTCACGGGGATTCCCTTCACCACGCTCTACAACGGCTGTGCCACCGGCGGCAACCTGCTGCTCTCGGCGGCGAACGCGATCACCGCCGGTGCCGGCGACATTGCGATCGCGGTGGGAATGGACAAACACCCGCGCGGGGCCTTCTCGGTGGGGGACACCCTCGAGAGCATCGGTCTCGGCCAGTGGTACGGCGAGACAGGCCTGGCGCTCAACCCGCAGTACTTCGCGATGAAGACGAAGCGCTACATGCACGATTACGGGATCAGCGAAACTTGCCTCGACCTCACCGCCGTGAAGGCCTTCGAGAACGGATCGCGAACGGACCACGCCTGGCGCCGGAAGGCGATTCCCCAGGACGAGATCGCGCGCTCGGCGATGGTCTGCGACCCGCTGCGAAAGTTCCACTTCTGCTCGCCGAGCGAGGGGGCCGCGGCGGTCGTGCTGTGCCGCAGCGACGTGGCGCGACGCTACGCCACGCGGCCGGTGGAACTGCGCGCCGACGTCTTTCGCACCCGGCGCTATGGCTCCTTTGAAACCCTGTCCCCCTCGATGCCGGTGAAGAGTGCGCCGAGCCCGAGCGTGCAGGCCTCGCGGGCGGCCTTCGAGATGGCGGGGATCGGTCCCGACGAGATCCAGGTCGCCCAGGTTCAGGACACCGAGGTCGGCCATGAGATCATGCACCTCGCCGAGTGCGGATTTTGCAAGGACGGCGAGCAAGAGGGGTTGATCCGCGACGGCGAGACGAAGATCGACGGGCGTATCCCGGTGAATACCGACGGCGGGCTGTTGGCGAACGGCGAACCGATCGGTGCGTCGGGGCTGCGCCAGGTTCACGAGGTGCGCCGGCAGTTGCTCGGGCGCGGGGGGCGCAACCAGGTGCCCGGAAATCCCAGGACGGGCCTCACCCATGTCTACGGTTTTCCCGGGGTTTCCTGCGTGACGGTGCTCTCGGTCTGAGCCAAACTCCCCCACGCGATGCCTGACGAACACCGCGCAACCGCCCTGGGACAGATCGGTCGCCTGCTCGGCAGCCTGAGCCTGCGGCAGGCGGCGACGGTCTATGCCGAAGAGTGGATCGGCTCGCTGCTGCGTCCGGTGCCGAGCCTGCTCGGCTGCGGACTGCGCTTTCTCTTCTACCGGCTGCTCTTTTCAGAACTTGGGGGTTTCGGGTACATCTCGCGGCGGGTCGAATTCGTGCACTCCTACGGCATGCGGCTGGGGCGCAACCACCATATCAACGTGGGGTGCCACTTCGATGCGCGCGGCGGGCTGACGATCGGCGAGAACGTACTCTTTGGGCCCAACGTGGTGGTGGTGAGTTCGCAGCACCAGTGGGATGCCGATCCGAACCTGCCGATCATCCAGCAGGGACACCGCGCGGCGGCGGTTTCGATCGGGGACGACTGCTGGATTGGGGCCAATGCCGTGATCACCCCGGGCGTCGCGGTGGGGACGGGCACCATCGTCGGTGCCGGTTCCGTCGTAACCAGTTCGACCGAGCCCTATTCGATCGTCGCCGGTTCGCCCGCCCGCGTCATCGGCCAACGCGAGCGCTAGCGGGGACCGTCCCCTCGCTGCGCTACTCCTCGGGGGACGGCAACGCCTTGAGCGTTCGCACCACTTTTTCGTTGGGTTCGAGCTTCTCGAGTTCGCCCGTGGTGGCGTTCAGGGCCTCGAGTTGGCGGCCCGCCGGAAGCACGCGCGCTTCGTAGCTCCCGACTGCATCGTTGTAGGCGTCCTGGGCGCGCCCGAGGTTCTTTCCGAGGTTCGCGAGGTGCCCGACAAAGATGCCGATGCGCTTATGCAGTTCGCTGGCCTGCTCCTGGATCTCGCGTGCGCCCTCGGCGAGATCGTGCTGCTTCCAGTAGAGGCCCACGGTGCGCAGCAGCGCCACCAGTGTGACCGGGGTCGCGATCAGGATGCGGTCGGCCAGGGCCCTCTCCAGCAACTCCGGCTTCTGTTCGAAGGCCGCAGAGAGCAGGTGTTCGCCGGGTAGGAAGAGGACGGTAAAGTCGATCTGCCCGCCAAGAGCCGTCGCGTAGTCGCGACGCCGCAGTTCGTCGATGTGCCGCGTGAGATCGGTCGCGTGCTTTTGCAGCAGCGATTCGCGGGCTGCCGGGTCCTCGGTTTCCATCGCTTCGTGATAGGCTGCGAACGGAAATTTCGCGTCGATCGGGATCTGCCCCTTTCCCGGAAGGTTGACCACGATGTCCGGCCGACCGCCGTCGGGCGTCTGCACCTGCTCGAGGAAGTCGCAGTGCTTGGTCATCCCCGCCATCTCGATGATGTTGCGTAGGATCATCTCGCCGATGACGCCGCGGGTCCGGGAGCTGCCCTTCAGTGCTGTCGCGAGGGCCGTGGATTGTTCCTGCAGCGTCTGGGTGGATTCGCGGAGCGATTGGAGTTCGGTGCGCAGCGAGCCGTAGGCCTGGCTGCGGGTCTTCTCCATTTCTTTCGTTTCTCTTTCGAGCTTTGCCAGTTCGTCGCGCAACGGCTTCAGGCTCTGGCTGGCGAGGCCGAGAAAACTCTCGTTCGACGATTTGAGGCTCTTCGAGGCCAGGCCCTCGAAGGTCTCCTTCATCTGGGCGAGGCCGGTCTCGAAGAGCTCGCGCTCGCGCTGGCTGGCTACTTCGCCGGCAGCGCGCTGGGCCTCGAGCACCACCAGCCTGCCGCGATGGCGGCTGCCGACCACCAGGGCGCCGAGTGCCGCGCCTGCGATGAGTCCGACGATCAGGCTGATGGGATCCATCGCTCCTCCACGGCCTTGCGGCCGTCAACGGGGCGAGGATAGGGGAGGGGCGTTGGCTTTTCCGCAGGGGCCTCCCGAAAAAGCGCCCGCGTCGCAGGGGGTGTCAGTGGGCGCGGCGGCGAAGCCCGAGGCCGGCGAGCCCAAGTGCCAGCAGCGCGCCGGTTCCCGGTTCGGGGACGTAGGCAGTGATCCACGGAGAGAACGAGGAAACCCGGGTGCTGCCTGTGAAGTCGCCGTACTCGAAGCCGACGGATCCCGTGAGCGAAACGACGAACGAGTTGACGCCGGCGACCTGTTCGCTGCCGCCGACGTCGAGGAAGACGCCGCCGCCACTGTCGCCGGGCGCCACCAGGATCTCAAGGTCGAGGGCCGCGGCGTCTGAGGTCGCACTCATCCAGAAATTCGAATAGTGGTAGTCGAGCACGTTGTGCGCGCTGCTCCCGTCATCGAAATCGGCAAAGAAGATCGAATCGGCGAAGTCGGCGAGGATCGTCCCGGCGCTGGGGTCGGTCACCAACAGGTCGACGCTGTCGATGACGTTCTGGCCCGCGCGAGCGGTCCCCGTGCCGGAGGTCGGCCCGGTAAGGCCGTTGCCGCCGCGGCCAAAGCCCACGTAGGTGGCGATCTGGCCCAATTCGTCGCTGCCGGTGTAGAGCGCCGAGGGAACGATCCCGGTGACAGCGGTACTGAGCTGCACGAGGGCGATGTCGTTGCCCTCGCTGACGCTGCTGCTCCAGTCGGGGTGCACGACGGTTTCGTCCACGGAGTAGTAGTCGCTGCCAAAGCGCACCGACATGTTGGTTGCGCCGTCGGCGCAATGCGCCGCGGTGAGCACCCAGCGGTGGGCCACCAGGGTGCCCGAGCAGACGTAGTGCGCGCCGCTGATCTGGAAGTTCAGGAAACCCACCGACGGGTAGTCGTCGGCGAGGTCCCGGTAGCTGGCATCCGATTCCCCGTCAAGAATGATTCCAGCCTGAGCTGCGGGCGCGGCAAAGCCGCCCGCCAGAATTCCAGCGACCAGCAACATCCACGCGCACAACAGGCGGCCGACGCTCCCGGGCCGAGGCCAAGGGAGAGCCGTCGCACGGCTTGAAATCCCCATTCCCAGCTCCGCTCAGCTGCTGACAGTGTCCCCGGAGCCCGCGAAAAAGGCAACCAGGGTCTGAGATTGGTCGCTCTTCGCGGACTGAGCGGGCTCTCGCTCGCCGCCCCTCGAAGGCGGCAGCCAGTGCGCGCCTCCCCGTACCCGATTCGCACACGCTTCGAACCCGCTATCGAACACGCTTCGGACCGAGATCGGCGATACTCGTCGCGAGGAGGCCGGCGCCCTGGCCCTGAAGCACGAATTCGCCTGGTCGGCGTCGCGGCACGCGAACTTTCGCAAGTGTCGCCGCGCGCATTATTACGCCTACTACCTCGCCTGGAATGGCTGGCAGAGGAGCGCCCCGAAAGAGCGCATCGCCGCGCGCACGCAGCACAAGCTCACCGGGATGAGCCAGGTGGCGGGGTCGGCGATCCATCGCGTGTTGGCGCAGTACATGGCCGAGCGTCCCGGCTACCGCATGCAGGAAGACGAAGCGGTCACCCGCGCCAGCGCCGAGTTGCGCCACGCCTTCAAAGATTCGCGAGACGGTCTCGGCGCGCGCAATCCCTCGAAGCACGCTTACCTGGCAGAGCATTTCTATGCGGACGACCGAGTCGCCACCCGCGAGGCCACCGCCGAGTACGGCGCGCGCTTCATCGAACGCATCCGCAACTGCTTTGCGAATTTCTACGCGATGCCCAGTTTGGCGCTGGTGCGCGAGGCGGAGCCCGAGGCGCTGATCTTCGTAGAAGACCCCTCGCCGCGCGGCGGTTTCGATAATTTCGAGTACAAGGGAACGAAGGTCTTCGCCTCGCCCGACCTGGTGTTGCGAGATGCCGAGGGCGTGGCGCGGATCTACGATTGGAAGACCGGCTCGCCCTCGGACGCCGACGAATTCCAGTTGCTCACCTACGCGATCCAGGCGCGCGAGCAGTGGGGGCTCGCCCCCGAGGCCGTGCGCGCCTTCGACGTCTACCTCGACCGCGCTGAGGTGCACGAATGGGAAGTGAGCGAGAGCCGCCTGGCCGAGACCGAAGCCACCATCGACACTTCGATCGAGGCCATGCGCGTGCTGCATTTCGAAGCCGACACCGCCATGGGGGACGCCGAGAATTTCCCCCGCGTTCCCGCCGACGCGCCCGAGGCGCGCTTGTGCAGCTACTGCCGCTTCCGGCGGATCTGCGGCCGCGAAGAGCAAGGATCCGAGGGCTCGTAGCGCGGCGGCGTGCCCTTCCGGGCTCCCTGTGAGGGCGGGGTGCGGTGGAGCCGACGATCGGAATCGAACCGATTACCTGCTCATTACGAGTGAGCTGCTCTACCGAGTGAGCTACGTCGGCCCGGGAAGGCCTCCGTCCGGGCGGCGGTGAAGCGCGCTACCGGGTGGTCTGCCACCGTGGGCGGGATTGTAGCCGTGGCCCCCGGGGTCGCCATCGGCAGGCGCGGCCCCGAGTTTCTGGGTTGACCGCGGGGGCGGGCGCCGGATAGGATCCTCCGGGCGAGGGAGATGATGCCCATTCTACCCATCATGGATCTGCTGATCCTGGCCGGCTGGTCGCTGCTCTCGTTCGGAGCGGTGCTGAAGGCGATCTACGTCACCACCAATTACCGGCCGACGCTGCTCGGCCTCGGGCCGATGGATTGCGCCATCGGGGCCGGGGTCTTCCTGCTCTTCGCCCTGGCACTGGCCGCGCGCACCTGGGTGAAGCAACAGGAGGCCAGCGGCGCCGCCGAGAGGCGCGCGCGGCTCGAGCGCGGCATGCGCTTGGCAGGCGGCCCGAAGAGCGAGGAGCCCGACGGCGAGGAGCCCGACGGCGATGAGCCCGACGGCGAGGAGCCCTCGGTCAGTTCCGCGGGCGGACGAGGCTGAGCGCCGAGTGGGCCAACTCGCGGTAGAGCTGGCCACTGAGAACGACGATCTGGGTGGCTTCACGGATGACGCGTTTCATGCACAGACTCCTCTTACAGGGGTAGGTGTCCGCCGAGCGGTCCCCGGTGTCGCTAAAACTGCGTCCTTCCAGGCGGCCCGGGCAAGTAGCGGCTGATCCGCCGGCGGGGTCGTCGCCGCCTCGTGCGCTTCTCGGCCGCCTCGGGCCTCGGGTTGCCGGTTGGCGTGATACTCTTGCGCTCGCATGAAGCCGTCCGGCGTGCAGCGAAAAATCTGGATTGATGGAGCGCTGGTGCCCTGGGACGAGGCGGGTGTCCACCTGCTCTCCCACAGTCACCAGCGGGGATCGCTGGTCTTCGACTACCTGTCGGTGCACGAAACCCCCAAGGGGACGGCCATCTTCCGGGTCGATGAGCACGTCGAGCGCTTTCGCACCTCGTGCGTTTTGGTGGGGCTGCCGCTCGAAGCTTCGGCCGATGCCATCCGCGCGGCGGTGCTCGCCGCCGTGCGCGCCAACCCCGGCGCCTGCGTCGCGAAGATTTGCGCCTACCTGCCCTCGGTGGAGGTCGACGTAGTGCCGGTGGACGATCACGTGGCCCTGGCGGTCGCCGCCTACGACCCGACCGCGGACATCCAGGCGCGAAAGCCGGGTGCGCTGCCCTTCCGCAAAACGGTGCGCCTGCATATCGAGCGCGAAACCCGCAACCGGCGAAGCGACATCATCCCGCCCCAGGCGAAGGTGGCGGCGAACTACGTCTCGCCGATGGTCGCGAAGTGGCGCGCGCGCAGGAAAGGCTACGACGAGATCGTTCTCCTCGACGAAGAAGGCGACCTCGCCGAAGGGCCCACCACCAACCTCTTCCTGGTGGATGACGCCGGGTGCGTTTGCACGCCGCCCGAGGCGCGCGTGCTGCTTGGCATCACGCGCCGCAGCATTCTCGAACTCGCGCGCGCCGAGGGCTTCGCCGTGCGCGAGGCGCCGCTGGCAGTCGAAACCCTCGAGTCCGCCGCGGAAGTCTTCCTTACGGGCACCACGGCCGGGGTCTGGCCGGTAGAATCCGTCGATGGGAAACCCGTCGCCGCGCAGGTGCCCGGGCCAGTGACCAGAGCCCTCTCCGAACGTTTCCGGCGGGTGGTCGCGGGCGCCGATCCCACCTTCGCGCACTGGCTCACGCCGGTATCGGAAGCCGGGGGCCGCGACTAGGCATGCGAATCCTCTCCGGGATCACCTCCTCGGGTGAATGCCACCTGGGCAACTACTTCGGCGCGATCCGTCAACACGTCGACTTGCAGGCCCAGGGCGAGGGCATCTACTTCATCGCCGACTATCACTCGATGACCTCGGTGCGCGATGGCGAATTGCGGCGTCGGTTGGTGCGCGAGGTCGCCCTCGACTACCTCGCCTGTGGCCTCGACCCCGAGCAGTCGATTCTCTACCGCCAGTCCGACGTGCCCGAGGTCTGCGAACTCTCCTGGATTCTGGGTTCGATCACGCCCATGGGCCTGCTCGAACGCGGCCACGCCTACAAGGACAAGGTGGCCCAGGGCCTTTCGGCGGATCACGGACTCTTCGCCTACCCCGTGCTGATGGCCGCCGACATCCTGATGTACAACCCCGACATCGTTCCGGTGGGCAGCGATCAGAAGCAGCACATCGAGATGGCGCGCGACATCGCCCAGCGCTTCAACCACGTCTACGGCGCCGAGGTCTTCAAGCTTCCCGAACCGCGCATTCTCGAGGGGGTCTCCATCGTGCCCGGGACCGACGGGCGCAAGATGTCCAAGAGCTACCAGAATACGCTGCGCATGTTCTGGCCGGAGAAGAAATTGAAGAAGGCGGTGATGGCGATCGTCACCGATTCGACGCCGGTGGAAGCGCCGAAGGATACCGAGGCACCGCTCTTCCATTTGTGGTCGCTCTTTGCCTCGAAAGAAGAGCGCGACGAGTTCTTCGGGCGGGCCCGCGCGGGGGGGCTGGGCTACGGCGATGTCAAGAAGGATCTGCTGGCCCGCATGCTCGACTTCTTCGAGCCGATGCGCGCGCGCCGGGCCGAACTCGAAGCGCGCCCCGATGAAGTCGAGGAGATTCTCGCCGCCGGTTGCGTGCGGGCCCGCGAAGCAGCGGCGCCGGTGCTCGACGCGTGTCGCTCTGCCGCGGGGCTTGGCCGCCAGACCTAGGTTGCCGGCGCTACGAAGAGGGCGTCGGCTCGACGATCGCGGCGAGTTGGCGCGACTGGCACAAGAGGCGGCCGTCGCGGCTGAAGATCCAACCGTCCTCGCTGAGGAACCCGTCGCGCGTCGTGTGCGTGACGACGCGCGCGAGGCAATAGTCGTCGTCGGCCACGCCCGCCGTTGCCGGATCGCCATAGAAGTGGATGGTGAGTTCGATGGTCGGCGCGCCCGCGGGCCTTTCGCCTTCGCGCAGCGCAAAGACCGCCGGGGGCAGGGCGTCGGCGTAGAGCGCGACCGCCGCAGCGTCGAGTGCACGCGGCTCGCGCAGGCGCATCCACGCCCTCACGTCGGGGTCTTCGCGCCGGCCGAAGGGCTCGAAGCCGGGCACGAAGAGTGTTTCGACACGCTCGCGGAAGGCTGCGAGGTGCGTGACCTCGGGCCGCTCTTCTGGGATTGCGTTCGGCGGGGGGACACTCGGCACCTCGCAGCGCGCGACTTCCCAGCCTGTGCCGGGGCGCGCTGTAGCGAAGGCGGCGAGGGCGAGCACGCGGGTCTTCTCCCCCTGTAGCAGGCGCGCCGAAAGGCTGGTGAGCGAGCGGCCGCTGCGCTCGATGGCGACCGTGATCTCGCAGGGCCCCTCGGTGGGCGGCGAGAGGTAGTGCAGGCTGAGGCTACGGGCGCAGCGTTCGGGGTCGCCGAGCCGGGTTTCGAGCGCCTTTATCAGGAGGGCGGCGAGGTAGCCGCCGTTGGGTCCATGAGTGATCCACCAGCCGCGGTCGATGGTGGCCTGGAAGCGGCCGTCGCCGAGCGGGCGGACAGCAGTGTCGCGATCGAAGCGGTTCATCGATTCCTCGGGAGCGTCGCGGCCGGAGCAGTGGCGCTTGCCTTTTGGGCGTGGCGAAACGAGGAGTGTCCCCTTTTGGCGTGATGCAGCAATGCAGGAGCGACCCCGGCGAACGACGAACCGACTACGCGGCCAGCAATTCGTAGCGGTTGAGATTGCCACCGCGGCCATCGGCGAGGAACGAATCGACGCGTTCGAGGGCGAGGCCGGCGAGCAGCGCCTCGATCTCGGTGTCGTCGCTGTAGTGGCAATAACGATGGGATGCGTCTCCCCAGCGGAGCAGGTGGTCGCCGGCTTCGAGGTCTCCCGGGTCGAAGCCGTAGCACGGCGCCGTTTCGCGCAACGGGGCCATCCGCACAGCGAAGCGCTCGGCGTGTTCCGGCGCCCCGAAGCGCCAGAAGGCGATTGCCAACAGCCCACCCGGGGCAACCCTCTCGGCCAGTGCACGCACGATTTCGCGCCGGGCTTCGAACCCCGGGACGTGGTGGAGCGCGCCGAAGGCCACGACGAGGTCGAAGGGGCCGGTGGGAATCGCATTCGCGGTGGCTTCGAGCACCCAGTCGGCTTCGACGAGTTTTGCGCGGGCGAGTGGTTGGCAGCGCTTTTGGGCTTCGCGAAGGAGCGGAGCGCTTGCGTCGACGCCGCAGTAGTCGATGGCGGTGGGGTGGCGATCGGCGAGGTGACCGGCGAAACGTCCATTGCCGCACGCGAAGTCGAGCACCCGCGACACGGCGCCGGCAGCCTCCGGCGCACGTTCAGCGAAGCGCGCAAGGACGCGATCCCATCCCGGCCAGGGGTGCTCCCGGGTATCGGAGAAGGCCTCCGCGTGGCGCGCGTAGAAGGCGAGGTTGATGGCGTTGAGTGCCTTGCGCGTCGGGGTGTCCATGGCCTGCGGTAGTGTAGTCGCCGTGGCTCGCCCCGCGTTCACGCTCGAAGCCGGAGACGAATCTCCCGACACGGATCGTCACCGCGACGATCTACTGGCGATCATTGCTGAGATCGAGGCCGAGGAGTCGCTCGACGCCGCGACTCTCGATGGGATTCTGCGCCGTCATCCGCGAGATGGGTGTGGGTTCTTCTCGCGAGCCGAGTTGATCGCCGGCTTTCGTCGCCATGCCCTCGAGGCGGGTGATGAGGTTCGCGAGGACGCATTCGTGCGGCGCGTGGTCATGCGCCCGGTGCGCAGCCAGAGCGGCGTAACGCCCGTCACGATCCTGACGCGACCCTTTCCGTGCCCGGGCCGTTGCATCTTCTGCCCCAACGACGTGCGCATGCCCAAGAGTTATCTGTCGGCCGAGCCGGGAGCCCAGCGCGCTGCTTTGAATCGCTTCGACGCCTACCGGCAGACCTGGAGTCGCCTCGAGGCCTATCGCGCCATCGGCCACCCCACCGAGAAGATCGAATTGATCGTGCTCGGCGGCACCTGGTCGTTCTATCCCGAGGCCTACCAGGTGGGCTTTCTCGCGGGATGCTTCCGCGCGCTCAACGATTTCGGCGCGGGGATCGACCGGCGCAGCGAGGCGAAGGGCGTCGATCCCGGGGCGCTGCCCGCCTTCGTGGACGGCAGCAAAGAGACGAGCGGCGTCTACAACCGGCTGCTGAAGGGCTGGGAGGGTGCCCGCGACCTTGCCGACGAAAGTGCGGGCTGGGACGAACTCGAAGCGCTGCAGCGCGCCAACGAGCAATCGCGTTGCCGCAGTGTCGGGCTCTCGCTCGAGACCCGGCCCGACTATGTCACCCCGAAAGAAGTGCTGCGCCTGCGGCGGCTCGGGGCCACGAAGGTGCAGCTGGGTGTGCAGAGCCTGCAGGACGAAGTGCTGCGGCGAAACCAGCGCGGACACGATGTCGCGGCGAGTCGGCGCGCGGTGGCGCTGCTGCGGGCCGCCGGCTTCAAGCTACAGCTGCACTGGATGCCAAACCTGCTCGGTTCGACCCCGGAAGCCGACCGCGCGGATTTTGAGAAACTCTTTGCCGATGCCGACTTCCGTCCCGACGAGCTCAAGCTCTACCCGTGTTCGCTGATCGAGAGCGCCGAATTGATGCAGCACTACGAGCGCGGCGAGTGGCGGCCCTACAACCACGCCGAACTACTCGAGGTGGTTTCCGAGGCGCTGGCGGCCGCGCCGCACTGGGTTCGGCTGAGCCGCGTGATTCGCGATATTTCTTCGGACGACATCGTGGCGGGCAACGGGCTGACGAATTTTCGCGAGATCGCCGAAGCCGAACTCGCGCGGCAGGGCCGCGCCCCGCGCGAGATCCGCTGGCGCGAGGTTCGCGGAGAGGTGGTCGATGCGAAAGAACTCGAGATGCGCTCGACCCGTTACGACACCTCGACGGGCCTCGAAATCTTCTTCGAGTTCGTCGACGACAGAGATCGCCTGGCGGCCTTCTTGCGACTCTCGCTCCCCGGGGAGAGGGACGTCCCGACCCCGGAAGAAGTCGCGGGTGCGGCGCTGATCCGCGAGGTTCACGTCTACGGCGGCGCCGTCGATCTCGGCCAGCGCCGCGAGGGCACGGCGCAGCACCGCGGGCTCGGTCGCGCGCTGATCGAAGCCGCGGCAGAACTTGCCCGGGCGAAGGGCTACGCGCGGCTCGCTGTGATCTCCGCCGTGGGCACACGCCCCTACTACCGCAAGCTGGGCTTCGAAGACGGCCCGCTCTACCAGCACCGGAGCCTGGTGTAAGAGGCGGGGACGGTTTCCTAGAACGTGTAGCGGAGGCGGAAGAAGATCTCGTCGCGCTCACGCACGATGCCGACGCCGTTGTAGGTACCGTTCTCGTAGGGTCGGCTGCCGCCGCGGTTGCCGAGGGTCAGGTTCGCGAGCGGCATGTCGGTGTACTTCACCGCGCCCCAGAAGAAGGCCACCCCGAAGTTCACCGAGAAGGCCGAGGAGATGCGGTAGGTGACCTGGGGAATCGCGGCGCCCGACTGCGAGTTGACGTCGTACACGAAGACGAAGGTCGGGAGCACGCGATCCTGGTGGTAACCGGTAGACACCGCAAAGGTGAAGAGGAAATTGAAGGGCCCATCGCTCGGCATGCTCTTCTTGTAGCCCGCGCGGTACTGGAAGAAGAGCTGGCTGTTGAAGAAGAAGGTGCGGTTGGAATTGAGAAAGCGGATGAAGGTGGGGCGATCCATGCTCACCGACAGGTTGAAGTCCTGCACGTCGGTCGTCCCGCTAAACGAATCGCTGTCCGCGACGCGTTGTTTCGGGATCCAGGAGAACTCTAAAGCCCAGTTCGATTTCGTCTCGTCCTCGGCGAAGTCGAGCGAAAGACCGAGGACATTCCGCTTCATGTACTCGAGGGTGACCTCGCCGCCGCCGTGCCAGAGAAGCGTGCGGCGGCCGTATTTCCCATTCCCGCTGGCCTTCGCGATATTGCGGGTCAGTCCAGCGATGCCGCTGATCGTGCGCACGCCGGCGCAGAGATGGGGGGTGGCCCAGCTGCAGATCCCGGGGTCCATCCGGGTGAGGACATCGAACTCCGGGTCGAGGGTCGCCAGCAGGATCATCGCGTTCCACGAGACGGCGGCGAGTTCGGAGGCGAAGGCCTGGGGTAGGCCGGTGGTGGCGTCGAGGGCATAGGGGTGTTCGAGGGTGCGCGCCCCGGTGTTGTTGTTCGACAGCGCGCAGTACGCGGAGTTGTTCGCGATGCAGCCGTCGACGCCTGCGTCGTAGAAAACGTTGGTGACGCGCCGGGCCCCAGGAAGCACCTGCACCCGCGAAAGGGCTCGGTTGTAGCGGGTGGCTACGGGCCCGCCGAGGATCTGACTGGCGGTGGGGGTGGTGCCTTCTTCCCCCGTCAGGAAGTTGAGGGTCCCGGGCTGCGGAAGCGTCGAAGTAGTGGTCCAGCACGCGCTCGGGTCGACCTGGCAGGGGGTCGACTCGAAGGTGCCGTCGAATGCGGTAAACGATTGGACGAGTACGCTGCCCTCGGTGTTGAGCAGGTTGATGCCCTGGAGGTCGCACGAAGTCCCGAAGAAGGGCCCACACCCGAGGAGCGCTTCCTGCTCGGGAGTGATGCGTTGCGCGAGGGTCTGGTTGATTCCGCTGAAAAATGCGCCTCCGCCGTTACCGCATTCGAACAGCCCGGCCACCAAGGGATTCGCCGTCATGCACGGGTTGCCGGCCGCGCCGAAGGGGGCGTTGTCGTCGTCGTTGGCGTCGCGGTTCAGAAGGACGAGCGGCATGTCGTCGGCCAGGAACGAGGGGTCCTCGGGACAACCGTCCGGGCACACGATATCGACGAACCCATCGTTGGCGAGCGAACCGCCGGTCAGGATCGAACTCAGGAACTCTCCGATCATCAAGGTGGGGAAAACAGGGGTGGCGATAACCGGGCTCCCGAAGACGTTGAACGCGCAGGCGCCGGGGTCGAGGTCGGTGAAGCCGACGGTCGCAGCGCAGGTCACGGCGAACAGCTGGAGATTCGCCGGGTGCGCGTCGAGGGCGTTTCGCGGGTCCGCGAGGAGTAGGCCGTTGCTGGCGGTGTCGTTGAAGTCGATGGGGCCGGGCGTGAGGCACGCCTCCTGGGTGCCGTCGATGCAGGGGCCGGTGGCGTCGATGGTCCGAATCCGGCCGGTGTCGATGTCTACGTTGCGGTCGTAGAGCGTCATCATGTCGATGTAGGGAATCGGCGCGTAGCCGTAGAAATCCGAGAGGGCGAAACTGAAGCGGTCGTAGCGCCACTCGATGCGCGCGCCCCCCTGGAGCCCCTTGACGTCGTCCCAGGGCGAGGGCGGCAGGTCGATGCCGGCGACTCCGATGCCCACGGTGCCGTGGCCCAGGGCGCCGAGCCCCACCTGGCAGACGATGTTCGGTGCGTAGGGTTCGCCGCAGTAGCCGAAATCGAGCCCCTGGAACTCGTCGATATTGAGCGCGACCTCGAAACGGACGTCTTCGAGGGGGCCGATATCGTAGAGCGAGTAGACGCCCCGGATCGCGAGCAGCGGAATCCGCGATTCTTCGAGACCTGGGAGCGTGGCGAGCGAGAGGTCCTGAGGGTTGAAGTTGTCGGTGGTGCGGAAGAGCTCGGTCTTTCCCCAGACGATGTTCTGCTTGCCGATCCGCAGCCACAGCCTCGAGTCGAAGGTCTCGAGGTCGAGGTAGGCCTCCTTCAACTCGTAGGTTCGGCTCTGGCTCCAGCCGTGGTTGAAGGCCCGGCCGAGCTGGTCCTTCTTGAAGACCGCGGCGTAGTCCTTGTCCGAAAGGTCTCCGGCCTTCAACGCCTCACTGAAATACTTCGACGGCAGAAACAGGCCCTGGGGTGCGTAGCCGGTGGCTTCGAGCCCGGCTCCCGCGGCCACGACTGGAATCGGCGCCAGGGGATTCGCCCCGAAACCCGTTGGGGCGGGGGTCGAGGTAGACAGGTCGCCGAATCCGGCGACTTGGGCGGCTGCCTCCATGTTCATCAGCCGGATCGACCCGAAGGTGAAGTTGCTGAGCGTGTCCGCCATCACGTTGTTGTACCAGGTGCTCGGATCGTCGACGTCCATGTCGCCGCGGGCGTAGCTGGCCGTCTGTTCGCAGCTGGCAGGGGTCCCGCCGCCGGATACGCAGACCTCGATCCGCAGGTCCGAGAGTTGATCGAACATCGACGCGTTGTAGTACGAGGCCGAGATCTGCGGTGGAGTGCGCGTGTTGTCGAAGGGGTTGATCTTGTCGAAGAGCAGAGCCGTGGGGGCGGCGTAGTCCTTCGGTCGCCAGGGAGCGAGGGTGGTTACCGGGAGGCCGAAGCCACCGCCGCCCTTCCCGTTGACGGCGCCCGCGTGGATGTCGCGGATATACTCGGGGAAGACGTAGGGGAAGGGGTCGTCGGGGAGGAGGATCGTGTCGCCCATATCCTGAGGAAAGTCGTAGGTTACCAACTTAAAATATGGGGGATTGGGGGGTCTGGGAAGTATGGGCTCCAATCTCGTGACCGACTCCAAGTTGTTGTATTCCGGAAGCCTCGGCGGATCCCCCCGGTAGCGGTCGATTCCGGCGATGTCGGCCAGGGCGTTGAAAGGAGACATCTCGGTGATCGGCGCGGGGTTCCGGGATGGAAGCACGCGGCTCCCGGTCAAAGTGGTATCGACGTAGGCGACAGTTTCCCCGCCGTCGGGTTGGTCCGCCGGGGCGGTGAAGACGTCGCTCGACGTGCTCTCCAGCCCGAGGCCCATGGTGGCGAGTCTCTGGCGCGCACCCGAGAGCCGCCCCGGCAGATTGCGCGAATCGTTCCCGTAGGTGTGCATCGGGCGCACGACTTCGCAGCCGTTGTAATAGATGCAGTCGAAGCGGACCTCGGCCCGGACGTAGCTCGAAGCGAGGTCGAGGAAGGGTTCGAAGCCGTCGGGTGCGAGGTCGAGCTCGATCTCGAGGTTGAGCACGTTGTACCACTGGGTCATGTCGAACTGGTCTTTCCAGTCCGCGCTCATGCCGCGCAGCTGCATTGCGTAGAAGCCGTGCACCTGCAGCCGACCGTCGAGTGCCTCGAAGGCGCCGACTCCGGGAGCCTGGAACACCAAAGCCAAAAGGGCGACCGCGAGCGTCTCCGCGATCCGGAGTCGGATCGGTCGAAGCGTTTTGGACGAGGCGCGGCGGGCGACGTTCATGGATGAACGGTCGGTGGGGCGTCGGGCACCGACCCATGGGCTCCGATTCAGGGTGCCGCCATGGGACCACGGAAGGCGCGCGACTGCAAGCACGAAATCGACTCGCCGCCCGCGACCGGGTGCGCGACCCACCCGAAAGGGAGCGGGCGGATCGCGTGGCTCAGGCGTTGTGGAATACCAACGCCTCCCCCGATGCCGACACGTCGGCGTGAACCTTCGAGCCCGGAGGGAAATCGCCCTCGAGGACGCGGATCGCCAGCGGGTCCTGGATGCTTCGCTGGATGACGCGCTTCACGGGGCGGGCGCCGTACTGCGGGTCAAAGCCCTCCTTCGCGAGAAATTCGAGGGCTGCCGGGCTGAAATCGATTTCGATCCGGCGCTCGGCCAGCAGCTTCTTCAGCCCGCACAGTTGGATGTCGACGATGCGGCCGATCTGGTCGGCGCCCAACTGGTGGTAGAGGATCACGTCATCGACGCGATTCAGGAATTCGGGCTTGAAGTGCCCGCGCAGGGCCTCCATGACGCGGCGTTCCATTTCGCTTGCGTCATCGGCGCCGAGGTCGATGATCGCCTGGCTCCCGATGTTCGAGGTCAGAATCAACACCACGTTCTTGAAATCCACGGTGCGCCCCTGGCCGTCTGTCAGGCGACCGTCATCAAGCACCTGCAGCAGCACATTGAAGACGTCCGGGTGCGCCTTCTCGATCTCGTCGAAGAGCACCACGCCGTAGGGACGCCGCCGCACCGCCTCGGTGAGGCTGCCGCCCTGGTCGTAGCCGACGTAGCCGGGAGGCGCGCCGATCAGCCTCGAGACCGAGTGCTTCTCCATGTACTCGCTCATGTCGATGCGGACCATCGCCTGCTCGTCGTCGAAGAGGAATTCGGCGAGAGCCCGGGCGGTTTCGGTTTTTCCGACGCCGGTGGGACCGAGGAAGATGAACGATCCGATCGGGCGGTTCGGGTCCTGCAGGCCGGCGCGCGCGCGGCGCACGGCGTTCGAGACCGCGGTGATCGCCCTGTCCTGGCCGACCACTCGCCGGTGCAGGCTCTCCTCCATCGAAAGCAGTTTCGCTTGTTCGCTTTCGAGCATCTTCGAGACCGGCACGCCGGTCCACTTCGAAACGATTTCGGCGACCTCGTCGGCGGTGACTTCCTCGGAGAGCATCGATCCCTCCGCCTGGAGGATGTCGAGTTCTTCTTGTCGTGCGTTGAGATCCTTCTCGAGTTCTACGAGTTCGCCGTAACGAATCTCGGCGGCCCGCTCGAGATTGCCGGCGCGCGCGGCGCGCTTCAGTTCTGCATTGAGTTCCTCGCGGTGCTCTTTCGCGCTGCGCACCGCGGCGATTACGCCCTTCTCGTTCTGCCAGCGGGCGGCGAGGGCGTCGGTCCTCTCGCGCAGGTCCGCGACCGCCTGCTCGACGTCGACCAGGCGCGCAGCGCTGGCTTCGTCGCTCTCCTTCTTGAGGGCTTCGCGTTCGATTTCGAGTTGGGTCTGCTTGCGGCTCAGTTGGTCGAGCTCTTCGGGCATCGAATCGATCTGCACGCGCACGCGGCTGGCGGCTTCGTCCATCAGGTCGATGGCCTTGTCCGGCAGGAAGCGGTCCGCGATGTAGCGATTCGAGAGCGTTGCAGCGGCGACCAGCGCGCTGTCCTGGATGCGGACCCCGTGGTGCACCTCGTAGCGCTCCTTGAGTCCGCGCAGAATCGAAATGGTGTCGGGCAGGTTCGGCTCGCCGACCAGCACCGGCTGGAAGCGGCGCTCGAGGGCGGCATCCTTCTCGATGTGCTTTCGATATTCGTCGAGGGTGGTGGCGCCGATGCAGTGGAGTTCGCCCCGGGCCAGCGCGGGCTTGAGCATGTTGGCCGCGTCGGCAGCGCCTTCGGCGGCACCGGCACCGACGATGGTGTGCAGTTCGTCGATGAAGAGGACGACCTGTCCGTCGGCTTCGTTGACTTCGCGCAGCACCGCCTTCAGGCGATCTTCGAATTCGCCGCGGTACTTGGCGCCGGCGATCAAAGCCCCGATGTCGAGGGCGATCACGCGTTTTTCCTTGAGCGATTCGGGGACGTCGCCGGCGACGATGCGTTGGGCCAGGCCTTCGGCGATCGCTGTCTTGCCGACACCGGGTTCGCCGATCAGCACCGGGTTGTTCTTGCTGCGCCGCGAGAGCACCTGGATCACCCGGCGAATCTCTTCGTCACGGCCCACCACCGGATCGAGAATGCCCTTGCGCGCATCGTCGGTGAGGTCGCGCCCGAACTTTTCGAGCGCCTGGTATTTCGATTCGGGGTCGGGGTCGGTGATGCGCGCATTGCCGCGGACGGCCTTCAGCGCTTCAAGGAGACCCTTGCGTGCCACCCCCGCGTCGGCGAGAAGCCGCGAGGCGGCGTCTCGACCGTCGGCGGCAAGCGCCAGCAGCAGGTGCTCGGTGGAGACGTACTCGTCGCTGAGTGTCGTGGCCTCCTCCAAGGCGGCTTCGAGGATCCGGGAGAGGGCCGGGTCGAGCTGTGCCTGGGCGCCACCGGAAACCCGCGGCGTGGCTTCGAGGAGTCGTTCCACCTGCCCCAGCAGCAGGTCGAGGGAAACGCCGAGCTTCTGGAGCACCGGCACGGTGCTGCCCTCGGGTTGTGCGAGCAGCGCGCGCAGCAGGTGCGCGGGCTGAATGCGGGTGTGGCCGCGCGAACTCGCCTGGCTCTGGGCCTCGGCGAGAGCTTCCTGGCTCTTGATCGTCAGTTTTTCGATTTGCATGACGAGAACCTAAGCACGGTTCCCGCCGCGGCAAGCACGCCGGGTGCGGCGGCGCGGCGCCTTCCCTCGGGAAGACGCCGCGGGATGTGGCGTCTGTTTGTACGCCCATCCGCTCTCGCCCCCGGGAAAGCAACAAAGCAATAACGTCCCCGTCCCCCTCTCAACCCGCTCGTTTCATCGGCACGAACAAGTTGGAGTCGCCGCGTCCGATCAGGACGAGCACATTCTCGTCGGCTGCGTCGAGGCGTCGGGAGAGTTCGGCGGGGCTGGCGACGCTCTCGCGATTTACTTCGAGGATCACGTCGCCCGGCCGGACCCCGGCTTCGTCCGCCGGACTGCCGGGCTCGACTTCGATCACCGCCACGCCGTGGTCGTCGTCCACCCCGAAGCGCTCGCGCAACTCCTGGGTCCACGGCTGGGTGGTGAGACCAAAGGCAGAAGCCTTTGCTTCCGCCCGGACCACCACCGCCCCCGGCTCCTCCATCTTCCCCACTTCGAGTTCCACCCGCCGGCGCTGGCCGTCGCGCACCACCACCAACCAGACCGACTTCGCCACCGCGGTCGCCGCCACCACCCGCGGCAACTCGTTCCACTCCTCGATGGGTTCCCCATCAAATTCGACGATCACGTCGCCCACCGCGATCTTCGCCTCGGCCGCCGGGCTGCCGGGCATCACCCGTGACACCAGCGCACCCGCCTCCTCGCTTAGATCAAAGGCCTCGGCCAGTTCCGGGGTCACGTTCTGGATCACCACCCCCAGCCAGCCCCGGGTCACGCGGCCGTCCAGCCGCAGCTGGGGCAAGATCACCTTCGCCATGTTGATCGGAACCGCAAACCCGATCGTGTTGGCCCGCGGGTTGATCGCTGTGTTGATCCCGATCACCTCGCCCCGCAGGTTGAGCAACGGCCCCCCGGAGTTGCCGGGGTTGATCGCCGCATCGGTCTGGATGAAGTCGTCGTAGCTGCCCTGGCCGATGTTGCGGTGCTTCGCGCTCACGATCCCCGCGGTCACCGTGTGCTCGAGACCAAAGGGGTTGCCGATCGCCACCACCCACTCGCCCGGGCGCACCACGTCGCTGTCTCCGAGCCGCAGCGAGGGCAACTCGCGCGTCGGATCCACCCGGATCAATGCGATATCGGTCTTCGGGTCCCGGCCCACCACCTGCGCTTCCAACTCCTCGCCCGATGCAAATACCACCACGATCTCGTCCACGTCTTCCACCACGTGGTTGTTCGTCACGATGTATCCATCCGACGAAATTACAAATCCGCTCCCCAGGCTCGGCACCTTGAACGCGCGACGACCCGGTCGCTCAAAACCAGGAAACGATCGACCCCCAAACGGGCCCCGCTCCAAAAACTCCTCCATGCCGGGGGGCATC
>Ga0209554_1001049_pt1 | contig 21864 bp, 18 predicted proteins | sample MarorgKNORR_S2LV_5_FD_188221 | JGI IMG/M metagenome (GOLD analysis project Ga0209554, IMG submission 188221) | Marine microbial communities from the Southern Atlantic Ocean, analyzing organic carbon cycling - Bottom_A/KNORR_S2/LV (SPAdes) (version 2) | ecosystem: Environmental > Aquatic > Marine...
AAATTATTTAAGAGATAAAAATGGATTCGGTCCATTTCGCCATGCCACAATTAATGCTGTATTAATGGGGGAAGTAATAGAAAATGTGGTAAATAAACCTGTGGATACATATATAATCAATACGCTTTTCAAACCATTGGGGATTGAAAATTATGAATTTCAATATTCCCCAACAAATGAGGTTATGACGGGTGGCGGATTAAAACTGCGTTCTCGAGACCTTTTAAAAATCGGTGAATTAGTTCAAGCCGATGGCGTTTTTCAAAAGAATCAACTCATACCAAAAGATTGGATCAATGACTGTTTAACTGTTCATCAAATGGATGATGATTCTGGTGCTGGATATGGATATTATTTTTGGAATTTCCAATTGGTGAAAAATCAATGACTAACGGTTGGTTTATGGCTGGCAATGGTGGGAATATTGTTCTGATTCTTCCCGAATTAGAATCGGTGATTGTTGTTACACGCACTAATTATAATTCACCAACTCAAGCAATTGAAACAATCAAACTTGTGTCGCAATACATTATTCCGCAATTATTAACATGGTAAAAATAGCAATCATCCAATTCCCTGGTTCCAATACGGAACGTGAAACGCTCATGGCTTGCCGTCGTGTAGGATTAAATCCGATTGAATTTTTATGGAATGAGCCCACAGAAAAATTGTCATATTTTGACGGTTTTGTCATTGTGGGTGGATTCGCTTACGAAGACCGTTCTCGTGCCGGTGTTATTGCAGCCCTTGATCCCATTATGAAACAAATCAAGATTGAAGCGGAATCCGGGAAGCCAGTTCTGGGTATTTGCAACGGGGCACAAATTTTGGTAGAAAGCGGGCTCGTCCCTGGCTTGGCAAACCATCGCGTTGGCGTGGCACTTACAGATAATAAGCGAGTGAAAGACGGACACGTGGTTGGCGTCGGTTATTATAATACATGGGCAAATTTGAAGATGTCCGCACCATCCGATCGATGCGCTTTTACGCGCCATTTAAAAACGGGTGAATGGATAAATGTTCCTTTAGCTCATGGAGAAGGTCGCTTCATTATTCCCAGTGAACTTTTGAAAAAAATGATCGCCAACGACCAAACGGTATTTCGCTATTGTGATAACGACGGAATTATTTCAGATGAATTCCCCACCAATCCCAACGGTTCTATGCACAATTTGGCAGCGGTGTGTAACGCCCAAGGAAATGTCATGGCCATGATGCCCCATCCGGAAAGAACGGAAAAAGGAGACGCTATTTTTTCTGCCATGAAAGATTTTATCGAAAATGGGAATCCTGTTACAAGCCACGCTTTATCCTTTGATCGTCCCCATTTTGAAATTGCGAATTACGAAGCGAAAAGCGATGCTACGGAATGGATAATTGATATGATTATCACCGATAACGAAGCATCATCCGTCCATAATGCTTTGGACCATTTGGGTCACGATATTTCCATCACGCGCCAAACCCATTGGGAAATTTCTACGGATGCCGACCGGAAATCCATCCTGCAAAAAATTGATGCCACCGGCGAACTCTACAATTCCAATAAGGAGTTCATCAGCGAAAACGCATCCCCGAAAAACACAACATCATTCCTAGTTCGGCAAAAAGAAGACATGCACGGACGAGCGAAATTCGAATCCCTGACAGAGCGATTTGAAATTGACGGTATTTCTGAAATAAAGCGTGGCGTTATATGGAATGTGACCGTGAACGGCGGTAATTTTGAAGCTGTTTTAAACGAAATTTTGGACACACATATATTATTCAACCCACTATCTCATGAATGTTATCGAATCAACTGAACATTACAAAGACCGCATCAAGGCGGAATTAAATAACACTTTAACCAAAACTGATTTGCCCGGCGGATTTTCGAATCGGCGCATCGGTAAGGTGCGGGATCAATATGATTTTGGCGATAAGGTTGCCCTGATTACCACGGATCGGCAGAGCGCTTTTGACCGCGTCTTGGCGTCTATTCCGTTTAAAGGACAAGTGCTGAATCTCACCAGTGCGTGGTGGTTTGAGCAAACCAAACATATTATTCCGAACCAAGTGATTGACGTTCCTGATCCCAATGTGACCATGGCCAAAAAGTGTGATGTTTTCCCCATTGAGTTTGTCGTCCGCGGATACATTACAGGCAGCACCAGCACTTCACTCTGGACAGTTTACAATAATGGCGACAGAGAATATTGCGGAAATGATTTGCCGGAAGGCTTAATTAAAAATCAAAAACTCGACACCAATATGCTCACTCCCACCACAAAAGAAGAACATCACGATCGTCCGATTGCCCCGGACGACATTGTGGCCGAAGGATGGATGTCGCAAAAAGATTGGGATTATTGCAGCCAGAAAACATTAGAGCTTTTTGCATTCGGACAAAAGAAAGCTGCAGAAAACGGCATGATTTTGGTGGATACAAAATATGAAATGGGCCGGGATTCAAATGGTGAAATTATGCTCATTGATGAAATCCACACGCCGGACTCAAGCCGATACTGGATTGCTGAAACTTATGATGGACGCATGGCGGCGGGGCAGGAACCCCAAAATATTGATAAAGAATTTTTACGCCTATGGTTTGTGGATAATTGTGATCCTTATAACGATGAAACATTACCGGAAGCACCGGAAGAATTGGTAGCAGAACTTTCGAGCCGATACATCTATTTGTATGAAACCATTACGGGTGGCGTGTTTCCCTTCCCTGATGCGGGTAGGTCAATTGGTGAAAGAATTGTTGAGAATTTAAAGAATGTTATTTAAACACAGAGAACCACAGAGTTACACAGAGAAAAGTTATAATATAAAATCTTTGTGGCTCTCTGTGCCACTCCGTGAACTCTATGTTCCAAAATACTTACAAGGATAATCATGAAAACGATAATAATTATGGGCTCAACATCGGATGAGCCCCACGCAAAAAAGATCACCGACAAACTGGATGAATACGGCATCGCCTGGGAACAGCATGCTGCATCCGCTCACAAACAGCCATTGAAAGTGTTGGAGATATTGACTGCGAATAAGGATGAAAAAGATATCATTTATATCACCATCGCCGGTCGATCTAATGCATTGTCCGGATTTGTAGCTGCTAACTGTGAATTCCCGACGATTGGGTGCCCCCCCTTCGCAGACAAAACAGATATGCTGGTGAATATTCATTCCACATTGCAAATGCCCAGCAATACACCGGTGTTAACTATTCTCGATCCGGGAAATTGTGCGCTGGCTGTAAAAAGAATTTTTGGGGTTTAGGAGTGACACAGAGCTCACAGAGAACCACGGAGTTATTATTTAATTTTTCTCTGTACGTCTCTGTGTTCTAAAATAATGATAACAAACACTCTAAATACAATGTCCCCTTTAGATGGTCGTTATGCAAATAGCGTAAAAGATCTTTCCGCCTATTTTTCTGAATCAGCGCTCATGGGCTATCGTTTAAAGGTAGAAATTGAATATCTTATTGCACTCGGTAATGAAAAAGCCATTAAAGACCTTCCTTCCTTTTCAAAAGATGAACGAGCACGACTTCGGAAAATTTATCAAAACTTCAATTTGGTTAGCGCAGAAAAAGTTAAAGAAATCGAAGCCACCACGAATCATGATGTAAAAGCCATCGAGTATTATATTCAGAGCAAAACGAAAAAATCCCTTCATCCATGGATTCATTTTGCACTCACATCAGAAGATGTTAATAATTTGTCATATTCTCTCGTGTGGCAAGACGGATTGAAACAAGTTTACCAATCATCTCTACAATCGGTGAATAAAGAATTAAAGAAACTGGCGCGGAGATATAAAGATGCTTCCATGCTAGCGCTCACCCACGGACAACCCGCAACGCCTACCACATTCGGGAAAGAATTGGCTGTTTTTTGTGCTCGGTTGGATCGCCAGGTTGGCCAAATTAAATCTCATTGTTTATTGGGAAAATTTAGCGGCGCCACCGGAACTTGGTCCGCACATGTAGCAGCCTATCCAAACGTGAATTGGACACGGTTTGCTTCCAAATTCATTAAATCGCTTGGGCTTGAGCCCAACCTGATTACGACCCAAATTGAATCCCACGATTCGCTGGCTGAAAGTTTTCACCAAGTCGTTCGTATTAATTCAATCTTTACGGATTTGTGCAGGGACATGTGGTCTTATATCAGTCGTGGAATTTTAGGTCAGAAAAAAGTGGCCGGGGAAGTTGGCTCATCCACCATGCCCCATAAAATTAATCCCATTCAATTTGAAAATGCGGAAGGAAACATGGGAATCTCCAATGCTTTGCTGAATCATCTCGCAACCAAACTTCCCATTTCACGCATGCAGCGGGACCTTACCGATTCCACAACTTTGCGGAATCAAGGCGTTGCATTGGGACATTCTTATTTAGCATTACAAAACATTTTAAAGGGCTTAAGCCGTATCACAATTAATAAAGTACAAATGTCCGCCGAACTCAATAATCACTGGGAAGTTTTAGGAGAAGCCATCCAAACCATCCTGCGAAAATCAGGAAAACAAGATGCCTATGAACAGTTGAAATTGTTGACACAAGGCCAATCCATCAATGCAAAATCCATGGCTAAATTTGTATCGAATTTAAAAATTTCCAACGAAGACAAACGAACACTTTTAAGTCTAACACCCGAAAGCTATGTTGGACTATCGTCTAAATTGGTGGATCTAATCTAATGTGTGGTATAGCCGGAATATATTCCCATAAAACTGTCGCAGCAGAGCTCTACGACAGTATTATCCATTTGCAGCACCGCGGACAAGATGCCGCTGGGATTATGACTTATGACGATCGTATGCATAAAGAAAAAGGCATGGGGCTCGCCAAGGAAGTTTTCAACGAAGAGAACATGGAACTTCTCACGGGGAATATTGGCATTTCACATAATCGATATCCCACCCACGGCGGATTTAGTCATGGGGAAGTCCAACCCTTTTGGACGTCTGTTCCTTATGGCATTGCGCTGGCACACAATGGAAATCTTACCAATTATCAGGAACTTGCAGAAGAGATTACCAAAAAAGACAGCCGTTATTTAAACACCAATTCTGATTCAGAAGTGCTGCTTCATTATTTTGCAGATTTACTTCACACAAACAATCCGCCGGAAGATAGTGAAGAATTTTTCTATCTTTTATGTAGTGCGGTCACCAAAATTTTCAAGCATGTTCGTGGCGCCTATTCTGTCGTGAGTCTCGTCATCGGGAAAGGGCTCGTGGTGTTCCGCGATCCCCAAGGAATTCGTCCGCTGGTTAAAGGTGAACGCTCCAATGGGAATGGTGGCAAGGATTACATTTTCGCATCCGAAAATACCATGTTTTACGCATTGGGATATGAGCCCAAGGGAACGGTGCTTCCGGGAGAACTCATTTATGTAGACGAAGATGGTAAGGTCTTCAACAAGCGTTTGATTAAAAAAGATTTTAATCCCTGCATTTTTGAATATGTGTATTTCGCTCGGCCGGATGCAACCTTGAATGATGTAAGTGTGTACCGCTCCCGATTGCGGATGGGGCAAAATTTGGCCAATGCGTGGAAGAAAAAATATCCTGATATAACGCCTGATATTGTGATCCCAGCCCCAAGCACAGCAAATACATCCGCCCTTTCATTCGCCCATGAGTTGGGCGTGCGTTATTCTGAAGGATTATATAAAAATACATTCATCGGCCGCACCTTTATTATGCCCGGACAGGCGGAACGAAAAAAATCTGTAAAGTATAAACTGGGGCCGCAGGATCTGGAAATCCGCGATAAAAAAGTAATGATTGTAGATGACAGTATTGTTCGGGGAAACACCAGTCGTGAGATCGTACGCATGCTCAAAGACTTTGGAGCAAATAAAGTGTATTTTGCAAGTGCGTGTCCACCGATAAAATCCCCCTGTTTTTATGGCGTTGATATGCCCACTCGTGGCGAACTCATCGCTGGCAATATGAATGTAGACGAGATTGAAAAACATCTTAAAGTGGATGTTTTGTTATATCAGGATATCGGTGATCTTGTGGAGGCGGTAACACGGAAAGGGGATCACCATATTGATACGCCCTGCATGGCATGCCTGGATGGGAACTACGTTGCCAACGATATTGATGACGCCAAAATTGCCGAAATGGAAACGATGCGTGTAAATGATCGTAATGGTAATTAGACATTATAAAAATTGATAGATCAGTTGGCCTTGACCTTGCTCTCGGAGCTTCTTTTGGCGCTGTAACAGGGGGGGTTCCATTTTGGGTTGCCATTGGTGTTGCTGTTGGTCCATCTGTTGGAATAACGACTGCGATGGTTTATAATAATTTTCATAAAAGTAAAAAATAATTTATTTTTTAAATCCCTGGATTTCTGTTATAAAAAATAAATGAAAAATAAATTCTTAGTCATCGGCTCCGGTGCTCGTGAACATGCCATTGTCCGCGCCTTGGATCGCTCGCCACAGAAAAAAGAAATTGTCTGTCTTGCGTCCAATATGAACCCCGGCATTGCGGAACTCTGTGACGAGCTGACCATTGGCAATATCAATGATCCATATTTTGTGGTGAGTTATGTAAAAGAAATGGGTGCCACTTTAGCCATCATCGGACCGGAAAACCCATTAGCAAATGGTGTGGCCGATGCCCTTTGGGATGGGGGTATAAAAGTCGTGGGACCCAAAAAAGATTTAGCCCAATTGGAAACGTCCAAAGCGTTCACCCGTGATTTGCTGAATGAGTATGATATTCCCGGTGGTCCCCAATATGAGACATTTAATTCCATGGATCGCGTGGAAGATTTTTTAACCGAATTGGGTGAAAATTATGTGGTTAAGTATGATGGTCTCGCCGGTGGTAAGGGCGTAAAAGTATCGGGTGATCATTTGCATTCACACGAAGAAGCGCTGGCTTATTGTAACGAATTGGTGGATAAAAATGGTGAATTTGTGATAGAAGAAAAGTTCATCGGTGAAGAATTTTCACTCATGAGTTTTTGCGATGGGGAAACGCTCAAACATATGCCGGCCGTCCAGGATCATAAACGAGCTTACGAAGGGGATACGGGACCCAATACCGGTGGGATGGGAACCTATTCCGATGCAGATCATTCGCTTCCTTTTTTAACAGAAGATGATATTGCAGAAGCGCATGATATCAATATTGCAACCGCCACAGCAGTAAAAGACAAATTTGGCGAAGGTTATAAAGGCATCCTTTACGGCGGGTTTATGGCCACAGCCAACGGCGTCAAACTTATTGAATACAACGCCCGATTCGGCGATCCGGAAGCCATGAATGTTTTATCATTACTCCAATCAGATTTCATCGATATTTGCAACGGCATTGCCAATAGTATTTTGGAGAATGTAGATGTCAGTTTCCAAAATAAAGCAACCGTTTGTAAATATGCCGTACCGGAAGGATATCCGGACAGTCCCGTAAAAGGCGAACCTATTGATGTTTCTGGCGTCACAAATTCTGACCGTTTATTCTATGCGTCTGTTGATATTCAAAATGGACAATTAGTGGAAGCAGGCAGCCGAACGGTAGCCATTGTGGGAATTGCAGACACAATTTCTGAAGCGGAAGCTATCGCTGAAAAAGAAGTTTCATCAATTTCCGGTCCGCTGTTTCATCGGATAGATATTGGGACGGATCCGATGATTCAAAAACGGATTGATCATATGAATGAGATTCGCAATTAGCCACAATCTATGGCCAATAAAATTAAACTAGGAATTCTTGGTTCCACAAACGGGACCGACCTTCAAGCCATTATCGATGCCATTTCTTCCGGGGATTTGAAAGCGGAAGTTTCTATTGTTCTTTCTAATCGGAAGAATGCCTATATATTGGAGCGAGCAGAAAATCATCATGTACCCGCCTTTTATATTTCCCATAGAGGGAAAACACGAGAAGAATTTGATTCTGAAATGACTGCTATTTTAAAAAACTATAATGTAGATCTGGTTTTGCTTATTGGATTCATGCGTATTTTGTCAACAGGTTTTTGCAAAGAATGGCGAGATAAACTACTGAATGTACATCCGTCACTTTTACCCAAATATGCCGGTGGAATGGATACAAATGTTCATGAAGAAGTTTTGAAAAATGGCGAAACAGAAACGGGGTGCACTATCCATTTTGTAACGGATGAAGTGGACGGTGGACCGATTTTAATTCAGAAAAAATGTTCTGTAGATTCGAATGACACGGCGGAATTATTAAAAACAAAAGTCCAAAAACTTGAAGGCGAAGCTTTTATCGAAGCAATACAATTAATCAACTGCAAGGGCGCAGAGTTCGCAGAGAACCATTAAATATACTTTGCGATCTTGGCGTCTCTGCGGCAATAAAATAATATGATAGAAAAACCAACTTTAAATCAAAATCCCATCAAAATTAACCGAGTACTTATTTCTGTCTTTGATAAAACAGGCGTGGTTGAACTGGCGAAATCCTTAACGAATCTTGGTGTAGAAATCTTATCCACCGGTGGCACAGCAAACGCATTGCGCGACGCGAATATTCCTGTTACGGATGTAAGTGATTATACAAAATTCCCTGAAATTATGGATGGACGGGTCAAAACCATTAATCCGCTCATTGAAGGCGGCATACTTGGTTTACGAGATCAACACGGCGCCGATGCTGAAGCGAACCAAATTAAATGGATCGACCTTGTTGTCTGCAATCTTTACCCTTTTTCGGAAACCATATCCCGGGAAGACTGTGATTTGGCTTTGGCATTAGAAAATGTAGATATCGGTGGGCCAACTATGATTCGTTCTGCCGCAAAAAATATGGGCTGGGTTTGTGTTGCCGTAGATCCTTCAGATTATTCCATTATAACAGATGAACTACAATCCGGGGATATTTTATTCGAGACGCGGCGAAAATTATCCGCCAAAGCTTTCGGCCATACAGCCCAATACGAGACCATTATTCATAATTATTTAAAGGATGAAAAACTATCGGACGATCTTACGCTCACATTCGAAAAACATTCTGAAATGCGCTATGGCGAAAACCCGCATCAGTCTGCCGCTTCCTATAAAATTCCCGGGAATGATGAATCCAATATTCTGAATGCAAAAATTCATCAAGGTAAACAACTTTCATACAATAATATTATGGATGCGGATGGCGCCTTGGCTTGTGTGCGAGAATTTGATGATCCCGCTTGCGTGGTGGTGAAACATTCCAACCCCTGTGGTGTAGCGGTGGGGAACGATTTATTAGATGTGTATACAAGAGCATTCAATGCTGATTCCCTTTCCGCCTTTGGCGGTATTATTGCATTCAATTGTACCTGCACAAAAGATGTAGCAGAAGCCATCAGTAAAGTTTTTGTAGAAATTGTATTGGCGCCAAACTTCGATCTGGAAGCATTAGAAATATTTAAAAAGAAAAAGAATCTTCGTGTATTAGAAATAGGCGAATTTGGAAAACGCTCACCCAAACTTGAAGTACGAAATATTGATGGTGGGCTTCTGGTCCAAGACAACGACACCAACATTTTAACAATTAAACACTTGAACACCGTAACGAAAACACACCCTTCGGAACAAGATCTAGAGACAGCCTTATTCACATGGAAAGTTTTACGCCATGCCAAATCCAACGGTATCTTAATTGCGAAAGATCATACCACTGTGGGGCTTGGCGCCGGACAAGTAAGCCGCGTGGATGCCGTCCATATGGCGCTCCGAAAAGGGGGCGAAAATGTGAAAGGTGGCGTGTTGGCTTCGGACGCCTTCTTTCCCTTCCGGGACAGCATTGATGCCATCAAAGATTCCGGAATAAAGGTTGTCATGCAGCCCGGAGGCTCGATTCGGGACCAGGAAGTGATCGACGCTTGTAATGAATTTGATATTGCCATGCTCTTCACCGGTACCCGGTGCTTTAAACACTAAAATTCCCATAGATTTTCTTTAATTTCTTCTTCAATAATTTGGGCTCCATTGGATCATAAATGAAAAAAGAAACGTTTCTTATTTTGCTTAAAACCGCAGGCGTCCTCAGTGCGCTTTTTATGTTCCTCGTGGGAATTAAAGGCATGTCATCCGCCATCAAGCACATGGGTGCGGATATGGCAGACTCCATTTTCACAGCAACAAGTGATCCAGTTATCGCGCTGTTTATTGGCGTGTTTGCCACAGTTCTTTTCCAAAGTTCATCCACCACCACATCTCTCATTGTTGGGATGGTGAGCAGTGGGGCTCTTGAGTTAACGGGTGCTATTCCTATGATCATGGGAGCCAACATTGGCACGACAGTAACAAACACAATTGTTTCCATTGGCCACATCAATCGTGGAAATGAATTTAAGCGTGCTTTTGCCGCATCAACGGTACATGACTTTTTTAATATTCTGGCCGTATTAATCCTGTTTCCACTGGAAATGATGTTCCACGGAATACAGAGATCGGCAGAATGGTGTGCCGGCCTTGTTTTCGGAAAAATTCACAACGTGGATGTATTACAGGCGAAGAGCCCCATTAAGGCAGCTGTTAATTCCGGTGCCCAGTTTATTGAACAATTCACCTTTGATAATAATATGGTGTATTTGACCTTAAGTGTGCTGGTCACTTTCATTATGCTTTATTCTTTGGTGAAGCTCCTTCGCAGTCTTGTTCTTGAAAAAATTGAAGTGTTCTTTGACCAGTATATTTTTAAAACAGTAATGCGGGCCATTGCTTTCGGCATTTTCATAACCGTTATGGTTCAGAGTTCTTCAATCACAACTTCATTAGTTGTGCCCCTGGCGGGGGCGGGAGTCCTGTCCCTGCGGCAAATATTTCCATTCACCCTTGGGGCCAATATCGGGACGACTATTACAGCTTTATTGGCAGCGCTTACTGGAACCGTTTCCGCACTGATCGCAGCAATTAGTCACCTGCTGTTCAATATTTTTGGGATCCTGATTATTTATGGATTACCACCATTAAGGGCCATCCCACTCAAGCTCGCAGAAATGATCGCCGAATATTCCATGAAGAATAAACTCCTTCCTATCGCATATTTATTGGTCGTTTTTGTTGCTCTTCCTTTAACCATAATATTAATGGGCGGATAAACCGCCTATCAAACAAAAGAGAGATTAATCATGTCAGTCTTTAAAGATATTGTCAAACTTTGGAACGCCGATGACCTCCTTTCCCAAGCTTGGGATGAGTCATATAAAATGATGGTGTTATCAAATAAAATTTTCACCCAAGCCATTAAATATTTACGGGATGGTGGAAATAAAGACACCATTAAAGCACTCAAAAAGCGGGATGTTGAGATCAACAATTTCCAGAGAGATGTGCGGAGAAAAGTGGTCACCCACTATGCGGTCAGCCATGATATTGATGATTTGCCAAACGGCCTTGTTCTGCTCAATATGGTTGTTGATGTGGAACGTGTTGGTGATTACACAAAGAATATTCTTGATCTGGCACTGAACCATCCCAGCACGATCAGATCAGAAGAATTTTCAGAAGATCTCCATCATGTAGAGCAAGAAGTCATTTCCCGCTTCAGCAAAACCCTGGAAGCCATTCACACCCAGGATGCTGATGTGGCACAAGCAATGATGGATTCGTACAAAGAGAACCTTACAAACATATCTGACCAAATTGTTAATGGATGTATTTCCGGAAAAATCATCTTGGGAAATGAATCAAAAACAGTAGCCTTGGCGCTTTATGCCCGCTATTTAAAACGAATTGGCGCTCACTTAAAAAATATTACCACAGTACTCATTAATCCATTTGAAGCGGTGGGATATAAACAATAATGAAAAAATTGACCTGGCTGTATCCTTCATCATTCGGGATCATGTTTGCCCTATTGTCCTAGACACAAGAAAGTGGGTTTCTGCCAACTGAACCCAAGTGGGTGAAGGGTGTTCTAGCTTGTTTGTTCGGCGTAGTATTCTATTAGATGCTGCCGCGAAAAATAGATTAATCAAAAAACGTATAAAAAATTTACTACCAGTGTTTTTTCAAAATTTTCATACCAACCTTCATCTCGAGTCATAACAAATGACCTGCTTGTGCGTCTAAGCGTTGGCGCAATGCGAAACCCTTTCTCCGGCGCATAATTTAATCCGATTATAATATCCGATGCTTCTTCTAGTCCGTAGTTCGTATCTGAATCATATTGATCCATTCGTACCAGAACTTCGATTTTTTCTGTTATTTTATATGAGACATAACCTGAAATAATTTGTTCTGTAATATTTGTTATTTTTTGATCAAACTCACCGCCAATCCGAATATCTCCAATAGAAAAGCCGCTAAATAATCCCATAACTTTTGTATTGTCAACCGTTATAGAATCTACATCGTAGGGTTCAAAGGAGAAACTGCCACCGATATTAAAACCATCTTTTTGGTTTAATTTAGATTCACCATAAACAGTATGAAATGAGAATTTTTTATGAGAATCAGATTCTATTTTTTTGTATCCGCCGCCATTAGTTATCAATGCACTTGTAATTGTTTTTCCAAATGACCGGATTATGCCAACACCCAGATCTGCAGACGCAGAAAATCCGTATGTGTCCATGGGCATCTTTGCGATAAAACGATGTCCCCAAGTATTCTCCATGGTTTTGAACATGTTCATGCCCTGCATGCCTATAGCTACATCCCCAATATTAGTCTTCCATTTTACCATAGCAATTTTTAAAAACGCTGTATGGGCGCTTTCACTCTCATTTTTTCCCATATCATATGTTAGTTTAAATGAAACGTCATCACTCACACTATTGCCATATGATAAATAGGCACGTTTCATGTTAAACGCATTTATCCCGTCTTCACCCAAATCTGTCGTGTGGTTAAAAAACACTTTTCCGCTCACATTGCTGTCAGCGAATAAAATTGTTGTAAATAAAATAAGCACTGCTGCTTTTTTCATTCTGTTGCCCTTTGTTTAATATTCCCTTTAAATAAGGTGAAGAAATTATAAGGTCTCTTTATTTTAGTCACAGATTAATAAATCGGCACCGATGAATCAATTTCGGTCGCCCAGGCGTGGATCCCACCCAGAACATTGGCTGCATCAAACCCCTTCTGCTCCAAATATAAACATGCCTGTGCAGAACGCACCCCTGAATGACACAAAATATAGACGGGTTTATCTTTATTAATTTCATTCATCTGATAAGGAATCGCCATCATTGGGATGTGAGTGGCTCCTGCAATTGATGCCATAATAAGCTCTCTATCTTCACGAACATCCAATAATGTAAAGTCTTCCTTGGTATCCATCTTTTGATTTAATTCTTGAACGGTGATTGATTTCATGAACACGCTCTTGGATTATCCGTAATAATTCCTGAAATATGATTTTGATTGCACCACGCCACCGCCGGTAAAGTATTAACTGTCCAAAGATTTATAGGAAGATTATGGCCCTTGCATATTTTTATTAACTCATCATCAACCCAGTCGGCCTGCGGGTGTAAATAATCCGGATGAATCCAATGAGTTACCCATAACCATTCCATATCTTGAAGGATAAATCCAACTGCAACTTTTGGACAAAGTAATCGAAAATACGCCACGACAATTGGGTTGAAGGATGAAAGGATAATCCTGTGTTTTATGACATCATTTTTAATCATTTCTTTCACAGAACTTGCGGTTGAAAGATCAAAAAGTGAATGTGTTTTTATTTCAATATTTAGAAAAATATTTTCGGGAATGTTCTCTAGCGCATCTAAAAACTTAGGGATGGATTGTGTCTTGGATGGGTGCGAATAAACACCTGTTTGAACTTCTCCCAACTCAGATAAACTGGACTGGTGAATCCAACCGTGACCACTGGTTTCCCTTTCTAAATCAAAATTGTGAGAACAGATTATTTCACCATCTTTGGTTTGTAAAATATCCAACTCAATTGCAGTGAACCCGGATGCAATCGCCTCTTTATAGGATGCAATAGTGTTTTCCGGAGATCTGATTTTGATGCCTCGGTGGGCAATGAATTGCGGAAAACTGATTCTGCGATCTCTTGCCCGCCAAAAAAACCGATGTTTCACTAAAAGAAAAATCGCTATTGCGACAAGAAGAAATTCGATCATGGATCAAGGCTTCAGGACAAGGTGTTTAAAATTCTCATCAGAACGGATAAAATCCTCATCAAACCATGTGGTTCGGTATTCACCTTTGTGGTACATCTCGGCCTGATCCCGGTAATGAGGGCTGTTTTGATTCCCGGATTGTCCAGTCGGAAGAATAAATTGTGTTTCATTCATATTGCTGAAATCCACAATACGCCGCATAGATGCGCCTGCGGTCTGGCGGTAAGGATCATTAAAAGAATACCCACCTGCATTGGGCGTTTTATCCGATCCGCCAGAACGAAATGGTCCCACATCTAATCTGAATAGCCAATTCAGAAATTTTACATCCGATAACATATGAGGGTGCGTCAGTGTATGTGCATCTCCCCATTTCCAGTTGGACACATTCACGCCATAGCTATCTTCTAATTCATCAACTGCATCGGCAACAGACATTGCTATTATTTCATTTAACGTTTCAACATGGTTCGGAGTGGTGATATTATCGATCCAGGAGGATTTGCCTGTTTTTAATACTTCACGAATCTTGCGATGAACTAAATATTTCAATCCTGTGTATGCTTCCAGATATTTTTCGCCTAATAGGTCAAGTTCATCACTATAAAGATTCAAAACAAAATTGCGCATGGTGGCGTGAAACACAAGAGCTGCTTCAGAATCCACATCTTCTACACCATCCCACTCTTTTAAAAAATGAAATGCTCGTTTCAGATTCCCCGTTTCTGCGCCAGTTTCTACAACTAATAAATAGGGAAGGATATCCTGTGCAAAGGAAGATGTTTGATCCAACTGAATAGATTTCATATTATCAACGGTCATTTTATCCATAGCGCCTAATCGTCGCTGAATTTGCTCTACCCGACTTGGGTCAGCCCACAATCCACTGATATAATAAGGAAAGCTGTCATCAATAGTTTTGTTGTTGGCGGTGGAAATAAATCCTTTTTCCGGGTTATATAAATAGGGCATTTTTTCAAAAGGTACCCGCCCTTGCCAGTCATAAGCAGGGTCATGACCGGGACGCGGTATCATGCTGAATCCTTCCTTGCGGATGGGGATAAATACAGCGGGGCGCCAGCCAATATTACCGTCACGGTCTGCATAAACAATATTTTGTCCCGGAACACCAAAGAGCCTTACTCCTGCGCTGAAATCAGCCCAGTTCTCCATAGTGTTGAGCCTCACCCAAGCATCCATTTCGGTTGTGATCCAATGTCCCGTCCAAGCCATGGACATGGCTATACTCCCATCTTTTAATAATCCATGAATGTCGCTGATGATGGGGCCATGGTGGGTCATTCGAATGGTAATTGTTGTGTCGCTCCCGTTTTTTAAAGGAATGGTTTCCTCAATCAATTCCATGGACAGCCATTGGTTGCCAGAACGGTATTCGTTGGGATTATCGGGATTGATGGTTTCCACAAAAAAATCTACATCATCCACCATACTGTTTGTAAACCCCCAGGCAACATTTTCATTCTGCCCTATAATCGGGATTGGAATCCCCGCAATGCAAACTCCGGAGACATTAAAACGGCCTCCATTTAAATGAATCTCAAACCAACGGGGAGGTTGGGTGTAGTTCAGATGTGGATCGTTCGCTAAAAGAGGTTGGCCCGATGCGGTTAATTTCCCGGAAACTACCCAATTATTGGAACCTATATCAGCGTTGTGTTTTCCAAATAGATCACGGAGAGAAAATTCCTGTTCAATAATTTCATCAAAAGCTGGTTTTAAATGATAAAACGTGGATTCTGCGATTGTGGGTAGATCCGACTCATAACCGGGAATGAGCTCAGCAAGCTTCTCTTCACCGAAGTAAGATGCCACGGCACCATAGACAATTTCCGGTTCCCACGAACTTTGCAATTCGCGGGCCATCATACGGGCATAACCGGCCACAATATTTGGATCCCAATAGGGTGGGTCGATGCCCAGGATTTTGAATTCAACCGGTGGATCGCTCTTTACCTCATCAATCCTTGCATTGATCCCATCGCAAAACGCTTCAAAGATCTTCCTGTTTTCCGGGGTCATGGCAGCCACAATTTTTTTCGCAGTGGCATGAATCCTCCAAGTGCGTAAATAAATATCGCTTCCTAATAAATCATCACCAAGTGCAGAAGCAAGTTCTCCACGAACGGCTAAGGCAACCGTGGATAGTTGAAAGAGACGCTCCCGTGCAGCGAGGTATCCGGCGGTGAAAAATAGGTCGTTTTCATTTTTTGCAAATACATGTGGAACACCATATTCATCGGTGTAAATATCCACGGATTCTTTCAACCCTGATAGTGATATTTCTCCTTCGTACCGGGGTAATGGGTGGTGGAGCCAACACCAAAATAAAGTGGCAATCAATGCAATAACCCCTAAAATAATTGAAATTATTTTATTTCTCATTTTTTAAATATTCGAGTTGATAAAGTAGCCAGTCATAGGGGTCGATCTTCAATTCTGATTTTTTGGGGATGGCAATCCGTGTTGGAGAATTTGTCAAGCCCAGCCTCCGTTCTCTTTTCCCATCGAAAGAAACAAAGGTGATCTCCACCGGCATTTTAAAACCATCATCTTTCCACCAGAGATCAATAAACTTTTTTTCTTTGATGGTCTCTTCTTTCACAATCAGAGTAGGAAGTTCGCTCTGATGAAGGTAATAATCAAAGAACCACTGGATGTTCTTGCCTGAATTTTCATGGATCAGCGATATAAATTCTGTGGTAGATGTCTGGTTATGAGGAAGTTCTTTTGGCATTTGAATAAATTCTTTCAGGCTTTCCCTTAATATATCATCCCCAATCAAATACCGGAGTGTATGTAGAATATGGGCTCCTTTATAATAAACGTCATTATCTGTTTTATATTCTGTGGACGTATTTCTTTCTGGCACAACTGCCTGTTCATTTTGAATATTCTTCTTATAGCGAATATTTACAAAATTTCTGGCCGCTTCTGCCCCATATTGTTCTTCCACAAACAAAGCTTCGGCGTATGTGTCAAATCCTTCATGAATCCAATAGTCTGCCCAATCTGCTACACTTAAATAATTTCCCCACCATTCATGTCCCATTTCATGAAACAGTAAAAAATCATATCCTAATTTTGTTTTCTTATATTTGTTGCCATAGGCGTTGATGGTCTGGTGCTCCATCCCCCAGTAAGGTGTTTCCACCAATCCGAATTTTTCATCCATCCAGGGATACTGACCAAAATTTCGGGCATAAAAATTCAGGTATTCTTCTGCATCATTTAAAAGTGATTCGGCTCCATTTCTAGATTCTGGTAAAACATAAAAAACCATTTGTAGCGGCTTGTCTAAAATGTATCCTGTTTTCTCAACGGCTTCAAAATATCCTGCGGTAAAATTCACATTGTAGGTACTGATGGGGTATTCTGTCCGCCAGTGCCACGTGGTCCATTTATCCCCCTCCGGATGAATAGACTGAATCAAGCCATTGGCTGCAACCATTAAGGGGTCTGGCACCGTGATAAAAATGTCAACACCATCTGGCTTATCGCTGGGGTGCTCCTTGCAAGGATACCAGATATAGGCACCATTGTTCTGGCAGGATATGGCTATCCACGGGTGACCATTTTTGCTTTTTTCCCAAGTGAATCCTCCATCCCAGGGCGGTTTTTTCGCCACAGGTGGCTTGCCACTGTATTTGATCTCTAACCGGTGGGATTTGAATAATTCAAAATCAGGATTCTCGATCAAAATCTTGTGTTCCTCATGTTTAAAAGAAAGATTCATACCATTCACGGATACCCCTGAAACATGGTATAGATCCAAAAGATCGATCTCGATTTTTTCTGCTCTATCTATCAATGTGAATGAGATTATTACTTTGCCACCAATTGTTTGTTTATAAGGATCTACCCTTAAGCGGATATCATAATGGGTCACATCCATTGCAGATTGATTTTTCGATAATTTTCCACCGCTGTACACATCCAGGGAAAACCCGATTGAACCTATAAAAAATAAAAAAAGAAAAAGGGTGTTTCTCAAGATGGGAGAACCTTGTACTGATATTGGAATATACCGTCTTTTTTATCTATGGTAATCATATTTTGGAAAGACAAGTTCAATTCAGGGATACCACCATCAAACAGGGGGACGCCGTTCCCAAAAACAATCGGATGAGGTGTAATATAAAGATGAGTTAAATAGGGTGCGAACCGGGCGTAGGTTTTGCCACCGCCAATAATGAAACACCGATCTGATTCAATGTCAGCAAGGATGGATTCCGGGTCATCTGTCCGGTGAACCACGATCATTTCACGGCCTTCCAGTTCTGCCGCCAATGTATCGTAAGTGTTAGAGCCCATGACCACAGGATGCCCCAGGGTTTGTTCTTTAAATAAATGAAGGTCTTTCGACCAGGTCGTCACCTCGTGATTGTGACGGGCAATGAATCCATCAACCGTCACCGCTGCAATCAGGATGACCTCGTTAGGCATTGTCCCTTATTTATAGGATCTAGATGCTTTCCAGGTGTTTACATCATCGAATGAACTTTTGACACCTGTTGGATTATCATGGTGTTCCGCAAACATAAGACAATTCACCATCCTTCGCGTGTCCTTGGAAACTGTGTTCGCAAGGAGATCAACAGCCGATGTTTGGTCAAGCTTTTTCAAGGCAGCAATTGTTTTATCATCCCGTTGAAAATCAGCATTATGCTCAAAAATAAATGTTTTGAGTTTATTGGCTCTTTCACGGATGCTCATGGGTTTTTTCTCCAATTGTTCAATCGCGGATTTTTTCAATTGGTTAAACGTTTCTCCATCCATTGATGCGAGGAATTCTGGAGTGGATGCAATGAAATCAGCGGCTCTTTGGTTCACATCATCCGCAGTAAATGCACCGGACTGGATCACAAAAGACAAATAGTGAGTCTCATCCCGGTTCCTTGCATAGGACCAAACAATGTATCCCAATTGCTGGTTCGTCCTCATTTCTGTAAAGAAGGGCTGCTGGAGCGCTTGGCTGATCACCATAGACGTAGCTCGAATTTCAGGTGAATCTTCTCCCAGGACATATTCCCGGTAAAAACAGGAATTGTTCACTGCCAGTTTGCCAACATATTGGATCTTCTCAGTTTGTAATTGATCCAAATATTTGATATCAAATGCGTGTTCACGCCTAATGCCTCTTGTTTTGGTTTTCTCTTTAAATAGGCGCAGTGCCCTGCGTGCATCCCTTTTTTTGAAATCGCCGTAAACCAGCCCTTCAACAAAGGTTTTTTTATAAAGATATTTTCCATATTCTTCAATATCTGATAAGGTAGCAGCTTCAGCCACTGGTAGGCTTTCTTTCCAACTGTATTTCACATGGTTGAAAATGCCGTCACCTTTGTCCCGTGTTTGTTGGTGGGCATCCGATAAAGAAAAATTCTTGTAATCTCGAACAATTTTATCCTTAATCGCATTAAACTGATCTGCACTAATAGAGAAATCAACCATGTGGGACAATAGCATTTCATACAATTTCATGGCAGATTCTGAGTAGCCGGACACATCCAAATAAAGGCCTTCATATCCATCTCTGAATGAAAAATTCAACCCGGCCTGTTTTGCGGGATAACTGATCTCATTCAACGATTCATTCACACACGCTGCATAGATCTTTGAATACACACGGTGCTTCACATTCATCATAGTATTGGGGAAAAGAATCTTGAAATTGATCACGCCCTTGGGACGTAAGAATTCTTGATCAGCACCAAAATAAAGATTCACACCATTTCCGTTTAAAATGGCTCTTGGTAATATGTCTTCTTTCATTTCTCGATTTGGTACGGATGCTGTTTTCGGAATAAATGGGTTTTCTTCAGCTAGTATAAATTCCGGACGAGGTGTGGATGAAGTGAGTTCATTATAAAAATCATCATCCTCTTTATATGAATAGGGTGCTTGATAATGATGCTCAATGTGGTCTGTTTCAACTCCTTTTGCTGCCAAAATCACCAACATATTATCAGGTGTGAGATGAGACAAAAGGTTTTCAAATGAATCGGGGGAATCATCATTATAGATATAATTGATACGGCCAGCATCTTCAAGGGGATACATCATGGCTTCATTTGCTAATTGTGTGGCACGCCACATTCCCTCTCCCTTACTTGCGAAAATCTCTTCCAATGCCGCCATAGTTTTTAATTCATCGAATACATGGGGTTGGTGTCCCGATTCTTTCATCAGGGCAATGTAATCTAATGTAGCTTTTACAATTTCTTTGTATTCGTTCTGGCCTTTTGGTGTAAGCCCGATACGGATTTTGGCCAAGCCGTATTCTTTTGTTTCTGAACCTGCACCTGCAGACAGGGATCGTACCCAGCCCTTATCTTTTAAATAGGATAACAGGCTCCCTTTACCCTCGTATCCAAGAATGAATCCTAACTGTCGGCCTGGCTTGCTTTTGTACAAGCCACGAGTGCTGGGCAGGGCAAAACTGATCTCCAAGTTACGGAGATCTTTTACCGGATCAATTTGCACCAACCTGAATGTTCCTTTCTTTTCAAATGGTTCGGGGTCATGTTCGGTTCGTTCCAAATTGTGATCTTTAATATCAGAAAAATACTGGTGCGTCCACGCTTCCATGTCATCCAGAGAATGTGTTGACAACAGGGCCAGCCCCATACGGTTTGCACTATAATTATTATTATAAAAATTGATCAATTCTTCACTCGTGATATCACCCAAAGTTTCAAGGCTTCCTGTTGAGAATTTCCGTGCCGGATGACCTGCTTTCACAAATTGGCTTGTGATGCGATGCTGGCGCCAAGTATCACTCATAATATTTTTCTGGTGTTCGGAATTGACCGCATTTACTTCTCTTGCTGTATATTCGTCTGTGAAAAGCGGACTAATAAAAAATTGTGCAAATCGATCTAAGGCACCTTCAAATCCGTCTGGCAACACCTGGAGCTGGTAATTCGTATGGTCACTGGCTGTATAAGCATTTGAGTATCCGCCAAAGGTACGGAGATACGTTGAATATTCATCCACGTCCGGATATTTTTCTGTACCCAGAAAAAGCATGTGCTCTAAAAAGTGCGCCAGTCCTTCACGGTCATTGGGGTTTTCAAGTGATCCTGTTTCCACAACCATGGAGGCAGCAGATACATTAAAATTCGGATCCGAAAGAAGATAAACTCTTACGCCATTATCCAGGGTCAATTTCCGGACCTCAGATCTATCTAATGGATGTTTATCAATGCTATTACTTTTTATTGGTGTGAAACTCATGATCAATAAACTAAGAATAATAATTGGTAATTTTTTCAAAATAATGTCCCTTCATATACTGTTTATAATAGGTCTAACGATTTTTTTATTCGATAGGTCAAATACTTCCGGTGAGCTTTTGTTGCATCATCAACCCCCTGAATTTTGGCTGAATATTTTTGGACCTTCCCAAGGTTGTCAAATGCAAAGGATACGGTGATGTGGTCATATTTTACCTTGCCTTTGTTTTGAACAATACGAATCAAGCGCTCTGTGTACTCTATCTGTAGATTACGTCGGACGGTATTTACGTTTGTGCCAAAATCCGCTGAGAAACAAGCATCAGTTAAATCTGACATCATCGCGCTTAAGCCATAGCTATTGCCATACATTTCGGAATCAGAAATTCTTTTTACAACATTTATATGCAGTAAATGATTCAAAATCCCCTTTTGAACCCCAAGAAATTGGTCATGTATTTTTGGATCATTTGTGCCACTGAATCCACGGCGCTCCCATTGAAGATGATCAAAAATACCTTCAGGCATTTTAAATGC
>Ga0209554_1001050_pt1 | contig 21856 bp, 19 predicted proteins | sample MarorgKNORR_S2LV_5_FD_188221 | JGI IMG/M metagenome (GOLD analysis project Ga0209554, IMG submission 188221) | Marine microbial communities from the Southern Atlantic Ocean, analyzing organic carbon cycling - Bottom_A/KNORR_S2/LV (SPAdes) (version 2) | ecosystem: Environmental > Aquatic > Marine...
GGAATCCAGTTTAGTTTTGGCTTACAACAAACAGCTATTAACCCTATTTTTTCTTTTCTAGGTGCAGAGCCACATGATTTACCTTTGTTAAATATTGCCGGACCTGTAACGGGTTTAATTATTCAGCCGTTAATAGGTGCAATTTCAGATAAAACTTGGTCACCGAAATTTGGGAGACGTAAACCATTTTTTTTAATCGGAGCAATTATAGGAAGTTTATGTTTGTTTGCTTTTCCTTTTAGTCCAGTTTTATGGTTTGCTGTTGGATTACTTTGGATTTTAGACGTTGGTAATAATACAGCAATGGAACCTTATAGAGCATTTATTGGAGATAAATTACCTGAAAAACAATTAGGTTTAGGGTTTCAAATGCAAAGTTTATTTGTAGGTGCAGGAATAGTTTTAGCTAACTTATCTATATTTCTTTTTCAAGATTGGTTTGGAGGTGGAACTGTAGAAGAAACCAATATAATACCAACATGGCTTTATTATTCCTTTTTTATTGGAGCTGTTTTATCCGTTGCAACAATTCTTTGGACTGTACTAAAAACTCCTGAAATACCACCTACTGAGGAAGAATTTATTGAACTCGAAAAGCACAAAAAACTTCCATTTACAATTAAAGTTTTTGAACCCATAAAAGAAATTTACAATGCTATTAAAAACATGCCAAAATTCATGTGGAAACTGGCTGGCGTTTATTTATTTCAATGGTATGCCTTGTTTTGTTATTGGCAATTTGTTTCCCCTATGTTTGAAGTAACTATGGGATTTGGAAAAAGTGATGCACTTTCACAAGCCTCTAAAATGAATTTAACCTATAATTTAGTAACCATGGCTGTAGCATTAGCATTAGTTCCTTTAGCAGCCAAACTAGGAAATAAAAAAATATATGTTGCAAGCTTATTTGGTACAGGTATAGCGATGTTATGTATTCCTTATATAACCGATCCGTATTTAGTATTAGTACCTATGGTATTATTTGGTATAGGCTGGGCAGCAATGATGGGAATTCCCTACACTATGGTTTCTAAAGTAATACCTCAAGATAAACGTGGAGTTTATATGGGTGTTGTTAATATGATGATAGTTATACCAATGTTTATTCAAACCTTAACCTTTGGTCCCATTATTAAACATTTACTTAATAATAGTGCTGTTAACGCTATTTTATTTGGAGGTGTTTTCTTTGTTATTTCGGCTATTTTGGCTACTAGATTAAACACAACAGAATCTATTAAAACTTAAAATCATGAAAAATCTAGGTATTAAAATCTCTCTTTATCTTAATTACTTTGTTTTTGCAATTCTGTTAAACAGTGTTGGTATAGTTATAGCTAAATCTATAAATGTTTATCATGTAAGCGAATCACAGGCTTCGCTTTTGGAAGCATTTAAAGATTTGCCTATTGCCATAGTGTCCTTTTTAATTGCATCTTTCTTGCCCAGATTAGGTTATAAAAAAGCAATGCTAATTGCTTTAGTGATTGTGTTTTTTGGTTGTTTACAAATGATATTTGGTAATACATTCTTATATACTAAAATATTATTTCTAACCGTAGGAGTAAGTTTTGCCTTAATCAAGCTTTCTGTGTATTCTTTGATTGGTATCGTAACTTCTTCAAAAAAAGAACATGCTTCAATGATGAGCTCTATCGAAGGGTTTTTTATGGTAGGAATTGCATTAGCGTATTTTCTGTTCCCAGCATTTTATTCGGACACTAACGTAAACGCATGGCTAAATGTATATTATGTGATCTGTGGATTAATAGTTATTTCCTTTGTTTTTTTGCTTTTTTCCAAAATAGAGTACACCGTAGAAGTTATTGGGTCAAATTTAAAAGAAGATTTATTAAAATCAATAAAATTGATAATTATCCCATTAGTTTTAGTGTTTTTAGCATCAGCTTTCTTTTTTGTAATGATTGAACAAGGCATCATGACATGGTTACCCACATTTAACGAAAAGATATTTAATTTCAGTGAACAATTAAGTGTTCAAATGGCAAGCATTTTAGCATTATCACTTGCATTGGGAAGATTTATTGCTGGATACCTTACACGATTTATTTCTTGGATGTATTTAGTTATTATTTGTGTAATAATTTCAGGTATTATATTGTTAAGTGTTTTGCCTCAATTAAAAGTAGATGTTGAATCATTAAATGGAATTACTAGAATTACTGATGTACCTACACTTGGATTTATTTTACCCTTAATAGGTCTGTTTATAGCACCTATATATCCTTTATTAAATTCTACTGTTTTAAGTTCTCTTCCCAAAAGTTTGCATTCTCCTATGTCTGGATTAATAATAATATTTTCTGCTTTAGGTGGAACTATTGGTTCAAGAATAATTGGGGAATTATTTGAAAGCATTGGAGGTGCAAATGCTTTTTATTTCCTCTTAATCCCTATGGTTTTATTAATTGTCTTTGTTTTATTGATAGAAAAGCTATCTAAACAAAGTGTTGTGCAACAATTATGATCTTTTCTTTAAATATAGAAGCAACACTTAAAGAACTACTTCTTCAAGAAGATACCGACGGTGATAAAAAAATAACTATTGAAGACAAAGGACCTAAAACCTTTAGCCTAGTTTCTTCTGAAGGGAAATCATACATCATTAAAGGTACTTACTACTTGTCAAATTTATTGCAAGAATTAGTCATTGCTAAAAATGAAGGCAAGCAAATAGCAAAAATCCCTTTATCAAAAATTGAGGAACTTCCTATAAATAGAATATCCCGAATGATTAGAGATTATTATTGGAAAGGACTTACGCGCACTATGGATGCAAAAGGTATTGAAGGATTGATTCATGATACAAAAAACAAAAACCTTGTATCAAGTATATTGAGAATTTATGTCCCCTTTAAAGATGAGTTAGCATTAAATTATTATAAAAATCTTGAAAATAAATATTCAATTAAAGTGATTCAGCTTCCAGAACATATTACACCTCAATATGTTAAAGAAATGAATAATAAACCAGGTATTCTGTCCTTAAAATTAGAACCAGATGGTAATAAAATAAAAGGGATTCCATTTGTTGTTCCAGGTGGACGATTCAACGAAATGTATGGTTGGGATAGTTATTTTGAATCTGTTGGGTTGTTAATAGATGGAAAAGTAGAGTTGGCGAAAGCTATGGCAGATAATTTTCAGTATGAAATTGAATATTATGGCAAAATTCTTAATGCCAACCGTTCCTATTATTTAACCAGAACACAACCACCATTTTACACAAGTTTAATAAGAGAAGTATTTGAAATTACACAGGACAAAAAATGGTTAAAAAAGCATCTTAAAACAGCAATAAAAGAATACCAAACCGTTTGGATGGTTAAAGGGAAACGACTTACTAAAAACGGACTAAATAGATATTTGGCAGAAGGCATTGGCTTTCCACCCGAATGTGAAGAAGGTCACTTCGATTCAATAATTAAACCTTATGCCGAAAAGATGCAGATTTCGGTTAGAGATTATGAAAAAGGATATTCAGAAGGGATTATATTAAATCCAGAATTGGATGACTATTTTGTACATGATCGAACAGTTAGAGAATCAGGACATGATACATCTTACCGAATTGAAGGCGTTTGTGCCGATTTGAATCTTGTAGAGCTAAATGCTATGCTTTATAAATATGAAACTGACTTTGCTGAATTAATACAGAATGTATTTAATGGGGATTTCAACTCATATTCTTATCGTTATTGGCAGGATAAAGCTGAAGCCAGAAAACTCGCAGTTAATAAATACTTGTGGAATGAAGACAAGGGATTATATTTTGACTACAATGTAAAAACAAAAAAACAATCCAATTTTGTAGCAGCCTCTACTTTATCACCATTATGGGCAAATTTATGCTCTAAAGAACAAGCAGAAAAACTTGTTACTACTGCCTTACCATTATTAAAAGAAAAAGGTGGAATTTCAGGATGCACAGAAGAAAGCAGAGGAAATATATCATCCAATCGTCCACAACGACAGTGGGATTATCCTAATGGTTGGGCACCACACCAAATGATGATTTGGAAAGGCTTAAACAATTATGGTTATTTTGACGAAGCACAAGAACTGATTTACAGATGGCTGTTTATGATTACAAAAAATGCTGTTGATTACAATGGTACAATTCCCGAAAAATATGATGTCGTTGCAGCTACACATAAGGTATTTGCAGAATATGGCAATGTAGGAACCGATTTTGAATATATAACCCAAGAAGGTTTTGGGTGGATGAATGCATCCTATCAATATGGATTATCGCTAATAGAAAAAAAATATATTGATAAATTAAATATGCTTATATAACCCTAAATGTACATTATAAAATCAAACAATTTCTGCACTCAAACCTGCTTCTAGAAGTTTTGAACATCGCGGTTTTAAATCTTCTATATCTCCTGTTTTAACAGTACATTTCCCTTTATAATGTACAATAATAGCACATTGTTCTGCCTGTTCGGAAGTGTGCTCACAGGTATTTATGAGCATTTCTATAACATGATCGAAAGTATTAACATCATCGTTAAACAATACGATTTCGTTTTGTTTGACCACTTCCTCTTCTAATAATATTTCTTCCGATATTTTTTCCTTTGTACTCATAAGTCTTTTTTCTTTCAGACATTTTTCCAAAGTGAAAGTAATAATTTTTATCTAATTTATAAATTTTAAGTCAACTTTATTACTACTTTGCTTGTTTTTCAACTATCAAAACGCGTTGACAATTGCATAAAAATCTATGGCATTTAATGCTGCGCCTCCTATTAATCCGCCATCAACATCTGGTTTTGAAAATATTTCTTTAGCATTATTTGGTTTTACGCTTCCACCATATAAAATGGAAACACTATTAGCAGTATCGACTCCATATTTGTTATCTAAAGTTTCTCTAATAAACTTGTGCATTTCTTGTGCTTGTTCTGGACTTGCTGTTTCTCCAGTACCAATTGCCCAAACAGGTTCGTAAGCCAAAATTATATTCTTCCAAGCGCTTTCTGGTAAATGAAAAAGTGCATTTTTTATTTGACCTTTTACAACATTAAAATGATTATCTGTTTTTCTGTCATTTAATTCTTCACCAAAACAAAAGATTATTCTCATATTATTTTCTAAAGCAGCATTTACTTTTTCCGCAAGTAACGCGTCTGTTTCTCCAAATTGAGCACGGCGTTCGCTATGTCCTAAAATAACAGTTTCAACACCAATACTTTTTAGCATACAAGCACTTATCTCTCCTGTATATGCCCCGTTTTTTGCAAAGTGCATGTTTTGTGAAATGACTTCTATATTGGCTTCTCGTAGTGCTTCACAAGCACTGTAAAGATTTGTAAATGTTGGTGCAATCATAACCTCCGCATTTGAGGTTTGTGTTTGTTCAACTAAATCAGAAATTAGAGCTTGGGTTTGCGCTAAATCGTTATTCATTTTCCAGTTTCCAGCTACTATGTTTTTTCTCATATTCATTTCCTGCGAAGGCAGGAATCTTATTAATTAAGCCTATCCTAAATCCTTTCTCCCGATAGCTATCGGGAGAAAGGACTTTTTTTTTAATTGTTTTTAATATCTAACTCCAAATCTTCTAAATCGTTCCAATGGAGTTTTTGCATTATGGTGCCTTTATTAAGTTGTAAAATTCCCGGATTAGAACGCACTATGGTTTTTAATGCTGTCTCATCACAAAAATAAAAGTCGAAATTAAGTCCATATTGTTCAGACATTCTTTGTTGTTCTTCTGGTCCAGAAGCGGTAAGCCCAATTACTTTATAACCTTTTTTAGTAGCTTCATTTGTTACTGATTTCAATTTATTTAAACCATCAGTTTCTGCTTTTGCGAGGTTATAAGAGATAAATATTAAAAGGTTTTCTTCATTTAAAAGGGCTTCAGTAAAATCTTCATCTTCACGTTCCATAGAAAAATCGTGAATAGGAGCTTCGTAACCTTCTTCAATAGTTTCAGTTTCCACATCAATATATTCACCATCAACACTTGGATAACTTCCTCTTGTTGTAATTATTTTTTCTTCGCCGTCAATAATAAATTTCCAATGATAATCTATCACAGCTTTTGGAGAATCGTCTGGAACTGTCATATTCTCCTGAATATTATCACCTATTTTATATGGTCTAAAATCTTTAACCGGAAGATGCATTAACACATGATATATTAAGCCAAAAGAAAAAATAAAACTCACTAATATAATTACTGTTAGGACCAATTTATTTAGAATGGGTTTAATGTGTTTTACACCAAAAAACAAGACTAAAATTAAAGCTAATAAAATAATATCTTTTGTAAATGATTCCCAAGGTGTGAGTTTTATGGCATCGCCAAAGCAACCACAATCGGTTACTTTATTGAAATAGGCTGAATAAAATGTTAGGAATGTAAAGAACACAATCATTCCTAATAAACTCCAAACAGTAAATTTTGGCTTGTATCCAATGAGCAGAAAAACACCCAAGAGTACTTCAAAAACTACAACTAAAATTGAAATAATAAGTGCGTAAGGTTCAAACAAAGGAAGGTTTAAAACGGTAACACCAAAATATTCTTCGAGCTTAAATGAAAACCCTATTGGGTCGTTTAATTTTATAAGTCCGGAAAAAATGAATAATCCTCCAACTAATAATCTGCTAATTTGTATTATGTATTTCATAATTTTTTGTAATTCCTGCGAAAGCAGGAATCTAAATTAATTGTAATTTCCTATATAATAATGGATTCCTGCTTTCGCAGGAATGACAGTTACTTTTTATTTAAATGTATTAAAGCAAAAACCGCATAGTTAATCATATCTTGATAATTTGCATCAATGCCTTCGCTTACTAAAGTTTTTCCAGCATTATTTTCAATTTGTTTCACGCGAAGTAATTTTTGTAAAATTAAATCGGTTAACGAACTCACTCTCATGTCTCGCCATGCTTCACCATAATCATGATTTTTATCTTTCATGAGCTGTTTAGCAATAGCTACTTGTTCATCATACAATTTTGTTGCTTCTTCAACTTCTATATCTGGCTGTTCTACAACACCTTTTTCCGACTGAATAAGTGCCATAATACTGTAATTAATAATGCCGATAAATTCGCTTACTTCGTCTTCATCTACTTTTCTAATCTCATTTTGTTGCAAACCTCTAATGCGTTGTGCTTTAATAAAAATCTGGTCTGTAAGTGAAGGTAAGCGAAGAATTCTCCACGCACTTCCATAATCTTTCATTTTTTTATTAAACAAGTCACTACACATAGAGATTACATCATCGTATTGTTTTGAAGTGTTTTGCATAAAGTAATTTGAATTTTGCGTAAATTTCGCATAAAAAAGTTTAATGTTCAAGGTTTCAGGTTTAAAGTTTTTTCTTTAACTATTTTAGCCACGATCCCGATAATTATCGGGACACGAATATTTTTTATTAAATACCTTAACAAAAATTAAGTTTGCAATACATTTTCCTAATAAATAGTTTTGGAATTTGGAATTTTAAAAATTGATATTTTTTAGTTATGACTATAAATTGCAAAGGACAACTCATTGATTTAACGTCGCCAAAAGTGATGGGAATAATAAATATTACTCCAGATTCTTTTTACGATGGAGGTTTATATAATTCTGAGAAAGAAGTCCTTCTTCAAGTCGAAAAAATGCAGAATGAAGGTGCTACCTTTATTGATGTTGGTGCTTATAGTTCGCGTCCAAACGCTAGACACATTAACGAAGATGAAGAATTAAAACGTATTCTTCCAATAGTTGACTTGATTTTAAAAGCCTTTCCAAAATCTTTACTGTCTATCGACACTTTTCGAAGTAGTGTTGCAAAACAGTGTATTGAAGCAGGAGTTTGTATGATCAACGATATTTCGGCAGGGCAATTAGACGAAAATATGATGGCTACAATTGCAGATTTAAACGTTCCTTATGTAATGATGCATCTGAAAGGTACTCCTCAAACTATGCACCAACACACAGATTATGATAATCTTTTAAAGGATATTTTATTTTATTTTTCTGAAAGAATAACGGAAGCCAGAAAACTTGGTATTACAGATTTAATTATCGATCCAGGTTTTGGATTTGCAAAAGATTTAGATCAGAATTACGAATTATTAAACAAATTAGAGCTTTTAAAAATGATAGAGTTACCAATTTTAGTTGGTCTTTCAAGAAAATCTATGATTTATAAAACTTTAGACGGCTCAGCTAAAGAATCACTTAACGGAACAACTGTTTTAAACACCATTGCTCTACAAAAAGGAGCAAATATTTTACGTGTTCATGATGTGAAAGAAGCGGTAGAATGTATTAAACTCACAAATCAATTACACTAAAGAAAAGATTAATCCAACTTTATAACTTATAATAATTTATCATCGTAATATTGCAATATTACAATGATTTAGATTTCATAAATATATCTAAACTGTGAACTAATTATCCTAATTTTATTAAATTTACCAAAACTCCTTTTAATTTGGAATTACTTGAAACTTTTAAATTTAATGTTATAGATGTTATAGACATTGTTCTGGTAGCATTTTTAATGTATTATATGTACAAACTCGTAAAGGGCACGGTTGCCATAAATATATTTATTGGTATTGTAATGGTTTACCTCATCTGGAAATTGACTCAAGCTCTGCAAATGCAGCTTCTAAGTAATATTTTTGGTGGTTTTATTAGTGTAGGTATGTTTGCTCTTATTGTCGTGTTTCAACAAGAAATAAGAAAATTTTTATTAATGATTGGTTCTACAAATATCGGCAATCGGAAAAAGTTCTTTAAACAACTTAAATTTTTAAAAACCGATGCTATTCCAGAAATACATACTGACGATATTATTTCTGCTTGCACAAAAATGGGAAGCACTAAAACGGGCGCTTTAATTGTTTTAGAACGTAACAACAATCTTGATTTTTTAGTCATTACAGGAGATGAAATGAAGATTAAAGTAACACAGCCCATAATAGAAAGTATTTTCTTTAAAAATAGCCCATTACATGATGGAGCAGTTGTAATAAAGGATAATACCATAAAGGCAACACGTGTTATTTTACCAGTAAATAACGAAAAGAAAATACCACAACGCTTTGGATTACGCCATAGAGCTGCTATAGGAATTACTGAAAAAACAGATGCTCTAGCTCTTGTAGTTTCTGAAGAAACCGGACAAATTTCTTATATTAAGGATGGTGAATTTGTAATGTTTAAAGATGCCTCTGAACTTACCGAAATGATTAAAACTGATTTGGCTTAAAAACTTTTTAAGCCAAATCTTTCTACAAACTATTGAACAAAATAGATTTAAAAATTATAGCCAATTCTAAAAGTTAATTCTGCTGTTGTATCCCAATAATTATTAGCAAGAATTAAAGATTTTCCAATACCAAAACCGCCTTCAAAACTCAAATGTTCATTCCAAACTTTGCGAAAACCAATTTTTGGTATAAAGTCTAAACTTTCAATAACTGAAGTGTTATTATCATTAGAAATGACAAACCAATCTGGGAAATACCGTGTTTTAAACCCTAAAAAGAAACCCGAATTATGCGCAATAGCTCTGTTTTTTCGAACACGTCTTTCTAGGCTATAGTACCAACGTGGTTCAATAACTATATTTGGGAGTAATGCAAACACCAATTCGTCGTTTGTTAAAATCCCTTTTCTTAAACCTAATTCAAGCCCAATCTCAGTTCGCAATGATATTAAAGGAGTAAGTTTTGGTTCGAAATGTGCCCAAAATCCAAAAAGACCTACTTGTACACCAATTACGCTATTTTCAACAGAAGGTGTTTTATTATTGTTTTGAGCTTGAGCTATAAAAAATGATGATAGTATTAAAATAAATATTGTTTTTTTCATAATGAATGTAGTTGTTTTATATTGATAGTTAAATTATAATCGTATCCTTAAAGCAAAGCCTATACCATTAACAAAAAAATTACTTGCACTATTTTTTAAATTAAAAGTTCTACTAAATCTAAACAATTCTATTGTATAGAAGAAATTATAATCTGACTCTATTAGATAACCTAAACCTAATTTAGCTGTCTGTCCTGTAGAAAAACTATCTCCTATGTCTAAAAATTTTCCTGTGTTAATAAACATATATGGGCTTTGGTATCCAATAGGATTTAAATACCATCTAAAATCTGCTATTAAAGGAATTGCCCAAGATTGTTTGTTAAAGCTTCTAATTATTCCTGTACCTGCCGATAAAGTCATTCTTCTTGTAAACTGCAAGCCACCATAAGTGTGCAATGCAAAACCAAAAGGTGCTTTTTCATTTGTTCCATTTTCTTCTGTACCTATTACAATTTCAAAATCTATTAATGAGACAAATTTCATTTTATATCTATCCTCTTTTTGAGCAATTATAAAAAGACAATTTAAGAAAAATAGAAAAAAATCTTCATTTTTAAAAATTAATAAAATTTAATGACTAATAGTTACGGTAAAACCACGTATTTTATGTGGTTTAATTCTTACAATATTAATTTTAAAATATTTCAAACTAGTTCCTCTTGCATAAACTGAACTTCGTAAAGATTTTTGTAGTAACCACCTTCTTTTTTAAGAAGTTCTTTATGTGTGCCTTGTTCCACAATCTGTCCAGCATCCATTACAATAATATTATCGGCTTTTTTAATGGTTGCCAAACGATGTGCTATAACTATGGAGGTTCTTCCTTTGGTGATTTTATCGGTTGCGTCTTGTATTAATTGCTCCGAATAACTATCAACCGACGATGTAGCTTCATCTAAAATTAAAATACAAGGATTAGTTACATAAGCTCTTAAGAACGCTATAAGTTGACGTTGTCCTGACGATAACATAACACCACGTTCTTTTACATTATAATGATACCCATTTGGTAAACTCATGATAAAATCGTGGATTCCAATTTGTTTTCCTGCCTGTTGAACTTCGGCTTCAGATATATTAGGATTATTTAGTGTTATATTATTTAAAATAGTATCTGCAAATAAAAATACATCTTGCAACACAACTGCAATTTGATTCCTCAAAGAAGTAAGAGTCAAATCTTTAACATTGATATTGTCTATTAAAATTTCACCAGAATTGATATCGTAAAACCGATTTAATAAATTAATAATCGTAGATTTTCCAGCTCCAGTTGCACCAACAATGGCAACAGTAGTTCCGACTTTTACAATAAATGAAACGCCTTTTAAAACTTCCTCGTCTTTAACATAAGAGAAATACACATTATTAAATGTTATACCTCCTTTAAAATGTGAAGCAACTTGTTGTCCGGCATCTTCAATATTGGATGTAGTATCCAAAACTTTAAAAACACGATCTGCTGCAACCATTCCCATTTGCAAAGCATTAAACTTATTGGCAATTTGATATAATGGTCTAAAAATCATTGGAACCATCATCACAAAAGCGGTTAAATCTCCCAAAGTTGCTGTTTGGTCTAACACAGTATTTAAACCTCCATACCAAACTACCAAGCCCAAAGTTAATGAGGATAATACTTCTGCAATAGGAAAAAATATGGAGTTATACCAAACGGTTTTAAGCCATCCTTTTTTATGTCGTTCGTTTATAGTCTTAAAATTTTCGAATTCGGTTTTCTCACGTGTAAATAGCTGAAGTATTTTCATTCCAGTTACACGCTCTTGAACAAACGAATTTAAATTAGAAACTTCGTTACGCACTTCTTCAAATGCTCTTTTCATATACTTCTGAAAGATCTTCGTTGCAAAAAGAACAATAGGAAGCGTTAAAAATACAATAATGCTTAAGCGCCAATTCATATAAACCATAATACCACCAACAAACATCATTTTAAGGATATCGCTAAAAATCATAAATAAACCTTGACTAAAAATATCAGCAATACGTTCCATGTCTGTTACAGCTCTGGTTATAAGAACTCCAACCGATGTATTGTCGTAATACTTCATTTTAAACCCAAGAATATGTTTAAATAATTTTACGCGAATATCTCTAACAACCGTCTGACCTAACCAAGTTGCATAATAAATAAATATCAATTGCAATATCACTTCTAAAATAAGCAATACAAGCATTGTGATAATGTAAATTAAAAACCCTTCAACTTCTTTAGTTGCTATATTATTATCGATGGCTTGTTGCAATACTAAAGGTCTTAAAGCTCCAAAAATAGCAAGACCAATAACTGCGAAAAGTGTTCCATAAAACACCCATCGATATGGCTTTATAAAAGTAAGAAGTCGTTTAAAAAGACCTAAATCAAAAATATTTTCTTTTTGTTTTGACATATTCATGCTCGCGTAAGCGAGTATCTTTTTAATTCATTTTCCATTTTGAACAAAAATATTTTTTATGTTTTTCGGATATTCAATTTTGGTTAAATATAGTGCATGTCCTGGAACCGAAACTCCAGCTTGCGATCTGTTTTTTGATTTAATAATATCGTGCAAATCTTGTGCCTTTATTTTACCTATTCCAATATTTATCATTGTGCCAACAATAGCTCTTACCATATTGCGTAAAAAACGGTCTGCTTTAATTATAAAAACTAATTCATTATTTTCAAAAACCCATTTTGCTTCCATAATTTTACAATTAAATGTTTTTACGTCTGTATTATTTCTTGAAAAACATTTAAAATTAGAGTACTCGAATAAAATTTTTGCAGATTCATTCATTTTATCAACGTCTAAATACTTTTTAAAGCTATACGTATTATTGAATGAAAACACATTTTTACTTAACGATATTCGGTATTTATATACTCTACTTGTAGCATCAAAACGTGCGTGAGCATCATCATTAACTTTAAAAACATCTTGAATTGCAATATCATTCGGCAAAAACGAATTTAGATTATATATTAGTTTTTCTATCGAAAATGCTTTTGTTGTATTAAAATGCGCAAACATTTGTATAGCATGAACTCCAGTATCCGTACGTCCTGCACCAACAATGCTAATTTCTTCTTTTAACAAAGTTGACAAGGCCTTTTCTAAAACCTCTTGTACCGAAATAGCATTTGGCTGATTTTGCCAACCATGATATGCATTCCCGTTATATGATAATTCGATAAAAAATCGCAACTTATGTATTATTTTTGTTTTTTTGAATGAACAAAGATAATTAGATTTATTCCTGCGTAGGCAGGAATCTTATTAATAAAAACAAAAAGTTTTCTGCTTTCTCAAAAAAATATATGAGATTTATCTCAATAGTTATCGGGATAAGCGAAAATAAATTAAAAAGATACTTGCTTACGCGAGCATGAATATGAAAAAAATTCTTCTCCTTTCCGATACCCACAACTATATTGACGAAAAGATTTTAAAATATGTAAAACAAGCTGACGAAGTTTGGCATGCTGGAGATATTGGTGATTTAAAAGTAACAGATGCTATTAAAAAATTAAAACCTCTTCGCGCTGTTTATGGTAATATTGATGATGCTAAAGCACGTCTTGAATTTCCGGAACATAATCGTTTTAAATGTCAAGATGTCAATGTTTGGATAACACATATTGGAGGTTATCCTAATAGATATGATATAAGAGTAAGAGAAAATATAAAACAAAACCCTCCAGATCTTTTTATTTGTGGACACTCACATATATTGAAAGTAATGTCAGACAAAAAATTAAATCTTTTACATATGAATCCTGGAGCTATTGGTAAATATGGAATTCATAATGTGAGGACGATGCTTCGCTTTGAAATTGATGGGAATAAAATTCAGAATTTGGAGGTTATTGAAATTAAAAGATAGAGAAACAAAAACCCAAAGCTCTCACTTTGGGTTTTCTCGCACTAATACTACTAATACCATTTACCATTTGAATTTACTGTAATAAAACACCCTTTTTTCATTTCTATTTCATTATAAAAAGAAACCGTAACTAAAGCTATGCTTTAATTTTCTAATTTATATAAAGAAAAAGATCATCGTTTTCTTTTGCAGTAAATTCAAACAATAACTGGTATAAGATGATAGGTTTATCTTAATCGATCTACAGATTTTACGAGATCTTCATCCTTTTTTATGGCTTTATTGGCTAAAACCAAAAACACGATAGAAAAAATAGGTAGAAGCATCCCAATACCTTTCTCAGAAACAACTGTTTCTCCAGATAGATTTAGTGATCGATACACAAATAATCCTAGTAAAATAAAGTTTAATATGATGTTTAGACGTCCCAAAACAAATTGAGTTTGCCTGTTTTTATATTTAAAAATTGTAATCAAAGCTAAAGCTGATGAACACAAAAATAAGGCTAAAAACAACTGGTCTTCTTTGGTATAAAATTCGGTATCATTAATTGTAGTCCATAAATGAAACACAAAAATTAATCCACCAGAGATAACTGCTGAAATAAGTAAATATATAGTTTGTATTCGTTGTAGCATTTTTATTTATTGAAGCACAAAAATAATAGTTTCTTTTTTATTCCTTTTATAAATTAAAAATAAAGTTGTATAATTGTATGATAAATGTACAACACCCTAATGTTGTACAATGTAAAATCTTCAATAATAGCATAATCAGTTTTTCCTGGTATTCCATTAGAAAACATCGAAAAATATTATGTCACAATTAAACTAATTATTCAATTCAACAATGTTTGAAATTTCACAATTAAAAGAAAAGAAGCTACCTGAATTACAGGACATAGCAAAGCAACTTAATGTTTCAAAGTTTCGTTCGCTAAAAAAATTAGATTTAGTATATCAAATATTAGATCATCAAGCCGCAAATCCCACAACACCTAGTGTTAACAAGGATGAGCGAAGACCTCCAAGACAAAAAAGAGAACGTGTACAAAAACCTAGAGAAGGTAATGCACAAAGGACTATGGACTTTAAAGAAAATCCAAAACCACAAGCTCAAAACACTAACTATAGTTCTAAAGACGATAGAACAAAAACAGAAGCTCCAAAAGGCAAGCAAAACCGCCCTCAAGTAGCACAAAATACTCACCAAAAGGATACTAAAAGTCAACAACAAAGAGACAATAAAAATCGCCCTCCTCAAAAAGACAATAAAACCCAATCGAATACTCAAAATAAGAATAACCAACAACACAAAGAAAATAAACCTCAAGACAACAGAAACCAAGGCAATAATGGAAATAAAGATAGCAGAAATCGCTATCGTGAACCAGATTTTGAATTCGATGCCATAATTGAAAGTGAAGGCGTTTTAGACGTTATGCAAGATGGCTACGGTTTTTTGCGATCTTCAGATTATAACTACTTATCGTCTCCAGATGATATTTATGTGTCTCAATCTCAAATTAGACTTTTTGGATTAAAAAAAGGAGATACTGTTCTTGGTAATGTTAGACCTCCAAAAGAAGGTGAAAAATATTTTCCACTTATTAAAGTCATAAAAATTAATGGTTTAGACCCTCATGTTGTAAGAGATCGGGTTTCGTTCGAACATCTTACTCCACTTTTTCCACAAGAAAAATTTAATCTTGCCGAAAGACAAAGCACAATCTCAACACGAATTATAGATTTATTTGCGCCTATCGGAAAAGGACAACGTGGTATGATTGTATCACAACCAAAAACAGGTAAAACCGTATTGCTAAAAGAAATAGCAAATGCTATTGCTGCGAATCATCCTGAAGTTTATCTAATGATTTTACTCATTGATGAACGACCTGAAGAAGTTACAGATATGCAACGTAATGTGCAAGGTGAAGTTATAGCTTCTACATTCGACAAAGAAGCTCATGAGCATGTAAAAATCGCAAATATTGTTTTAGAAAAAGCAAAACGTTTGGTAGAATGTGGTTACGATGTTGTTATTCTATTAGATTCCATTACACGTTTGGCAAGAGCATATAATACAGTTCAGCCTGCTTCGGGTAAAATATTAAGTGGTGGTGTTGATGCTAATGCACTACACAAACCAAAACGCTTTTTTGGTGCTGCACGTAAAATTGAAAATGGTGGCTCGCTTACAATTATAGCGACTGCTTTAACTGAAACAGGTTCTAAAATGGACGAAGTGATTTTTGAAGAATTTAAAGGAACAGGTAATATGGAATTACAATTAGATAGAAAAATTTCTAATCGTAGAATTTATCCAGCCATAAACCTTACTTTGTCAAGCACACGTAGAGATGATTTGTTATTGGATGAAAAAGTTATCCAGAGAATGTGGGTTATGCGTAAATATCTTGCAGATATGAACCCTGTAGAAGCTATGGAATTTATAAACGAACGTTTTAAACAAACTCGAAATAATGAAGAGTTTTTAATTTCTATGAATAGCTAAATATTCTTTTATTAAAGAAGTAATCCTCATATTAATTTTATAGTATGAGGATTTTTTTTGTATTAAAAAAGCCTCTCAAAATGAGAGGTTTATAAAATTTTGAATATATACTTCTAAATTATAAAGAAGCTATATGTTTAGACAAACCAGATTTTAAATTGGCAGCTTTGTTAGCATGAATAATATTTTTTTTAGCCAATTTATCTATCATCCCAACAACTGAAGGAAATAGTTTTTCTGCATCCTTCTTTTTAGTTAACTCACGCAATTTTTTAATAGCATTACGTGTCGTTTTATGCTGATATCGATTTCTTAAACGTTTGGTTTCGTTACTTCTAATTCTTTTTAATGCTGACTTATGATTTGCCATTTTTCTTTTTTATTAAACTGTTGTAGCCCGTAGGGGAGTCGAACCCCTCTTACCAGGATGAAAACCTGGCGTCCTAGCCGATAGACGAACGGGCCGTTTTATTTTGAATTGATTATTATTTTAATAACAACCTAAACTCAATAATTTCAAAAAAACTTTCTCAATGTTTCCATTGCGGATGCAAAAATACAACTATTTTTAAATGCCACAACTTCTGAATGATTTTTTTGAAAAAAAATAAATATGCCGTTAAAGCATTGTGTTTGTTATACTGAAACAAGTTCAGCACAAGTTATCTGTAGGGTTTAATAAAATTGATACCTTGCTTTTAATAATAAGCTGCCTACTGCAAAAGAAAACATAAATTATTGAATCTTTAGAATTATAACCAATAGATTATCAAATAGTTACAATGCAGTTTTTATTTTTTAAATTTTCAGCGTAGCGTTCTTAAGTCTTATATTAGGACAGCAGTAAAAAAATATTAATACGCTTTAGCAAATAAAACTCTTTGCTTTGAAGGGTTACCAGAATAAATACATTTACCATCTTCAGCAATATTATCTACAGGAATACAGCGAATTGTAGCTTTGGTAATTTCTTTAATTTTTGCCTCTGTTTCATTAGTCCCATCCCAATGTGCCGAAATAAATCCTGTTTTATTTTTTAATACATCTTTAAATTCTTCTAACGTATTAACTTTAGTAATATGAGAGTTCCTAAAACTTAGTGCTTTACTAAATATGTTGTTTTGAATTTCAGTCATTAAATTCACAACTTTATCTACAAGACTTTCAAGGGCTACAACTTCTTTTGTTAGTGTGTCTCTTCTTGCTAATTCTACTGTTCCGTTTTCTAAATCTTTAGGACCAATAGCAATTCGTAAAGGAACTCCTTGCAATTCATGTTGTGCAAATTTAGCTCCTGGTCTAAAGGCAGTTCGGTTGTCAAATTTTACAGAAACTCCTTTTAATTTCAAATCATTCATAATAGTATTAGCAACTTTTGAAACGGCTTCAAATTGTTCATCATTTTTATAAATAGGAACAATTACAACTTGATTTGGAGCTAAATTTGGTGGTAATACCAAGCCTTTATCATCACTATGCGTCATAATTAATGCTCCAATTAATCGTGTAGAAACTCCCCAAGAAGTTGCCCAAACATAATCTTGTTTACCTTCCTTATTTGTAAATTTTACATCAAAAGCCTTTGCGAAATTTTGACCTAAATAATGAGATGTTCCAGCCTGTAATGCTTTTCCATCTTGCATTAAAGCTTCAATACAAAAAGTTTCTTCAGCTCCAGCAAAACGTTCACTCTCAGTTTTTAGCCCTTTAATAACAGGCATAGCCATAAAATTTTCTGCGAATTCGGCATACACATTATTCATTAGTTCTGCTTCAATCATAGCTTCTTCTCTAGTTTCGTGAGCAGTATGCCCTTCCTGCCATAAAAATTCTGTGGTACGTAAAAACAATCGTGTTCGCATTTCCCAACGTACAACATTTGCCCACTGATTTATAAGTAATGGCAAATCTCTATACGATTGAATCCAGCCTTTAAATGTATGCCATATTATAGCTTCGCTGGTCGGTCTTACAATTAACTCTTCCTCTAACTTCGACTCTGGGTCTACTATTAATTTTCCTTCATTTTCAGGATCGTTTTTCAATCTATAATGAGTAACGATTGCGCATTCTTTTGCAAAACCTTTAGCATTTTTTTCTTCGGCTTCAAACAAACTTTTTGGTACAAAAAGTGGAAAATATGCATTTTGATGACCTGTTTCTTTAAACATTTTATCCAATTCGGCTTGCATTTTTTCCCAAATAGCATAACCATAAGGCTTGATAACCATACAACCTCTAACTATTGAGTTCTCGGCTAAATCGGCTTTTATAACAAGTTCGTTATACCATTTTGAATAATCTTCGCTCCTACTTGTAAGGTTTTTATTCATATATTGTATTTTGGCACAAATATTGTGATTGTGTTAAATAATGAAATAGTTCGACAAAACTAACTATTTTTGTTATGTTCAACAATTAATTTATAGAGATATGCAATTTAATAACAACCAAAAATCTAAAATGCGTCTGATAGGTGCTTTAGGTTTACTAATTAGTTTAGCCTCTTGTGGTTCGTATAAGTATTCTGGTTATGAAGATGGTATTTATGGATCCTCAGAAAGAACAGTTGAATACCAAGAAGTATCTTCTCGTGGGACTTCTTCTTCACAAAATTCAAATTACTATCAAAATTATTTCAAAGAGAAATCTCAAGAATTAGATTTCTTAACTCAAGAAAATGAGATTTTTACTGATATAGATTCTTACGAAGGTAATTATATAGTTGAGAATGACACTTTAGTTGAAGTTCAGGAAAGTTATGCTGGTTGGGGACAAAACTCTACTGAAGTTAGTATTAATGTTTATAGTGGTTTTGGGTATGGTTATGGCTTATATGGATATGGATTTGATTATGGCTATGGTTATCCTTATTATGGCTATGGTTATCCTTATTATGGCTATGGTTATGGTTATGGTTATGGTTATGGACATCATTATTGGTATCCGCATCATTATTATTATGGTTATCCATATTATTATGGTTATGGGAATAGCTATTATGGAAATAATTATTATGGAGGAAGAGGAATTGCTTACAATACAGGAAGAAGAAGTTCGGTATATTTAAATTCTAATACTTCCCGATTATTGAATGGAAGAAGATCATCTTATACAAGTTCAAGGAGCACAACTACTTTTAGACCACGTAGAACATCAAATTCCAATATTAGCACTCGTGAAGTAACAAGACCTAGAACTGTAACCCGAAGAAGTTCAAATAATAGAACAAGGGTTAACGTTGATACTAGAACACGAACAAATACTAGAAGCAATTCTAATACAAGGTCAAATACCAGAAGTACACCAACAAGGTCTTCTTCTCGTAGTAATTATTCGCCTTCACGAAGTTCAACAAGGAGTAGTTATAGTCCTTCAAAATCTTCTTCAAGAAGTAGTGGTGGAAGTAGATCAAGTTCAGTCAGACGACATAATTAATTTACAAGAAATATTATAAAAAAATTGATATGAAAAAGTTATTTTTACTATTCGTAGGTGTTATATTTATGTTTACAATCAAGGCTCAAGATATTTCAGATGCTGTTAGATATTCTTCTGAAGGAACTTATGGTACAGCTCGTTTTAGAGCAATGAGTGGTGCATTTGGAGCTTTAGGTGGAGATATGTCGGCAGTTAGTTTAAATCCGGCAGGTTCAGCTATTTTTAATTATAGCCATACCTCTTTTACGGTTACAAATTATGATATTGACAATACAACTGAATATTTTGGAAGTGTAAACAGTTCATCTAATTCAAATTTTGACTTTAATCAAGCTGGAATTGTATTTGTTTTTAATAATACAAATGAAAACTCGCCTTGGAAAAAATTTGTTATTGCTTTATCTTATGAACAAACCCAAAATTTTGACGATAACTTTTTTGCCAACGGAATAAATACAACGTCTATAGATAGCTACTTTTTAGCAAATGCTCAAGGATTAAGGCTTGATGAAATTTCTGCTTTTGAAGGTGAATCGATTACTGAAGCTTATGGTGAAATTGGAGCTTCTTTTGGTTATACAAATCAGCAGGCTTTTTTAGGATTTGAATCTTATATTCTTGAACCAGACTCTTTTGATGATGATAATACTGCTTATTCGTCTAACATTGCCCAAGGTAATTTTAATCAAGAGTATTTTTATGCTTCTACTGGATATAATGGCAAGTTTAGTGTAAATATTGCTGCAGAATACCAAGACTACCTATATTTAGGTTTAAATCTTAATTCTCATTTTATTAATTACAACCGCTCCACATTTTTGTTTGAAGAAAATTCTAATCTTGGCTCTTTAGTTAGTGAAGTTGAATTTGAAAATAATCTTTCAACCATTGGAACTGGGTTCTCGTTTCAGCTTGGTGGCATTGCAAAATTAAGTGATGTAATAAGAGTTGGTCTTACTTACGATTCACCGATTTGGTATACTATTAGTGAAGAAACTACACAATATTTAGCTACTGTAAGAGATGATAATGGTTCTAATGTTACTGAAATTTTAAATCCATTAATTATTAATGTGTTTCCCGATTATAAATTACAAACTCCAGCTAAAATTACTGGAAGTCTTGCTCTCGTAATAGATAAACAAGCAATAATAAGTTTTGATTATTCAAGAAAAGATTATGGAAATACTAAATTTAAACCTGAATCAGATCAGCTTTTTTCTTTTCAAAATAATTTAATTTCTAATAGTTTAAAAGCTGCTAACACCTATAAAATCGGTGGTGAATACAGACATAATAATGCAAGTTTTAGAGCAGGTTATAAATTAGAGGAAAGTCCTTATAAGGATACTAATTTTTATGGCGACTTAAAAGGTTTTTCTTTAGGATTTGGTTATAGCTTTGGGAATACAAAAATTGATTTAGCTTACGAAAATTCTAATAGAACCATAAACTCTCAACTATATAATGTTAGATTAACTGATGCAGTACGCATTGATACAGACTATTCAAACTTTACATTATCATTAAGTTTAAATTTATAAATATGTAGATATTCAGTAACTAAAGTTAAAAGTATTTAGAATGCACTAAAGTGAGTACTTTTCAACTAATACCAATTTAACCATAAAATATAGCATATAAATCGTTTCTTTTTCGCTGATATTACGTTAAAAAAATCAACTATAACTACTGCTATCCTTTATTTTTTTGCCTTATCTCATCAAAAAATAATTCAATTTAGTTATGAGTCATTTTATAATTAAATTGGTATAAATTAAACTTTAGAGCTTACCAATAATAATCTGCTCTTGATTTTTCACATTTGAATAACTTTAAGTACTTTTAACTTTAGCACACTTTAAGTACTGAATTTCTTTAGCGTTTAAGAGTAAAATGCGATTTAAACAATTTCAGTGAACCATCTTTAGGCTCAATAAATTCTACTGTAAACCAATAATCGCTAGTTAATAGTGGCTTCCCATTAAAAGTACCATCCCAACCTGTACTCGAAGGACTTAATTGTTTAATTAATTTACCATATCTGTCAAAAATAAAAATCTTGGCATTTGGCTGATTTGCAATTCCTAAAATATTCCATGTGTCGTGATAACCATCTCCATTTGGTGTGAAAAA
>Ga0209554_1001054_pt1 | contig 21819 bp, 15 predicted proteins | sample MarorgKNORR_S2LV_5_FD_188221 | JGI IMG/M metagenome (GOLD analysis project Ga0209554, IMG submission 188221) | Marine microbial communities from the Southern Atlantic Ocean, analyzing organic carbon cycling - Bottom_A/KNORR_S2/LV (SPAdes) (version 2) | ecosystem: Environmental > Aquatic > Marine...
ACAAAGCCACCGCCATCGCAGAATTGATGGACCGTACTGGCTACGATACCTTCTGGCTCGCCGAGCACCATTTTCAGCGCGAGGGTTACGAGTGCATCCCGAACATCCTGATGCTCGCCGTCCACCTGGCGCTGAAGACGAAAAATATCAAAATCGGATGCGGGTTCAACATCACGCCGATGTGGCATCCCCTGCGGCTGGCTGAGGACTACGCCACGGCGGACGTTTTGACCGAAGGCCGGGTCGTGTTCGGCATTGGACGCGGATATCACACCCGTGAAGTTGAGACGTTCGGGATGCCTCTTATCGATCAGGACGCCAACCGCGAACTGTTCGAGGAACAGGTCGACATCATCTTCAAGGCGTTTAATGAGCCTTCGTTCTCGCACAGGGGACCGAACTACACCATTCCGGCGGATGTCGAGTATCGGGGCTACGATCTGGAAGAGATCACGTTAGTTCCAAGGCCACTCACACTGCCGGTTGAGTGTTACCAGCCGATCGTGAGCGGATCCGAGAGAGCACTGGATTTTATGGTGAAGCACGGGATCAAAGGCCTGATCGGCGGCGGCGCGGCTTCAGGCGGCGCTTCGAGCCCGGCCGTAGAAGGCTGGCGAGCCGCACTGGCGCGCAGTGGCCGGGAGACGGAGCCTGGTACAGATTTGATAATCGGTGTCTCATTCCATATCGCCGATACCGAGAAGGAAGCGATCGAACAGGCCCGGCCCTACTTCCAGGAAAACATGAAAATGTTCGGACCGCTGCACATGGTGCGGGGACTGGACGACGCCCAGATCGATGCCCTCGGAGACCCCGTCCGTGCGCCCGGAGCGGGGCTACCGACGTTGGAAGACGCGGTGGAAGCGGGCGGCTGGCTATGCGGTCCGGCAGAGTTGGTGACGGAGAAGTTGATGGCGCTCCAGGAGCGATGCCCCGGGCTTGAGGAGGTGAACGCGGGAAGCGTCATCGGCACTCCGCAATCGGTAATAACCGAGCAACTCCAACGTTTCGCAGAGGACGTGATGCCGCACTTTAAGACCGGGTCCACCGCCAAAACCGAAGCGGACGCTACCGCTTGAGACAACGAACCATCAGGCACGACCGTCGACAGAACATCTCCCATTCCAACGTTCATTCACCCGCTTTTCCGGGATTGATGCCGGCCCCCGCGGGCCACACAAAGGTCTCCTTTGCCGTCCACAGCAGATAGGTCGGAAATAGAAGGTCAGGCTTCAGAGCAGCCGGTTGATGGAGCATCTGTCGCCGACGTAACGACCACCGAAGACGCGCCGCGGCGTGAAAGTTCCCGCCTTATGTACGGGATCTCCGCCGGGCATGGCATAAAGCACTTCGGTCAGGGAGCAATCCTGATCCTGGTGCCTGAAATAAAGGCATCGCTAGCGCTCTCCGACGTGGCGATCGGCGGCATGTTTGCCGCACGCGACGCCTCGATGGGATTGACCAATGTACCGGCCGGCATCCTGACGGACATGTTCCGTCACCGGGTCCCGATGCTGCTCGCAGTGAGCATGTCGTTTGTGGCACTTGGCTACCTGCTGATCGGCATGTCGTCCTGGTACTGGCTGACGGTCCTGGCGCTGATGATCCTGGGTACCGGGACATCTCTCTGGCACCCGCCTGCATTCTCCGAGCTGGCCATCCGATATCCGGAGCGACGCGGTTTCGCGATGGCGGCGCATTCGACCGGCGCACAGGTCGGTAATACGACGGCCCCGGCGACTATCGGGTTGTTACTGGGCGGGATCAGTTATCTGGGGGTTGAGTGGTCCGGGTTGGGCTGGCGTCTGGTCGCGTTCCTTCTCGTCATTCCGGCGGCATTGACCGTCGTGGTTGTCCTTGCCAAATTCAAGGGCCGCGCCAAACCTGATGGCGAAGGCGTGTCGTTGCGCTCGTACTTCGGCGCGACGCAGAAATTGCTGCGCAACCCGTCGGTGCTAGTGATGGCGCTGCTGCACGCGGTCAGGGGAGCGGCCCACAACTCCATCCAACTTTTCCTAGTCATATACATGGCCGATGAGCTGGATTACAGCAACCTCGCCATCGGGGTCCATGTCTCACTGCTCACGCTTGCGGGAATCGCATCGACTCCGGTGTTGGGCATCCTGTCTGACAAGCTGGGTCGACGGCCGGTGATTACGTTCTCGTTCGCTGCGATTAGCTTGCTCGTGCTGGCATTCCTCTGGGCGGACGACGGCTGGATGCTGTCTGTCACTATGGTTGCGCTTGGCGTGTTTCTGTTTTCGATAATGCCGGTGATCGTGGCCGCCGCCATGGATTCGACTGATAGGGGATCGGAAGGGACTTCGATAGCCGTTTTGTTCGCCGGAGGCGCATTGATAGGCGCGGTGGCGCCTATCGTTGCTGGAGTGCTGAACACCCAGTGGAACTTCGATGCGGTGGTCATCTTTGTGGCCGCGATTGCGATAGTTGGAACTGTGCTGGCACTCGTCGCCCCGATGGGCCGGAGCCGGTCAGTAGGCACCGCCACAGAAAGCCCTTAAAGGGATAACATCTGGCTCATCAAGCCTCGTATCACTGTGATCCCGGTTATATCGGGGATTTGCCAGACCCTGAATTCAACGGGGACCAACTGAGAGTCATGGACCGGGGACAAAATGCTCGAACGCTTCAAGGTTCCGACCAAAGACCGTGTTTATGTGACCGAGGAGAAGATCAGGGCGGCGACGAACGCTATTTTTCTGAAGATGGGTCTCGATGATGAGGGGGCCCGGGTTTCGACCGACGTGCTGATCATGAACGACCTGCGGGGTGTTGAAACACACGGCGTGTCGAACATGCTCAGGTCGTACGTCGCCGGGTACGGCAGCGGCGCATTGAACCCGACCCCGAATATCAAGACGCTCCGTGAGTCGGATACCACTGCGACCTGGGACGGCGACAGGGGATTGGGGGCGCATATCGGCCCGATGGCTATGCAGCTGGCGATAGACAAGGCGGAGAATCACGGGCAGGGTGCTGTCTCGGTGACGAACACCGGACACCTGGCTGGAGCGGGCTACCACGCCGCTATGGCCGCACAGCAGGACATGATCGGCATGGCGATGACGGGCAGTGGCGGTGTGCAGGCGGTGCCGACATTCGGCGCCGAGCCCAGGTTTGGCACGAACCCGATCGCGTACGCCGTTCCGGCACGCAAGATGCCGCCGTTCTTGTTCGACGTCGCGACGACGCAGGTCGCGGGCAACAAGATTCGACTGGCGCGTCGGGTCGGAGCGGGCCTGATCCCGAACTGGGTGGCGGGCCCCGACGGGACTGTTATCGACAAAGAGACGGACGGCATCCCGGACGAATACTTCATGCTTCCGTTTGGCGGCACGCGGGAGAACGGATCGCACAAAGGCTACGCATTCGCCGCCGTGGTCGATGTGATGACGGGTCAGCTTTCGGGAGCAGGACCGGGGTTCATCAAACAGAAAACGGCGCACTACTTCCAGGCATGGAAGATCGACGCGTTCATGGATACAGAAAAGTTCAAAGACGATATGGATGACTTCCTTGAGGGGCTGGCGAACACAAAACCGGCTCCCGGACAGGAACGGGTCTTCTACCCCGGGTTGTCGGAGTTCGAGGAGACGAACAAGCGGAGAGACGAGGGCATCCCGTACCACCGTGAGGTGATTGAGTGGTTCGGCACTGCGGCGGCAGAACTGGGATTGGACCTGGACCTGCCGTAGGGGCGAGGCTTGCTCGGGCCGGTGCTGCGATCACACTGTATGGGCGTATGGCAACGCGCCCACAAACGCAAGTGTCCTGAGCCTGTCGAAGGACCGGGATTGTGCGGTGACGCGCTCGGAATTTGCCGCTGTTCGATCGACAACCCCCTCACACTTGATGCATCTGGCCCCTCCCACAGGGGTGTGGGGATCATCTCCAGGCTCGTTTCCCAGCGTGTTAACGTGAAATTTGCGTGCGATGGCCAACGAGATCTTGCCGTAACAGGTAGACTTCCGGAAATAACGCATAGCTGTATGAGGAGGCCGTAATGCCGTTCTGTACTTGTACCGACGCCGGAACTTTGAAGGTCGCCGAAGACCCCGCCTGTACCCGGCCAGGCACCGCAGAACTTGTTCCGATAGACACGCAGCCAGTCGTCGGAGAAACGCCCTCTGCTGCGTTGCGCAGTTGGCTGACCCCCACTCCTCTCTTCTACATCCGGAACCATTCCGATGTACCTGAGATAGACCCTGCGACGTGGTCACTCTCGATAGGTGGCGCGGTTGCTAACCCCGTCGAATTCTCATACTCAGACCTGCTCCGGCTGCCCAAGAAAACCCTGCCTGCGATGCTCGAATGTGCCGGCAATAACAGGTCAGATCTTGGCCCCGGCATACCCGGAAACCCGTTCGACGATGGCGCCATGTCGAACGCTATCTGGGCGGGCGCTCCCCTCAAGCCATTCTTGCAACAGGCAGGCATCAGCTCGGACGCTGTCGAAGTACTATTTGAGGGCGAGGATCGCGGTGAGCCGGTACCCGGCCGGGACCCAGTCCCGTACCAACGAAGCCTCCCACTCCAGGTGGCGCTACATCCTGACACTATGCTCGTGTACGAGATGAACGGCGAGACGTTGACGCGGAACCATGGATTCCCGGTGCGACTCATCGTGCCGCGCTGGTACGGAATGGCCTCTGTGAAATGGTTGACCAAAATCCGCATCCTCGAGAAGCCGTTCGTGGGCTTCTTTCAGACTGAGCGCTATGTGATGGAAGACGAGGCCGGAATTGATCAGCAGATATCGCGCATGGAGGTCAAATCGTTCGTAAACTGGCCGGAGCACGGTACTTCACTTCCGATTGGGCGCCCCGTCGCCATCAGCGGTATGGCGTGGTCCGGAGATGGGCCAATACGTCGCGTAGACGTGAGTCTGGACGGCGGCGAGACGTGGCAGGACGCTCATCTTGATGAGAGCGCGCTTGGATATTCCTGGCAGCAGTGGCATGTGGACTGGACCCCTCCGGGTGAAGGTCACTACACCATCATTGCCCGGGCCGCCGACGACGCCGGCAACCTGCAGCCGCTTGAAACCCGGTGGAATAAACTCGGGTACTGCGTAAACGGCTCAAAGCCTGTATGCGTAACGGCCGTGTGACGCCTGTCCCATACCGTTCCCTGGCCCGGAACTAATTACTCCGGCGTATTGCTTCTGGCACAAATCGCCACGACCGTATCGATCTTGTCGGTCGTGGCGACTTGTTTTTGTGCTAATCGGTTGTTCAAAGCGTCCGTAATTCAGTCCTCGTAAAGAAAGAACGTAGATGAAGATCACCGACTTGAAGTGCGCCATCATTGGCCAGAACCCCGTCATCAGGATCCTGACGGATGAGGGTATCGAGGGAATCGGGCAGGCAGAGCCGGCCAAGCAGGATCTGAAGTGGCATTTTCTGTACTACAAGGACATGATCATCGGGATGGACCCGACCGACGTCGAGCGGGTGATGCAGAAGATCAGGCGGCTCGGGAGTTACAAGCCCTGGGGCGCAGGCGTCAGCACCATCGAGATGGCGTTATGGGACATCGCCGGAAAAGCGGCCGGGGTGCCTGTGTACAAACTGCTCGGCGGCAAGGTGCGGGACCGGGTGATGACATATAACGGCAACGTGCGCCGCTCAATGTCCGACTCCCAGCCTGAGGACTACGCGGAGGAGATGCGGTGGATGAAGGCCCGTCCGGAAGGGTTCTCGATCATTAAACAGGGGATTTCGTTCCACGGCGCGATGGTCCGGGAAGTACCGGATTATTTTTACGGCGATCTGGATACGTCTGGATATCACCCCAACAAAGGCCTAATCACCGAACGCGGTATGAAGCACACCATCGCCTGTATTGAGGCGATGAAGGACGTGCTCGGTGATGAAATAGGTCTTGCGCTCGACTGTGGCCCCGGGTTCACCGTGACCGATGCACTGAAGCTGGCGAAGTCGGTCGAGCACCTCAACGTGATGTGGCTTGAGGACATGATAACGGGCGACTACACGCCGTACGTACTGGCGGACCTGTATCGCGAGGTGACGCCGTACACAACCACCCCGATCCACACGGGCGAACAGATCTATCTTCGTCAGAACTTCATGGGGCTGATAGAGAAGCGCGCCGTGAACGTCATCGGGCCGGATCTGGCGGATGTAGGCGGTATGGCGGAGTTGAAGTGGATCGCAGAGTACGCCGATCTGCACGGGATATCGATAGCTCCGCACGGCACCGGCGACGGTTTGATCGGGTTGGCCGCCCAGGTGCATGTCGCGGCAACCTTGCCAAAAAACTACATCGCATTTGAGTACCCCACTGGAAAGCCCGACTGGTGGTATGACATCGTCGAGGGTCTGCCGAAGCCGATCGTGAAGGACAGTTTCATCGATGTCTGGGACACGCCAGGGTTGGGAGTGTCTCTAAACGTAGAGGCGACGAAGAAGTACCTGAGGCCGGAAGACGCAGACTTCTTTGATTAACCTTGTTATTGGACTGGAAATGTTGGAGTTGCGAGAAAGCCTTGTCGAGTAAAAAGACGTAATACGTATCTCTGAACAACGGTTTGGATTTTGCAGGCGCGTGCCGGGGCGGAAACCTCATAATGGTCGTTGGCTTTCGAATGTGACCCGTAATTAATGCGGGCAAACGAGTGGGGCAGATCTACCTCCCTGAAAGTAGAGAAGAGCGTATTTGGAAAACATGCTGATCATCCTGGGCTCGGCCGCCGCGCTGGGCGGACTGACATGGTTGGGCTACGTTGCGTCCGTGATGAGAGGCCCCAAAGGTAACGCGCTTGTGGGCGGCATAAGTTCGGTAGTGGTTGGCGCCGCAGTCATCGTTCTAGGGATGTCGATAACGGATGATTCTGGACCGATTCAACAGTTCGTTTCAGACCCATTGGCATTCGCCACAGCAACTGCAGGACCGGAGATCACGCCCACTCCGGAGTTATCCCCGGAAAAGGTCTACAAACAGGAAGTAAATGGCCTCGCCGTGCAGGCCGGCAGCGACCTGGGGCGGGTGATGCTGTTGCTAAGTTCTCCAAATGTGGAGAATGTGATCTGGGTCAATGATATTCGGCAAACGTCGGCCGCGTTCGCACGTTATTCAGCCCGTGCCAATGGTCTCGTCGCACCCGAGGGACAGGAAGAACTTCAGGAAACGCTAACCAACGTGCTAGATGACCTTGCAAGGGCAGGAAGACTGGTCATCAACAGCCTGGACGCATTCGAATTTCAGAACGTTTTAGTCGCGCAACAAGACATTCTCGAGGCTCAAGTTGCCTTGGGTGAATCCTTCCCGATAATCGCGGATATCGTGGCCCAGACGGCAGAAGTTCCGGAGTAAGCGTCACTGTTTCGGGGACATCCAGGGCGGTCACGGCTGTGTGAAAGCCCCAACCCTCCGTCAGGCATTTCGCGGTTGGTGTTGAGGAGCTTACGGGCCACACTGTACCTATCGGCCGCGGGCGACGGGATTGCCGTCATAACGCGCCGAAATCTGGAGGATCACCGGGCCGTGCCATTTGCAGGCGAGTTTGATGGAAAAATTGACAGCCATCGGCGTTTAGCTATTCCTGCCGTTTTCGCGGGAGAGTTATCCGGTGGCGTTGTCGTGGCGCGTGGATTTGAGCGTTGCATCTCGATTTACTCTGCAGAGGGCTGGGAACGGATAGCGTCCGAGATCCGGGAACTGCCCGTGACGAACGCAGAAACGCGACGACTTGCACGGTTCATATTCGCCTCAGCGAATGAGCAAGAACCGGATCGCCAGGGCCGGATCGAACTACCCAGGGCGGTTCTTCTGTACGCGGGTATCACAACCGAGGTTTCAGTGATCGGAACCGGTGATGCGGTCGAGGTCTGGGACCGTGACTCCTGGGCCGCCCAGCTCGGAACCCTTCATGTGCAAGTGGCCGGGTCAAGTAACTCGCTGGATGTATTTCCGGACGCATCCGATGAGGGACGATCTGCGGCCTGACGTCAGCGTTGATCGCATCTAACGACCCGGTGGCTAATTCCCGGGACTATTCCGGTTGGGCTTCAGGCGGACAGCGTCAAGTGCGTCGGCTGCAAATTTTGACTGGAGGTGCCGGGCCCCCCGAGCCCCAGAGCGAGGCGAAGTTCTTTCAACGAGAAGGGCTTTGGCAGGACTGTATCCACCCCTAGAGCCCGCAACGTCTGCATTGTGTCGCGATCCGTAAGCGCGCTCATGGCGGTCACCCTCTCCGGCCTGTTCGGGATCTCATTGCCCGATTGTATTCGTTCCAACACGTCGAACTCGTTGACGCCTGGCATCAGAAGGTCGATGAGCAGCACGTCGGCGCCATTTTCACGAAGATACGCAAGTCCGGACTCTCCGTCTGACAGTGCCGTTACTTTGCAGCCGAACAGCTCTACGAGGCCTTCTTCGATAACGTCCCTGAGGGACTTTTCGTCTTCGATAAGTACTACTTTGATTTGGGGCATGATTTCCTTTTTAATTTTCCGTGGCCAAGATGGAAGGGACTGACATTCCCGATGTAGCGTTTTCGTTTGTTTGTATGAAGGGTTCTTTCACCGGGGGTGTGTACGCGGGGAGCGTAAACGTAAAAGTGCTGCCGATACCGATGGAGCTTTCGGCACTTATCTGCCCGCCCATGAGTTCCACAAGTGAGTGTGCGATGTGGAGGCCGAGTCCGGTTCCTCCGGCGAGTCCACGCGATGGCGCAGAGGCACGTTCGTACGGCGAGAACAAGGCTGATCTGTCGGCCTGGTCTATCCCCACGCCTTCGTCTTGAACCTGAATCTCAATCATCCTGTCTCCCGATGTTTTCGAGAGGAACGATTTCAGATGGATCTGCCCGCCGTCCGGTGAATACTTCACGGCGTTATCTACAAGACTGGCCAGGATTTCAGAGATCTTGGATTTGTCTCCCCATGCCAGGAGAGGGCCCTCTAGAACATCGACCGAGAACTCATGCCGGTCACTACGACCAGAGGCCGTGTTGATTACGTCGTCGAAGACAGCGCCAAGGTTAACAACCCGTGGTTCGAGTGTGATCCTGCCGGACTCAATTTGTGACAGATTTAAGAGTGAATTGATGGTCTGGCGCATCCGCAACGCCTCATCATGGACCATCTGAATCTTCTGCATCCGGCTGGCTGGACTCCCAGACCGTTTAGGAGCAATTCGGAAGATGTGAGAATTGAAGCGAGCGGCGTACGCAGTTGGTGTGAAGCGTGACCGACAAAATCACTCTTCATGCGCTGCACACGGCTCTCCTCGGTCACGTCATGGGCCACCAGTGTTCGGCCAACGGCGCTGCCGTCGGGCTGCATCATCGGGTATCCAACTAGCTGGATGGAGCGATCATCCGGGCTGCCGACCTGTAGAAGCGCCGCGGGGAATTCACCTGCATTAAGCATGCGCTCCAGTCCATCCACGTCTTGCTTGCTCAGGCCTGATCCAACGCCAAGCGCAGAAGCCAGACCTGACGAAGACGCTCCAATCAACCGCTCGGCGGGTGTGTTAAACAGCTCTCCGAGTCTCCGGTTTGCGTATTCAACGACTCCGGATGCGTTCAGTACAGCGATGCCGTCGTGTGCGCCGTCAAGGACTGCTTGGAGGGTCTGTCTTTCGCGCGTGACTTGCGCCCATGCCGCCCGTTCACGCCGTCGAGCAAACTCTACGACCAACAAAGTTCCGGCAACGGTCGCCAGTAGCGCGCCGGATACGATCCAGACCCGTTGCCAAAGCGGGCCAAACAGTTCCGCCTGGGCAAAAGCTACCGTCGTCACCCACGGGGATTTCTCAGGGAAATCATAAAAGACTATTCGGTCAATGTTGTCCAGGCCCGGGCCGAACCATGCGCCTTCAGGAGGCGAAGCGACCTGCGCCCAAACGGCGCTGCCAGACACGTCTCGCCCAATAGCCCCTCCGGGGTGAGGCAGCTCGTAACCGGTTCCGGCGATCACTTTTCCCGCGCTGTCAAAGATCCCTGATTTGGCGCTTGTCGGGAAACCCACGCTCATGTCCAGAGCGCCTGAAATAGTTGAGAGAGATGATTGGGCGATGACATAGGACTCGAGGCCGATCGGGTACGAGAACAGTGCGTATGGCTGGTTCTCTCCAGCTGGGACAAACACGTCAGACACGGCGAACGTATCTCCGGCGCCTTGAGATCCAAGGAATCCTGCGTAATCAGGACGAATACCGGATGTGAATTGACGAGATGATGCAAGCGTGTTTCCCGCAGAGTCGACTACGGACACGCCTGCGAACTGGGGGTTCCTGGAAAGGAATCCGAGAAGCAGTTCGTCCGGCGGGGTAAGTGTTCCCGCTGATACGGGAGACGTGTTCGCAAGTCCGGGCTTGACGTTTGTGATGAGCGTTGCCAGTGCCGAGGTCGCCGCCTCGGCGGTGTTGACGAAGTCTTCTAGCTGGGCATTGATCTGGGCGGACTTCAGTTCCAGGTTCGTGAGCGTGGCTGTCCGGCGTGCCTGGTAATCCTGCCAGATGAGGAATACGGCGACCGCAGCGATCGGTACCAGTACAGAAAGCGCCATTAGTCGCCACTGTGCTGAAGCGCGGATTCCGGACATGATTCACCCCCTGTGTACGGTCGGCGCTGGGGCGCCGCAGCTGTGACCTTCGTCTGAGATCACAACACCAGAGAGCCCCGGCCACCCAGCCAATGCGTCTCGGGTCTGAACGTTAATGAACCCCGGCTATTACTTCAGGTGGGTAAACGGTGGTGGTTGGGCGACTAGAAGGTGTAGGCATGGTAGAGACGCGTGGTCTTACATAGATGAAAATACGAAAACGGGCGGGTGGGGACCCACACGTATCTGTTTCCTAACCTGATGTGACCACCGGGTCCCACACGGAATTCCACGGGGGAACAGCCTCCCCACAACGTGGACAGCCGGGGTCTTCTTATAATGCGGCCCGAGAGTTTATGACATGACGCATGGCGCAATGATCACCCGCTTTACATCCCCTGCCCCCACTGGACATTCGTTCAACAAATGAACCGAAATCGCGCTCGCTCAAGCCGGCAGTCCCAGGGGTCCCAGAGACGCCAGGGATCGCCGCCGGGATCTCGTCGGACAACGGATCTTGTAATAGAGGGAACATGGTTGGCCGGAGTTGTACTGGCGCCTCTCGTTTTCAGTCCTCGCAACTGGTTCAGCTTCTACAACGATCCGAAGTACGCCGTGCTGCACCTGGTGGCGATGGTGATCATTGCCGTGTGGGCATGGGAATGGGCCATACAACCGAGATCTTCTAGATGGCCGAGTCTGTCTGGCGCCCTGGGCTGGGCTGGACGGCGGCCTGAACGATGGGCGGTGGTGTCGGTTGGCGGACTCGGACTGAGCGCGGTCATATCAACGGCGCTATCACCTGTGCCGGCCGTAAGCCTGTGGGGAAGAGACTTCACGGACCTTGGATATGAGCTGTATTCATTCCTGTCGTTGCTCGTGGTGTTTATCGCCATAGCGATTCGGATGCGCGCTGAGCAACAGGTGCGGCGATTGATGTTCGCCTTCGCGGGGGTCGGAACCGTCGTCGCTATCTACGGTATCGCTCAGCGGTTTGGGTGGGATGCTCTGGGTCCGGGTGAGAACGCGGATCGCGTAATTGGGTCCTTTGGGAACCCGATTTATCTCGGTTCATTTCTGGTGATGACGGCGATGATCACGGTCACTGTGGCCATAATCGAACAACGTAACGGGAAATACGGATGGCTTGTTGTCGGTGGATTGGCGCTGGGGATTCAGCTGACGGCGCTTTGGTTCACAGGAAGTAGAGGCCCATGGATCGGCTACGCGATCAGTGTCGTCGCGTTTGCGTTGATCGGATATGTGTGGCTGGAAAGGCGGCTGCTGATTCGTGGCATGGCGCTGATGGCGTCCGGCGTGCTAGTAGCCGTAATAATCGGACTCGCACCGGGATCAGCGAGTGGAGACACAAGAGACATAACGGATCTAGGCTCCATATTTGACGAGTCAAGGTCCGGTTCGGTGGGCGGCAGGGGACCCGTCTGGCGATCGGCGTTGGAACTAACCCGTTCCCGGATCGTTGTGCCCGGGGAATCTGGGGCATTAACCGTGGCTCGGTCACTCACGGGTTACGGACCGGAGATGTTTTTCTACGTCTATCCACTTGGCGTGGAGATAGAACAGACCGGAACTATAGCCCAGAACGCCCACAACTACCCACTTCAACTCCTGATGGAGTTGGGACTGCTTGGATTTGCATCGTTCATCGCAGCCGTACTGCTGACCGGATACGCGGCCGTCCGATTGCTGAGCACGGCCAGGCGCGCTGGAAAGCATGGCATGTGGCCGTCGATCGCTATAGTCGGATTGCTGGCCATGCTGGTCGGCCGCGGCACTGAGCAGATGGTTGGCGTGGCGCGTGTAGGAGATCTGCTGCCGTTCTGGGCACTTACGGCGCTATTGATAGCGGTGGTCGAGATCGCTCGAAGACAGTTGCCAGATAGCTCTGAAAACTCCCGTGAGGTGCGGCATAGGCGACCTAGAGGTCCGCGTGCCAACACCTTGCCACCTCGATCGGTTTTCATCGCCGCTGCCCTGGCGATAACGCTACTTGCTGCGGGGGTTCTGTACTACAAGGACTTCCGATCGTTACAGGCGAGTGTGATAGCCCGGGACGCGTTTGAACTGCGCGAAGAGGGCAGACCGAACGAGGCGCTCGTCAAATATAAGCGTGCCGTGGAACTTAACCCGGGCGTGCAGGACTACCATCTTCAAGTGAGCGATCTGTTCCGAGACGCGGCCGGTGAGGCTGAGGCTGCGGGGAATAACGATCAAGCGATATTCGGCTGGGAGGAAGCGCTGGAAGCCGCACGACGATATGAAGATCGAAATTCTAAGGCATTCAACACGCAGACGCGGATGGGGCAGGCGGAGTCCAGACTCACCGCGCTTGGCCGTACAGATCTTGTCAACGTAGCACGTGAACGATACGTCAGCATCGCCGATGCGCGTCCATCGTATCCCTCCATCCAGGCAGACGTAGCCCAGGGGCTTTTGGCTGTCGGAAATGACGTCCTTGGACTCGAATATGCCGACCGGGCGATCGGAATGGAGACGCAGGCGTTCCCGAACCCGAGGGCGTGGTGGTTCAGGGGTGTAGCCCTGGAGAATCTTGGTGAGCTTGAGATCGCAGCAACTTCTTACGAGACGGCTACAGATCGGGCGCCGGGTTCTCAAGTGGCAAAGGACGCACACTTACGGTTGGCCATCGTATATGACCAGCTGGGTGATCCAGTGCGGGCGGACGAGCACCAAGTGTTGGCGGACGCGATCGAATAGGGGTTTTGCGTGGGTTATCCGTGATTTGAGATCTGGTAATTGGGTTTTCGGAAGTGATATTGGAGAACCCAAAAGTGGGGGAATCACACCATTAATCGGGAATCATTGTAAATGTGAGTCAGTTGAGCCTGAATCGCAGTTAGAATTGGTTGCGTATTAATCTGTGGTTAGGTTGACCTGGCGTACCTCGGTAACCTCAGGCGGGTTGGAGAACAGGTGAAATGATCGCTTCATGGGACATGTTCCTGGTCACTACGATCGGGCGCACCATAATGGGGCTGCTTACGGCGTTCATGCTTGGATTTGTCGGCTATCTTTTCTGGTCGGTGTCATTCCCACCGCTTGCAGGCCTGTCCTTCCAGACCTTTACCGTTGTCAACACGATGGCGGCGGTAGTCACTTTCGGTACATCGATCGCCTGGTTCAAACTGGAAGCCGAGTGGAAGACCAGGTTCGTCGCTCTCGCACTAATCGCGACGGGGGCATTTATCGGCGGTTGGATCGGTTACGACTACGGTTTTGACAAGGGCGTCGCTGAGATCGTCAAGGAATACGGGCATATACCGGGCGGCCAACTTCGAGTACCTACACTCGACGGTATCCGATGGTCCCTGATCCTCGCTGCTCTAGCTGCGAATTCGATGGCGTTGGGGCACCACGTATGGCGCCTCCTCCGCTATCACGATCCGTACGATTTTTAACCGTTTCGCGGCCGGATTTTCTCTTCGGTTTGCCCGGCGAGGGTTGAGTAGCAGCCCCTCGTACGTGTGTGCCCCTGTGCGCGCCTGCGTGCACGGCTCCATGAGTCTATTGAACTCAGCCCCGAAGCCGTGGTGAACAAGTCGCCATACCGTTGATATCAGGGCCCCGGCAATGCTGCCGGAACCCTGATACGACGGAAGGCTGAACCAATCCGCACGTACGTCAGACGTCCGGTTTTAATTTTTCTCGTACTCATCGCATTTGCGATGTATTTTGCCGCGCCCGCGCCAGTACCTGCGTATGCGGGGACTCCGGCCACGGTCTCATTGACCGCAGAGTACGTACGAATCGGTGGATCGGTACCGGTCACGGTATCGGACGCCGGAGTCTCTACCACGGCGACCTACACGGCAGAGGCGACGGGCAAGATCGCATACTCCCTACCGAATGGCTCTACAGGCGACACTTTCGTATTCCAGACAGCGAATGCACTTCTCACGGACAATAACGGCGATGGCGTTGTATCGGAACTTGATCTCACAATTTCCATAACGGATGCGATCCCGATCTCGATCGTGCCGACAAATGGCGTGTTCACATTGCGGTTAACCCGGGACGTGACGTCGCCGATTCCGTTCGCTGTTACGTACAGCACTGAGAAGATCGATTCGTTGACGGTAAAGGTCACATCTTCCAGCGATACAACCGGGTTTAACCTCACGCTTCAGGAGACGACCGAGGTGTCGGGCGTGTTTACGGGGACGTTCGAGACTGGAGCGGCGACGGTCACGGCGAATGCAACCGTTCCCACCGCCACGGAACGTCCGGACATCAAAGCGGTACACGGGGATGTCATTACAGTCGCATATACGGATACGGAACCCCTTTCGATCGTGAACGACACGATCCTCGTGGATGGTCTTGCGCCAACGATCAGCCAACTATCCCCGATTCATAACGTGTTTGAGCAAACATTTTCCACGTTTTTTGAAGCTACTGTGATCGATATCGATTCCGGCGTGGACCTCTCTTCGATACAGTTCCATTACGACAACGATGGGAACAACACGTTTGCAGAACCGGGGACGATCCTTCTTCCGGATCTGTCGATGACGACCACGATTTCGACAGGTGTGATTGTTCGAGTTCGTGTGCCCACCGTCGCCGAAGATGGGCTTCGTACCTGGTACGTGACGGCGTCCGATAACGCTGAAGGAGCGGGACGCAGTGACGCCGTCGATGAGACCGTGGGAGATCAGGTCCATGTGTTCACTTCAGACCAGAACCCGCCTCGGGTGGCTTCGGCAGTGGCGGGCGATTGGTACGACACCGTTTCCGAGACAATTAAGACCGGGACTCGCACCAGTATCCATGTGACATTCAATGAAAAAATATTGGTCCCATCGATCGATGCCGCGGGATTCCGATTTGCCGGTGTACCGGCGGTATCAGCCCAGACATACGCTGCGCTCCCTAACGACGTATTCCTGACTGTGGAATCGTTCCCGACTGTTGGCCCGGTGATATTGATGATTGACCCGGGATCTATTACCCACCTCGCCGGAATCAAAACGAGCCTGGTCCCCATAACGGTGATTGACAACGTCCCGCCAGAATTGACTATCACGTTTGATCGTCCGGCAACGAACACTCTCGTAATTATCAATTTGACGTCGGATGAAATTCTCGCGGCACCGCCAACGATCACTGTCAATGGACTCACCCGTGCCGCGCCAACGCAAATCAGTGAACGGGAATGGGAACTTGTGTTCAATGTTGTGTCGCTGACGGGAGTGGATGCAGGGCAGGGGGTCAAGACCGTGGGTGCATTTGGCTTCGATAGCTCGAACACCCTGGGTACGGCAACGCCGGTTACCTTTCAGGTGGATACGACCATCATCGGCCCGGCTCTTACGCCAACAGGCGCCGTCCAGGTTTTAGAGTCGTCCCCGGTCATCACTGCAAGTTACTCCGCCGAGGCGGGTGAGTATGTCGGTGATACACATCTCGGTGCGAGCCTTATCCTCGCGACCCTCGACGGAGTGCAGGTCGCTCCGCTGATGAGCACCGCTGACTCTGGCGCTACATGGACCCTTAATACGATAGACGTGCAACCCGACGGCTTGATGAATGGCGTACACATATTCCAGATAACGGCCGTGGACGCGGCAGGCAACACCCACGAAATGGCGCAGACGGTGTTCGAAGTGTTCGTGGACCCGATGCTTTCCGAACCGGTCGTCGATCCAACTCCAGAAGAAAGTACGACCAACGAACCACCGCCGGAATAAATCACACAGACTGAAGAGGTTCTACCAGTTGAGGGGTCGTCAGAAGAGGCCGACGTCAGCGATACGACACCCCCTGTTGCCCCGGAAGATTCATCTCTAGACGCACAAGAGAATGTCGACGCCGTGACATCGGACCCGCCAGATGACCAGGCCGAAGTTCCAGCGCCAGATACGACTGAAGAGGTGGGCGATCCAACTGTTGGAGATGCCGTGGACCCTCCAGACGACACGGCGCCAGCGAACTCCGATGAACCTCAGGCCGCGGTTACACCTGAGACGGAATCGACTCCGGTTGAATCAACTGATGCAGATGATCCAGACGCGCCGGAAGGATCGGATACTGCAGAACCAGTAAGAGATTCTATCTTCGATCGAAAGGCCGAACTGGTCGGAGTAGACGCGGTCGGAGCGGGAAACACATCTGGATCTAATGGCGAACACGACTCAAGTAACGAGGAGGGCGGGGGAACGGTATTTGGTTGCAACCTGCCGCTTGGAAACTCCAACGTTGTCGGAGGTGAGTACGCTTTGCTCGGCGTTGGGCTGCTCGGACTCGGGCTGAGACGACCAGCCGGGGCGCTCCGAGATATGTTGTGGCCCGACCGAGAAGCGACTGTTACCTAGGGCGTGGCCGAGTCCGGTTAACGCACCTGTAATGGCAAGAAAATCACACCGGGAACGCCACCCTGAATCGTTTCGTGGAAGGTGAACACCGTTTCGCCGTCGTTGCCCTGAATGGCGATCATTCGGCGCGATAACCCGGACGTGATTTCGATCGACGATGGAGAGCTCCAACCGTCAAGCCGATGACGCACTCCGTGGAGCGATGCGCCTCCGTCAGAGATCCATACTAGGTTGCGAGAACTGGATGTCGGGACTAGAGCCAGGTCAACAAACTCAGAAACAACGTCCGCGACAATAGTTTCCCTCCGGACACCGGCGGAAGTCGCTTCCACGACGACTATCCGTGACTCGCCGTCGCCATCGTTCAACTCGTTCCACGCCACGGTCGCCAATCCCGGACGGTCCATCAACACGGCGACCTCCGTAATACCGGTCCGGCCTCTAGCGATTACGTTAACCGGGCTCCAACGTCCTAGGCTATTGAAACTCAGATTGATCGCCCGGCCGATACCGGGAGAATCGGCGATTATGCCGATTACTGCGGTCCCGGACGTGACAGAAAGTGAAAGTTCTGATGCCGCGCCGGGAGCTGACATGACCGGCATCGGCGCCGTCCAGTTCCCGGCGATCCAGTCTGAGGCGAACACGACGATATCGTCGGTAGTCAGGACGTTTCCGTCCATATCCCGGGTCCATGCGATCACGACCCGGCCTTCGCCATCGGAAGCAAGCACAGGCGCGAAATCCGGACGGTCATCGCTCGTAAGCTGCTCAGGCTCGGTCCAGGCGCCGGTTACGGCGTCAAGACGGCTGTAGAACAGTTCGGCGCCCGTGGTGCGGTGTATGAACGCGGTGGGATCATTCCCGGCGTCCGGTATCGCGGACCAAACAAGCATCGCCTCGCCATCGGTGTTGAACGTGACGGCGGTATCTGTAACCATGCCACCCGCCTGTCCGGTGAACGGTTCTGGAGGAGACCATGCGCCAGGGTCCCCGGCCTTCAGAATGGCGATACCCGTACCTACCGACCAGTCAGCGCCGTCTACAGCGGCCAGGGATGCGACAAGTAGATTCCCGTCGCTACTTCTGCCCGCGGCGATTGACGTTCGAGGGAGACCGCCATCCCAGGTGATTTCCGAACCATTCGCATTGTCTGCCGGTGTCAGAGACGTTGTCGGCGGCGTGCTCCACTCGGGTTCGCCGAGAATCGTGGACGAGCTGGAGGCGCTATCAGTTCCCGCGTCGCGATCAAAATATATGAACCCGCTGGACTCGGAGGATGAATTCCAGGCGGACCATAGTTCGAGAGAAGTTCTGCTACCACCTGTAGCGATCGTATTCACTTCCCTGACCGATCCACTTCCGTCAACTTCAGAGAATGTCGAAACTGTCCGAGCGTCCAGCATACCGCTGACCTTTAGATGGCTCATCACCGACGTTGCGAATTCGAATTCTGATATCGATACAATCTCGAAGCTGGTGCCCGCAACGACGCTGCGCTCTCCGATTATTGGTTGTGCAACCCCGGCATCGGGCGGCGGAGCAAGGCTCCATGTCGCGTCTACGATGACGCTTGCGTTCACCGTTCCATCTACGCGGGTTGAGTCAAACCGGTTCAGGACCGCTCGAACCGGATCTGGTAGGTACGCAAGTTCCACGGATCCGATACGAAACTCGGTCAGCATTGCGCTGATTGATTCGGCCCAGTCGCCCGTGATCGGACCCATCGGGAGCATGGCACTGTTCAGGCTGTACAGGCCTGTTGCTGTTATGGAGTAGGACGCTGACCCTCCTGAAGCGGGCTGAATATCAAACAGCCCAGTCTCTCCGTCAAACCTCGCAGTGGAGGAAATCGCCTCGACAGAACCAAGTTGATTCCCGGCTCCAGATAGTTCATCCAACAATCTACCGGAGGTCGGCGGACCAAAGTCGGCGGAAATCACGATTCCGGGCATCTCATAGGCAAGGTAATCTCCGTTGTGGGTGACACGTAACGAACGGGGCGCCGATTTGAGGACCTGGACCGATCCTATGGGGCCGGAAATCTGGTCTATGAGAAGTTCTGTTGTGGCCCCGCCAAGACCTGTGATTAACGAGAGCGGGTAACGCTGATCTGAGGGCCACAACGGCCAATCAAAACCGAGCGTTACGATGGAGCGGGACGTGCGGGCTTCAACCCTCCACCCGAGCACACCGCACGGGAGGTGGGCGACGTCAAAGATTCCGCCCCACGTGCCGATCCCGCTCGCGCTTCCTGATAGAAGCACTCCACGCAGTTGGAGTGTCACCTGGCTGTCGTCAGTTTCGCCGACGCCGGGGCAGGATTCGGTGACATGTATTACGAGGTTCACGGACTCGATTGGGTCATCGAAATTGGTACGGAGTCGCCTCAACCCGTTCCTGTCGACGCGTATCTCCCAGAGGGCTTCCGTTGCCGGTGACGAAATCCCACGGAGTATGTAACCCTTCAAAGGTCGGCCATCCGTGGTCTGGGTGATCTGAAGTGAGTTGGTCTGAATGAGCGGGGGCGGAATCTGCTCAATCGGGAGTGTGAAACGGAAATCTGAACTTCCGGATTCGCTGGCAACCGGAACAAGAACTGTCGCAGTGTACGGATAGTGTCCGGGGGCGTTAACCACCGTCGTTGTCGTTCCGGGAGGAATGGTGAAGGATGCGATGCCGGTGGAGCCGGTGGCAAGATCAGCACCAAGCGGTGAGATTGTTATCACGGCACGACGACCCTGCCCGGCTACAGGGACCCCCAGATCAGGGTCGTGGCCGGGTACGGGTTCGCCTTCCGAGGACGCGGCGACAACAAGGAGGTCAAGCCGGCCCGTTGGCGTCATATAAAAATCCTGCGTGCCGTTGAAGGCGCGGATCGGTCCTCCGGGACCGGATTTAATGACGGTCCGATATCCCGGGCTCGCGACGGTGAAAAAACGCTCTCCATCGTCCCACGACCACCCTACGAGGTCAGCGCCGCCGTTAGTGTCTGGAATCAGAAACTCAATCTGGTACCGACCGTTCGGGCCGGTCGGCGCAGTTGCCGCAAAGTCTCTGACAAAACCCGTGCAAGTCTCGGAGCAGTACTCGGTCAGGACAGCGATAGCGACGGTCACTTCCGCATTTGTGAGCGGATCGCCCGTGGACGCGCTGTAGACGAATCCGGTCGCCTGGATGTGGTAAGACGAACTGGCACTGATATTTCCGTCCAAGCTGCATTTCACCAGCCGCGGCGTATCCCCGCAGTTGAACGAAAGATCGAGTGTCTCGATCATTCCGCCGACGCTAGTCCAGAAGTGATCAAAGCAGCCGAGCCGGCCGGAGATTTCCGGGCATATGCGAGCTCGGTACTGACCCGGCCGGGCGCGAATTGAGATCGTGTTCGGCACCTCTATCATATCGGCGCCCTCCAGGAAACTGGCGTCGTACACGTCCATCGTGCGGATATTCTGGAGGCTTTCCAGCGTGCCGATGGCGGCAGTCTTGTTGCCGTTCTCGTCCGTGACGGCGATAGAAATGTCAAGGAACCCCCCGGCGGCCAGCGTTGGAAGCTTGCGAATCAACCGGAACGCTCCTTCGGCTTCCGTGAGGCTCAAGGTATCCACCAGCGGCAGATAATCTGGATGCGATAACCGAATTTCATACTCCGTCGGCACGACTGCTCCGTTGAGGACGGTCAACGGGAGATTTTCGATTGTGAACACGCCGCGTTCGTCCGTAGATGCCGGGTACAGCTTGTCCCCATGCTGAAGGACCACACTGGTTCCGGCCACCGCAAACGTCGCATCTACATGGTGCGTTAGATCCTGGAACATCGTCCCGGTCACCCGGCCTACCACGGCAGTTGTTGCCGTTTTCAGCAGGAAGTCGTTAACGGACGGAGCGTATCCGACAGTCACCTCCGCTGTGGTGGCCAGGTGGTCGTCGGCGGAGATTACAAGAGAATAAGTGCCCGGAGGCAAGGGGAGCACAAAATTGCCGTAGCGGTCCGAAGTTACTGACAAAGAGGGCGGAGAAAATACCCGTGATCCGAAGCGCGCCGATGTTATCGAAATCCGGGCGTCGGGAAGCTGGACGGGCAGATAGCTGAACGACTCATGCACGTCGGTGAGAGCAGAGGTGGATGTGTTTCGCTGCGACGTACCGAGACGGGTCTGCCCGGCGACGCTTCCACCACGCACGAAGCCATGGATATCTCCCGCTATCGCCGGGAGGTCTGCGTCGAGGATGTGTGATTTACCGCGCGCGAGTTGCAGTGTTCTGTACAAGGGATACAGATCGGCGCGATCGTCTCCGGAGATCATGGCGGGAGAGGGAGTCCAGATGTCATATGTTCCGGCCGGCAATCCACTAACGGCGGCTGATCCATCAGGACCGGTGACGATGTCTACCTGAACGCCTTTCGCTGAAGTGCCAGCAGCGCCCCTGACTCTCACGAGGATATCGCTGACGCCAATGCCCCCATACGTCGATGAAGTCAGGGCTATGCGGAGCGATGCGCCGTCCACGATTAGATCAAAATCCAGATTGGATTCAATACCGCCGGAGAGTTTCACAGCCAGATCGGAACTCAGATAACCCGGCGCCCTTGCCTCGATGCGATAGTTGCCCGGCGGCAAATCCGTCAGCGCATACGCGCCATCGTCCTCGACTCTCGATACAGCTGCGGCACGCGACGGTTGTGCAGATGTGTCCCCGGGTACATCGAGATTTATAGCCCGGACATTGGCCCCCACAGGCAACCTTGTCCCGTTTGTTCCCGTTCCGGTCACTCGTCCATTGACGAGCGAAGGTTTAGCCCGGAGAAATACCTCCCAGCCCATATCCCCGGTGACATCTAACTGCTCCGCGTGTGATGGGTAGCCATC
>Ga0209554_1001055_pt1 | contig 21803 bp, 21 predicted proteins | sample MarorgKNORR_S2LV_5_FD_188221 | JGI IMG/M metagenome (GOLD analysis project Ga0209554, IMG submission 188221) | Marine microbial communities from the Southern Atlantic Ocean, analyzing organic carbon cycling - Bottom_A/KNORR_S2/LV (SPAdes) (version 2) | ecosystem: Environmental > Aquatic > Marine...
GGAGTCCTAAATGCTATTTAGGGAGTGGCTCACTTTTATATATGTACGTCTTCGTGATACATATTAGGTAAAGTATTTCTTCAATTATCTAAAGCTTCTTAACCACATCTTCAGCTTTTAAGTGTGTGTACCTAAATAATTGTCTTACGTCTTTGTGTCCTGATATGAGAGCAACTTCAGGAATACTTAATCCTTTTTCAAAGAATCGTGAGATGGCCTCGTGTCTGCAATCATGGAAGTGCAGGTCTTTGATGCTTCCTTTCTTCTTTAGTCTGTCCCAAGCAAGTCTCACAGCATTTGCGGACATAGGGAAGGGGAGCTGTGTGTTTTCCAGAATGTATAAAGCTTTTTTAGTAAGAGGTATTGTTCTTGGATGACCGTTCTTGGTTACAGGGATTAACAAAGTTTGTCCCTTAATGTGTTCTGGCTTGATGTTTAAAATTTCCCCACGTCTCATTGCTGTTTCTATGGCTAGTTCAATGATGTTTCGAAGATGTATTTGAGGATAGTTTCCTTTCACAAGATAGGTGTATTCTGCTTCTGTTAACCGACTTTCTCTTGGTGGATTTAACTTTGGTTTAGGGACATTAATCAAAGGATTTTCTATCTTTATTAAATTCCATTGATTAATTGCTACATTATACATGTGCCTTAGGAGAACTAAGTCGTAATGACATGTTCTTTTTCCATCTTTTATCCTTTTGTTTTTATATTCAACGAAGTTTTTTGTTTTAAGTGTATGAATTTTTTCATCGCACAAAGGTTCCTTAAGTAAACGTTTTATTCTTCGTTGTTCGCTCTCCTTTCCTTTTTTTTGGGAGGTGATTTCATTAAGATATCTTTGAATTATATCTCGCAGTATTAATTTATTGTCTTGTTTTACAAATTCATCGCCCAATTCTATCTTATCTTCAATATGGTTCGCCCATATTTTGGCTGTTTTTAAATCTGTAAAAGTTTTTGATATGCTTTTGTGGCTACTCTTGCGTACCTGTACTTGATACTTCTTGTTTCTTCTTCTAATTGTTGCCATATGTCCTCCAGTGTGACTGGAGTGTGACAGCTGGGTGAACCTTTATTGATTCTTTCTAGAAAACCAGTATTCTTCAGTAGTACCAGCAGAGGACTGAAAATCCTCGTGTCGGTGGTTCAATTCCGCCCCTGGGCACCATTACCCTAGTCTTTCTGTCACGATCTTTTTTCATTTTTCATCTTTGGGTGAATGATGATATATTTGGGTAATGCAACAGTTTATTTATATCGCTTCAATTTGGATTATACCTGTCTTAATTTCCATCACAATGCATGAGGCTGCTCATGGTTATGCTGCAAATCTCTTAGGAGATGATACCGCAAAAAAACTTGGACGTGTAACCCTAAATCCATTAAAACACATTGATAGATTCGGTACGGTTATTCTTCCTTTGCTTCTCATCGTGATGAAAAGTCCTTTCGTATTTGGTTGGGCAAAACCAGTGCCGGTTAATTTTTATCGTCTTAAAAATCCTCTTCGTGATATGATAATTGTTGCTATTGCTGGCCCAGTTACAAATGTAGTACTTGCCTTTGTTGCTGCTTCAATATTATCCACTATGCATAATTTCGCCTTATTAGATAATCCTTGGCTGGTTCGCACTCTTGCAAACTTTTTTTTTATAAATATTATTCTAGCAGTTTTTAATATGATACCTATACCGCCATTGGATGGTGGAAGGGTAGCAGTTGGACTTCTTCCACAACCTCTTTCTTATCAACTTGCCAGATTGGAACGGTATGGGTTTTTTATTATTATAACTGCATTATTCGTTCTTCCTCTTATAGGGAAAAAAATAGGAATAACGCTCGAGCCAATTCATTGGTTTATCCAATCTGTTTCAAGCTTTTTGATAAGTATTATTGCATTCATTACAGGATTACAAATTTAGTTAGTTGTAAAAAAATATTTTTTTAATATTTTTCTATATTAGTATAGTGTTATTTTATGGAAAAAAGTATTCTTGTTTTTACTAATGGAGAAAAGTTAGGGGATGGCATAATAAAGCTCCCACTGTTACATGAAATAAAAAAAAGACTGCCTAACTATCTTTTGATTTGGATGACGAACAAAGGCAAAACCGTTTATAATAGCTTTCTCCAGTCAATTGCCGCTCAGTATATTGATGAAATTATTGAACAAGCCGATCTCAATCCCTTTTTTTGGCAAGACATTTCTAATAGTTACAATTTTCAAAACAAAAAATATGAATATATTCTTGACACACAAAAAGCAATTTTTAGAACATTTGCTTTAAAAAGAATTAAATGCGAGCATTTTATTTCGGCCGCAGGTAATGGTTTGTTTTCTTCTATAAGTATCAACAAACAATCAAAAAATATAAGGCAATATTATCTTGATGGCCTTTTTAATTTGTTGAATGTAATTAAACCGGATAAGATTGATGACACATTTAAAATAAATATACCTGAGCAATTAGAAAAAAACCTAGCTCTAATATTTAAAAGTCAAAATAAATATATTGGTATTGCCCCTGGAGCAGGTGAAAAAAATAAAATTTGGCCTATTGAAAAATTTATCGAAGTGGGAAAATATTTTGAAAAAAAGAGTTATATAATTGTCCTGTATTTAGGTCCAGATGAAATTAAAATTAAACATCAATTAATTGCTAAATTTCCTAAAGCAGTAATTCCTGAGGATATTATTAAAGATTTTTCTAATATTGAAATAGTTATGGGTTCAACAAAGTTTATAAATTGTGCTGTAGCTAATGATAGTGGAATTGCACATATGCTATCTACAAAATATTGCCCTGTAATTAAACTTTTTGGCCATAAAGACTCTAACAAATTTACACCGCAGCACAAAAACCTCATACCTATAAATTCATCAGAATTTAACAGTCGGGATGTCAAAATTATTCCAACAGTAAGGGTTATAAGAGAGATAAATAAAGTTATAGGTTGGACAATAGAACGTTAGATCATTATTAAAATAAGGTTAAATGTTCAAATTTGAAAAATTAATCTTTGGTGACTTGGGTTGGGGAGATGAATTCTTAATTGCAACATTAATGACAATCATAGTCAGTATTTGTTCAATGGGACTCGGTATCTTTATTGCAATTTTTGCAGCTTGGGCAAAGTTAACTTTATCAAAATTCCTGAATTTCATTTCTAATTTTTACACAACAGTCGTTAGGGGCGTTCCTGAATTACTAGTTATATATCTTATTTTTTTTGGCGGAAGTGCTGTCGTAATGAAACTTGCTAAAGTTTTTGGTTATAATGGATATATTGAATTAAATGCTTTTACCATAAGTGTTGTTGCAATTGGCATTATTTCTGCAACTTACTCAACAGAAGTTTTACGTGCTGCCTTTTTATCTATTGATCGAGGACAAGTTGAGGCTGCGAAAACTCTTGGGTTATCTAAGTTTCAAATTTTTTATAAAATATTAGTCTCCCAAGTATTGAGACATGCTATTCCAGGTTTAGGAAATGTTTGGCAGGTTACTTTAAAAGACACTTCCTTAATTTCAGTTACAGGACTTGTTGAAATTATGCGTCAGACTAGAATTTCCTCTAATGTGGAACATTCTCCTCTTACTTTTTTAATTACCGCAGCTTTTTTATATCTGTTTCTAACAACTTTTTCTGGTAAATTTTTTAATTATCTTGAAAGGCAAGCCAATAAAGGTTTTGCTCAAACTTCATGAATTTTTTTGAATTTTTCAATTCTTTTCAAGAAAGCTTAATATTTATTAACTTTTTTAAAATTTTAAAAGCTCTTGATCAGACGCTTTTATTACTACTAGCCTCTTTGCCTATTGGTTTTGTCTTATCTTTAATTTTTGCTTTGGGAAGAGTGTCAAAAAATAAATTATTATCAAAAACAGTTGAATATTATATTTTTGTTATTCGCGGAACACCATTGCTAGTTCAAATTTATCTTATTTATTTTGGTCTTGGTTCTGTAAAAGGAATTAGGGATAGTTTTTTATGGATAGTATTGAAAGAGCCTTTTTGGTGCGGAGTTTTAGCTCTAACCTTAAATACAGTAGCTTACGGTAGTGAAATTTTTCGAGGCGGAATTCAAGCAGTTTCACAGGGTCAAATTGAATCAGGAAAATCTCTGGGTTTTACACGAATTGGACTGTTTAGAAGAATAATTTTTCCTATAGCCTTAAGGAGAGTATTACCTACTTATGGTAACGAACTAATTTTAATGGTCAAGGCTACTTCTTTGGTTAGTTTAACAACCTATATGGAGATGACAGGGATAGCTAGAAGAATTATGGCAGTAACTTGGGCTCCTGTCGAAGCTTTTTTAGCTGCAGGTATATTATATCTTTTGCTTAATTTTCTTATGGTGCAATTTATCAAGTATCTAGAGTGGAAGTATAATCCACATTTAAGAGTGACTCGATAATTATACTTTTGACTACATTCTATATTTTGTAACCCACTTCATTCATTATGCCAGTTAAATATTTGAAACCAATTTTCGCATATTCAAAAGGATTGGCTTTTTTTGGATCTTGTTCTGCCTCAATAACAAGCCAATCATTATAATTATTTTCATGCAAGGTAGATAATAGGGGTAGATAGTCAATGCATCCATCACCTGGCACTGTAAAAGTTCCACCTAAAAAAGATTCTCTAAAGCTTAGATCTTTAGCTAATGAGTTTTCCAAAACATTTTTTCTAATATCCTTGCAATGGACATGATTAATACGTGAAATATATTTTTTTAGGATAGCTTGGTAGTCTGCTTGAGCAAATAATAGATGTCCAGTATCATATAAAAGATACGTATTATCATTCGTTTCATTAATAAATCTATCAACGTCTTTTTCTGTTTGAATGAAAGTCCCCATATGTTCATGATAAGACATGGGAAGTCCAACATCATTAAGCCTACTTGATATATCTGAAATTTTTTTACAATACTCTGGCCATTCATGATTTTCCAATTGCGGCCTTTTAGAAAGAGGAGAATTAATATCTTTTTGGATTGAGCCGGAAACATCAGCGAAAACAAAAACACTTGCGTTAACATGTTGTAATAATTGAATATGGCCCTGCATTGTAGACCACTCATCCTTAATGGACCTTTCGTGCAATAGTGATCCATACCAGCCCCCAGGAAGTGATAATTTGTATTTTTGTAAAAGAAATTTAATTTTTCCAGGATTTCTTGGAAATTTTCCACCAAGTTCAATTCCAGTAAATCCTGCCAAGCTAGCTTCTTCAAGACATTGTTCAATAGGCGTGTCACCACCTAGCTCAGGCATATCATCGTTGCTCCAGGCAATAGGAGCTATACCAAGTTTTATACTCATTAACTTGAACATGTTTATTTTACGATTTGCAAAATTAAAAGGATTAATTTAATTAAATCTTCAGTGAATATTCTCATAGTAGATGGCAACGAGAAAGTCAGTTCTGAAAAATATACGGAACTTGGAATGTTAACTCAATATGAAGTTTACCAAGAGGTTCTAGAGAAAATATCAGCTTATGAATTAAATATCAGCATTATACATCCTACATGGGGAGATGATTTTCTTCCGCCAGGAACTAACTTAGAGGATTTCGATGGAATAGCATGGACTGGTAGCGTACTTAATATTTATGATTTAAGACCAGATGTTCGACGTCAAATTGATTTGGCAAAGATACTACTTCAAAAAAAAAATAAGATTTTTGGAAGTTGTTGGGGGTTACAAGTATTAGCTACCGCTGCAGGAGGTCATGTACGAAAAAATCCTAAAGGATTAGAAGCAGTTATAGCAAAAAAAATAACATTAAATAAACAAGGCATTAACCACCCAATGTATAACGATAAACCATATACTTTTGATTCATTTTGTTGGCATTATGATATAGTAGAAAAATTGCCTGCAAATTCAATAGTTTTATCTTCTAATGATAATAGTGATTATCAGTCTTTCACTTTCTCTAGAAATAATTCAGAAGTTTGGGGAGTTCAATATCACCCAGAATTTAATAGTAAGTGGATATCTGGCTTGATTTCCCAGAGAAAATCAATTCTTTTAGAAGAAGATTTTTTTTCTTCAGAGCATGATTTTAATATAATGTATAATTATTTGTCTGATTTGAATAAATATGATTCATTAAGAAAAGATTTAGAAATATCCGATACGTTAATTGATGATAAAATTCGTTATAGAGAATTAATTAATTGGTTGACACATCTTAAGGATAATTTTTCGTCAATATAGAGACAATCTTTTGCCATTCATTGATTTTATTAGTCATTAATGATTTTTTAATTTTTGGTTTAAAAATTTTACTACTTTCCCATAAACTTGTAATGGCTGACGTATTCTTTAAAAGCCCACAAGATAATGCAGCTAAATAAGCAACACCTAAAGAGGTTGTTTCAATATTTTTAGGTTTTATAATTTTTTTCTGCAAAGTATTAGACAAACTTTGAATAAAGTTATTATTTGTGACCATGCCTCCATCCACTCTCATTTCCTTAATATTAGATGCTGAATCTTTTTCCATAGCACTGACTAAATCATAAGTTTGAAAAGTAATACTATCTATTGTCGCTTTGACCATATCTGGTATCGATGTGTTTCTAGTTATGCCGATTATTATTCCTCTTGCATTGGGTTTCCAATGGGGGGCACCTAGCCCTGTTAAAGCAGGTACAATAATTAGTTTTTCATTAATGTTCGCTTTTGAATATAATTTTTCAGTTTCTTTTGCATTCTTAAAAAATAGTAATTTATCACGCAACCATTGAATAGCAGATCCAGCAACAAAAATACTTCCTTCATAGCAATACATTTTTTTTGTACCAATTTTGTAGGCAACTGTAGTTAGGAGGCGATTTTTTGATAACTTAAATTGACTACCAATATTCATCAAAAGAAAACAACCTGTGCCATATGTGCTTTTTGACTGTCCTGAATGAAAACATGCTTGACCAATTGTTGCCGCCTGTTGATCGCCTGCCATACCACCAATTTTTATAGTTTCTCCAAAGAGGTTTGTTTCTCCAAAATCAAATGTATTTTCAACTACTTTAGGCAATATCTTGGATGGAATTTTTAAGACAGATAATAATTCTTTTGACCATTTTTCTTTTTTAGAATCAAATAACATAGTTCTAGAAGCATTTGTAATATCAGTTAAGTGCGATTTCCCCTTTGTTAAATTCCAAAGTAACCATGTATCTATTGTTCCAAATAACAAATTATTTTTTTTTAAAAGTTTTTTTGCATTTTTTGCATTGGTTAATATCCATTTTATTTTTGTTGCAGAAAAATATGGATCTATAATTAGTCCAGTAATTTTTTGAATTTTACTAACTAACATTTTTTTCTTTAGAGCTGAACAAATCCCAGTAGTTCTTCGGTCTTGCCAAACTATTGCATTGTAAATAGGTTTGCCGGTTATCTTGTCCCATAAAACTGTTGTTTCTCTTTGATTTGTGATGCCAATAGATAATATTTGCGATCCTTTTAGTTTATTTTTTTTTAAGATTTTTGATATTAACGCTTTAACATCATTCCATATCTCTAAGGCGTTATGTTCAACCCATCCATCATTTGGAAAAAACTGTGTAAATTCTTTTTTTATTGTATCAACGACATTAAATCTATTGTTATAGACTGTAACTCGTGAACTCGTAGTACCTTGATCTATTGTTAGGATAAATTTCCGCATAATTAAGTTAAATATCTAAATTGCTTGTAAAATTAGCGTTCTCTTGGATAAAATTATACCTATGCTCAGCTTTTTTGCCCATTAAGGAATAAAAAAGTTTCTCAGTCTTTTCTTCTTCTTTGGCCCCATGCTTTAAATGAATTTGTATTAATTGTCGATGATCAGTATCCATTGTAGTGTCCCGTAATTGGTTTGCGGGCATTTCCCCAAGGCCTTTAAAACGAGTAATCTGTGGGGACGTCTTTTTCGCTTGAGATTGAAGTATTTTATTTTTTTGTTTTTCATCATAAGCAAAGTAATCTGAATCTTTATAACTAATTTTATATAGTGGGGGCATTGCTAAATATAACTTTCCCTTTTCAATTATTTTGCGCATGTATTTATAAAAAAAAGTAATTAATAACGTAGCAATGTGAGAGCCATCTACATCTGCATCGGTCATGAGAATTATTTTTTCATATCTTAAGTTGGATAATTGGAAATTTTTTCCAAAGCCACATCCTATAGCTTGTATTAAATTTTGAATCTCAGAATTACCAGCAATTTTTGATAGGGAGACACTATATACATTCAATATTTTGCCTCTTAAAGGCAATATAGCTTGTTTTTCTCTAAAACGTGCTTGTTTTGCAGAGCCACCAGCACTATCCCCTTCAACGATAAATAATTCAGTTCCCTCAATTTTTTTACTGGAGCAATCAACAAGTTTGCCGGGAAGTTTATTTTTTTCTTTAACAGTCTTTCTCTCAAGTTCTTTAAATTTTGACAAGTCTGTCCTCAGTAACGAACGTTCAATTAAAGTTTCTAACAATTTTATAGATTCTTTTTTATTACTATTTAACCATAACAAAAACTGATTTTGAATTTTTTCTTCTAATTGCTTCTGAATTTTAGGCATCATTATTCTTTTCTTAGTTTGTCCCTCAAAACTAGGAGAGTTGATAAAGATAGAAATGAAAGAATCAGAGAAATCAAATAAATCATTTGGCGTTACATTTACCGATTTTGATAGTTGATTTTTTTTGCCGTAAAGTTTTATTGATTTCATAACTGAGTTTTTTAAGGCATTTTCGTGTGACCCGCCATCGGGTGTTTTAATGGTATTGCAAAATGATTCCATTGAAGATTGCTGACCTTCATTGAAAGCAATATAAATCTCACATTTTTCTTTTGAATTTAAATCTAAATTAGCATAAAAAAATTTAGAAATAACTTTTTTCCTGTTTTCAAAGTTTTCTTTCATCAAATCAACAATTCCTTTGGGATAATAAAATTCAGCATGATTTGGAGTTGTGTCATGAATTAAATCTTTATCTACTGCAAATGAAATTTTAGCTCCCTTAACTAAGACAGCTTTCATTTTTATAAATGAATGAAGTTTTTTAGGAGAGAACATAACAATCTCAAAAATTTCATTATCAGGAATAAAACGTATCTCAGTACCCTTGAGGTATTTTTTGCACTTTCCAATAGTGATTTTACTTTTAGCCAGTCCACGTGAGTAATTCTGTGAGTAAACTTTGGCTTTATTATAAACTTTTACCTCCATTCTTTCACTTAAGGCATTAACAACTGAAATTCCCACACCATGTAATCCACCTGATGTTTTATAAGCACTTTCTGAGAATTTTCCCCCAGCATGTAAGGTCGTTAATACTATTTCTAAAGCCCTTTTATTTTTATATTTGGGATGAAAATCAACAGGAATCCCGCGTCCATCATCTTTTATTGTTATTGACTTATCTTTTGCATAGTAAAAAGAAATATTTTTGGCATGACCTGCTACTATTTCATCGATGGAATTATCTAGTACTTCATTTACCAGATGGTGCAATCCCTCTTCATTTGTATTGCCAATATACATTCCAGGGCGTTTTCTTACCGGCTGAAGACCTTCGAGAACTTCAATATCTTTTGCTGAATATGTTTTTTTCTTAGTCAATTTAATTGTACTTTATCAAAAGGAGTTAGTGTTTGGTATAAAAAAACCGTTATCAATTATGATAGCGGTTTTCAAATATATATATTGTTAAATTTATACGTCGTAATATAAATTAAACTCATGAGGATGAGGTCTTAGATTCATTGGATTAACCTCTTTTTCTCTTTTATAAGAAATGTAAGTTTCAATATTATCTTTAGTAAAAACACCACCTTCTAATAAAAAATCATGATCTTTTTCAAGAGCATTCAATGCTTCTGCCAGAGATCCTGGAGTAGAAGGAATTTTTGCTAATATATCTGCTGGGGCTTCATAAATATTGATATCAGTAGGTTGTCCTGGATCAATTTTATTTTTAACACCATCTAAACCAGCCATTAGAATTGAAGAAAAAACAAGGTAAGGATTTGAAGATGGATCAGGACACCTGAACTCTATTCTCTTTGCTTTTGGACTTGAAGTATAGTTGTTCGGAATTCTAATAGATGCCGTTCTATTTGCTTCAGAATATGCAATATTTACAGGTGCTTCAAAACCTGGAACTAAACGTTTATATGAGTTTGTTGTTGGGGCACACAATGCTAAAAGAGCAGGGGTATGTTTTAAAATGCCGCCGATGTAATGTAATGCAAAATCACTTAAGTCTGCATAATTTCCTTTTTTATACATTAGTGTTTCACCATTCCTCCAAACACTTGAATGCACATGCATACCCGAACCATTATCTCCAAACAATGGCTTAGGCATAAACGTTGCAGTAAGCCCATGTTGTTTTGCTACATTTTTTACAACATATTTATATTTCAGCAAATCATCTGCCATAGATAATAATGGGGAAAATTCTAAATCAATTTCTTGCTGGCCACCAGTTGCAACTTCATGATGATGAGCTTCAACATTTATTCCAATGTCTTCCATTGTTATTACCATTTCAGTTCTAACATCGTGCATGCTATCTACTGGCGGTAGAGGAAAGTAACCTTCTTTGTGTCTTGGTTTGTGTCCTAAGTTAGGACTTTCTTCTCGACCTGTATTCCAAGCTCCTTCCCCTGAGTCAACTTCATGAAAAGTAAAATTCGATCCAGAGTCATATTTTACATCATTAAAAATAAAGAATTCTGCCTCAGGACCAAAGTAAGCTGTTTCTCCCATTCCTGAAGATTTTAAATACTCCTCAGCTTTTTTAGCTATATATCTCGGATCTTTTGAATAACTTTCATATGTTATAGGATCTACAATATAACAATAAAAAGCTATTGTTTTTTCAGAGTAGAACGGGTCTAAGTATGCTGTAGTTATATCTGGAACCATAGTCATATCACTCTTTTCGATTGATTGAAATCCTCTTACTGAAGATCCATCAAATCCAACACCATCAGTAAATAAGTCTTCATTTAAAAATTTTATAGGTATTGTAATGTGATGTGTAGTTCCTGGCATATCAGTAAAGCGCAGATCGACCATTTTTATGTCTAAATCTTTTGTTTTAGACATCAATTCTTTTGGTGTTGAACAATTAAATTTCATATCTATTTCCTTTATTTAATGAGATCGTCCTCCAAGGACTCACCCAGTTAAATTCATGCTCTAGTTATGAAATCTGCTTTTTATGCGCGTTCCTTCAGCTGTTGCTTACTTCCGACCCTTTTGGGTTGAACGATTTATAACTTTTGCATGCGTTCCTTCGACTAATGTCTACTTCCGACCCATCAGTTATGATGAGTTGAACGATTAAGGTCCTTTTATTTATTTCTATTGTTTTGTAAAGAAAAATTAGACAGCATCACTGTCTTTTTCTCCTGTCCTAATCCTAATCACTTGCTCGATACTTGATATAAAAATTTTACCATCACCAATTTTACCTGAATAAGCAGCATTTGTTATTGATTCTATTGCTTGTTCAACCATTGTGTCTTCAACAATTAACTCAATTTTAATTTTAGCATGAAACTCATCATCATAATCTTGATTGATATCCAATCCGTCCTGACCTCTTTGCCTACCAAAACCTTTAACATCTAACACCGTCATTCCCGATAAGCCAATTTCATGCAGTGCCTCTTTTACAATAGATAATCTTAAAGGTTTTATTATTGCTTCAATTTTTTTCATATTTTAGAAAGCCTATAAATAGCTTTTTCAATATTTTCCATAGAATTAGCATAACTTAATCTAACGTATTCATCTACACTGTCCCCAAAACTTGATCCAGGAACAAGAGCAACTCCCAATTCATTTAATGCAATATCCGCAAATTGATTACCAGACATGTTAGTTTCAATAATATTAGGAAATGCATAAAAAGCACCACCAGGTTTAAAGCATTTAATTTTTTTTAATCTATTTAGCCCATTATGAACAAAAGATTTTCTTCTTTCAAATTCTTTTACAATTTTCACAACTTCATCCTGAGGTCCCATCAAAGCTTCCAAACCAGCATATTGAGAAATTGATGATGGGCAAGAATGATCATTAACACAAAGTTTATTCGCAAAATCAATTATTTTATTAGGCCAAACACTCCAACCCAAGCGCCAACCTGTCATACAAAAAGTTTTACTCCAGCCTTCTAAAACAATTAGCCGATCCCTAATGGATTCAAATTTTAATAATGACGGCATAGAGAAATTATCAAAAATTATTTTACTATAAATTTCATCACTTAAAATCACTGTTTCAGGATATTTTTCTAAAATATTCACGAGCTGTGAAATTTTTGTTTCATTCATGAAAGAGCCAGTTGGATTATTTGGATTATTTAAAATAATTAATCGTGTTTTATTTGTAATTAATTTTTCAAGTAGTTCTATATTTACTTCAAAATTATCTTTTTCTTTTAGTTCTAAAGGAACAGGCTTTGCTCCAGTAAACTTGATCATGGAGCGATAGATAGGAAACCCAGGATCAGGATAAATTATTTCAACTCCAGGTTCACCAAAAATTAATGCAGCAAAAAAAATTACTGGTTTTCCACCCGGGGTAATAAGAATATTATCAGGACTAACTGAAGTATTATAATCTTCATATATTTTTTTGGAAACAGCTTCTCTTAAAGGCAAAATTCCATTGGAGGGAGTATACCCATGATGACCATCAGTAATCGCTTTTTTTGCTGCCTCTAGTATATTTTGAGGTGTTGGAAAATCAGGCTGCCCTATTCCAAGATTTATTATATCTTTACCTTCTAATTCTAGTTTCTTTACTTTTTCCAATATGGCAAATGCGGACTCTGTTTCTAAACTAAATAACCTTTTGGAAACTTGCATTATTTTGGTATATCGAAATTCAGCATAAAATAAATATATTATTATGCAAAATGGCGAACGTAGCTCAGTTGGTTAGAGCGCGGGCTTGTGGTGCCCGATGTCATAGGTTGGTGTCCAATGGTTAAAGCCAAGTAGTCCGTCAAAAAACTAATCCATAAATATATAAGAAGTTAGTTTGGTTGCACATAGGTAGCAATTCACTCTCAGAAAGTGAGTGATTATGGCTTCAATTATTAAACGAAAACGAAATAATAGAACTACTTATTTAGCGTTCGTTAGACGCAAGGGTGTCAAAGCGATTGTTAAATCTTTTTATAACAAAACGGACGCAAAGAAATGGGCTCGTGCTATGGAACGCAAACTTGATACGGGAGATTTTTCAGATTATAGTGAGGCGTCCAAGCTAACTCTAGGTGATTTATTGGAAAGATACATAGAGGAGGGCAAACACTCTACAAAAAAAGATAAAAAGAATATTGCATACCGGGTCGGCAATCTTCGTAAGGATATAATTGCTGATACGAACTTATTGCGTTTATCTACTAAGCATATTGCTGAATTTAGAGATAGAAGTTTAAGACATTGGTCGCCAACTACTTTTAACAAACATAAATCGTTAATAAGTATTATTATTGATGTCGCTATAAATGATTGGGGAATTTATCTTCCCCATAATCCTTGTAAACTTATTAAAAGAGAAAAAGAACCCAAACCAAGAAATAGGATTTTAGTGAATGGTGAATACGAACGATTGATTGAGGCATGTTCGTTATCAAAAAATAAATATCTTAAATCTATGGTTCAATTCTCTATCGAAACAGCCTTAAGACAAGGCGAGCTCTTAAAGATACGATATGAGCTTATTAATTTTGATAAAAGGACGTTGTTTATTCCTGAAACAAAGAACGGGGAGGCGAGGGCAATTCCATTAAGTGAGAAGGCATTGTCTATCTTAGCGTTAATACCAAGACAACTTGACGGGAAGTTATTTCCTATGACTAGAGATAGCTTAAAGGTTCCATGGTATCGAGCGTTAAAGAAAGCAAAGATTAATAATTTTGTTTGGCATGACTTGAGAAGACACGCTTGTTCAATGTTGTTTGAAAAAGGCTTAAGCGTCCCAGAGGTTCAACTTTTTTCAGGACACAAGGACCCAAGAATATTGCTGAATACTTATACGAAGTTAAGTCCCGAAAAAGTTGCAATTAAACTTAAGGAAAGAGGGTAACATGATCTGATTGCTTATAAAGATCAATCACATTGACGAAGTGGTCAGACATTATAAGCCTTCCATTTCAGAGGGTATGCTGCCTAAGTGATTGCTCAATGCCGCAATTAGATCGTCTGCAGCTTGCGCATTTACGTCGAGGTGAGTGACGATTCGGATCCGTTTGTCGCCAAACGCTCCGATATGAATGGACTCTTCCCTTAATTTACTTACCAACTGTGCAGCCGAAGGTGCATCCGCCGCCAGATCCATAATAATGATATTGGTTTCAACAGGGAGAACATTCGCTATTCCAGGAAAATCCCGAAGGGAGTTAGAAATTCTAGCAGCGAGAGCGTGGTCTTCAGCCAACCGCTCAACGTTGTTTTCAAGTGCATAAAGACAATAAGAAGCAATTACACCAGATTGCCGCATTGCTCCGCCTATACGTTGTTTTACGCGCCAAGCGGCTTGAATAAATTCGGCACTCCCAACGAGAACCGCACCTACTGGTGCTCCTAAGCCTTTTGTGAAATCAATCCAACAACTGTCGTATTCACGTGAGTAACGCGCCGCCGAAATGCCAGTTTTTGCGCACGCATTTAACAGACGCGCACCATCTAAATGCGTCGAAAGGCCTGAATTTTTGGCGACCTGAGCTACTGAATCCAGCTTCTCTAATTGCCAAACTGCTCCACCCCCGAGATTGGCGGTTTGTTCGGCGCAAAGCATTCTGGATATTGGCATGTAGCGTGATTCAGGGCGCAAGGCTTGCCTAACATCTTCCTCTGTAAACTGACCATATTTTCCATCCAGAGGGTGAATCATCACCCCACTCATCGCGGCCGGTGCTCCACCTTCGAAATTGATGATATGGCTGGAACGATCACATATGATTTCGTCACCCGGCGATGTCTGAACCGTTATGGCAATTTCATTGCACATCGTGCCGGAGGGCAAAAAAACAGCACTCTCTTTTCCAAGGAGATGTGCAACTCGCTCGCACAATTCCAGGGTCGTTGGATCTTCGTCTTTTTGCTCGTCACCAAAGGTACGTCCTAGAGCGTACTCAAGCATTGCATGTGATGGCTTTGTTTTTGTGTCTGAGTAGAAGTCATTCATTGGTTTATCTTTCTAATTTTTTCACATTGAACCTTTAAGAATATCATTAGAAAAATTATTTAAATTGTTTATTTACTATCTCTATCAAATTTAGGTAGATTTGGGTCCAGTTTATAATAATCTAATTTACCTTTTGTAAAAATATTAGAAACCGTCTTCATTGTAGTGGGGTTGCTGAACATTCCAGCTGCAATATCCAGCTCTTTACTTTTCAGCGTTTTACAAAACATGCTTGCCCCGCACCTAGAACAAAAACCTCTTTTGGCAAAAGTGGATGATTGATACCATTTTAGAGTTTTCTTAGAAATGAAGGTAACATTTTCTTCTGGGCAGCAGGTATATGCGGCGTAGTTGCCATGCGTTTTTCTACACTGGGAACAATGGCAATTTGTTACATCACGGAGTTTTCCCTTTACCTTTATCTTGATACCACCGCAAAGGCATTGAGCAATTTTAGAAGATACTTTCTTTTTCATCGCGACTATTCTACCACCAACCACGAGGAATAATCATATATTATTTAGTATATTTTCAGCGGAGCTAACAAAATATTCACCCTTTTCTTCAATAAAGAGTTTTACAATATTATTTTGATCAGCAAGCAAAGTAAAACGTTTACATCGTGTGCCCATGAAACCTCCTGAATAGTCAATTGTGAGTTGCATGGTTTTAGCAAAATCAGCATTACCATCCGCAATGCCATTAATTAAATATCCTTTCGGATAGGATTCTAACCAAGCTTTCATCACAAACACATCATTTACAGATAAACAATATATGTCATGAATACCCTTAGCTTGAAACTGATTATATAAATTTATAAATCCTGGTAGATGTTTTTCAGAGCAAGTTGGTGTAAAAGCTCCTGGCACTCCAAATATAATAATTTTTTTATTTTTAGTAATGTCAGATAAAATATGATTGGATGAATCTCCATTCTTAATTATCGGTAATTTTATTGAAGGAATTATTTTCATCATGATTATCCTACCACCAACCACGAGGAATGTTGCTATAAAATATAAAAAATTATAATTAATAATTAGGAATGTTATGTGAATATTAGAAAAATAAATAAAGAAGATTTATCTAGTTGTCTTGAAATTTATCAAGAAGGTCTGAAGTCTGGCATTTCATCATTCCAGGAACCCAGTATTACGATAGATGAATTTCAGAGGAAAATTGATTTAGAAAAATGTTTGGTACTTGAAATCAATAAAAAAATTAAGGGTTATGTCTTTTTTACTAAAGTTTCCAATCGCTGTGTCTATGAAGGAGTTGGGGAAGTGAGCATCTATTTATCAAAAGAAGTTACTGGAAAAGGCTATGGGCACAACCTACTTAATGCACTAGTCCACTTGTCAGAAGAACTCGGATTCTGGTCACTCCATGCAATGATATTTCCCCACAATACCAGAAGCATTACACTGCATGAAAAATGTGGTTTTAAAGTTTTAGGGATTAGAGAGAAAATTGGCAAAATGACATATGGGCCTTTTGCCAATCAATGGATTGATAATATTTACATGGAACGAAGGTCGCTTAAGTTTCAAGATTAATTTATTATTCTACCACCAACCACGAGGAATGTTGACGAAATATTATTATTGCCCTACTAATTAATTTCAACTCTGTCATGGATTTTCTTGAAATAAATATCTCTCAATTAACTCTCATTATATTAATTTTTTTTGTTGGAGGCACTGTAAAAGGAATTATTGGCATTGGCATGCCCTTGATCATCCTGGTGTCAACGTCATTCTTCCTGGATATAAAGATTGCCATTCCTTTACTCTTATTCTCAATTCTAGTCGCAAATTTAATTCAAATGCTTGAAGGAGAACATCTTCTTTCAATATTTAATAAAACCAAAATTTACTTTTTTATCTCTTTGTTTGGCATCTATCCAGGTTTCTTGGTCCTGCGATATTTAGATACCAAATATATAATCATTGTGCTGGGCAGTTTGATAGTATTGAATTCTGTTTTAAACTTGTTTAAAATAGTTCTGCGAACAGACAACCACCGCAATTTCGTGTTCCAATCAAGTTTAGGGTTGATGAATGGCTTTTTGGGAGGACTGACAGGAATATATATCATGCCACTGATATTTCTCATTCAATCCCTTCGTTTCAATAAAACTAGCATTATTCAAATGACCGCGATGTTTTTTTTCAGTTTTGGCATCATTCAAATATTGTTATTTGCCAGTCATGGAATGATAACGCATAAGGTATTCTTGTTTTCATGCGTTTTATGTATCCCCGTGTTACTTGGGTTGTTTTTTGGAAGATTTTTACGGAAGTATTTAAATGAACAATCGTTCAAGCGTTACTTCAATGCTGTGCTGTTATTAATGGGCATGGTAACAGTTGTTCAAACAATGTTAAATTTCAGAATATAAATATAATCCTCATTGAGTGTTTCTTCACGTACCACCAACCACGAGGAATGTTGAGCGTTCTTTGGCACACGGCACGCGGTAAAGGAACACACACCCATTTTTACTCCTAGTTTATTACACCGACTATAACGATAGAATATAAATATATTTTTATACAAATTAGGTGTGTTTAGTGTGGTAATAGTAAATTTCTCTTGTTTTTAAACGAAAACTTTAACACACCACTCTATTTTAGAGGTGTGTTCGTGGTGTGTTGTCTGTGGTCCGTATAGATTCAGTCGCGGTCGTTTAATCCTCTTACAAGTGTTCCGTTGTCCGCGTTGCACGAACAATGAACTAAGAAATTAGCGCATCTAATTTTGGAAGTAAGGATATTAATGTTATTTCTATAATAAATGTTAATGACACTATTGAAAAGGAACTTTTTGTAAATTTAAAATAATTAATAACAAATTGAATAAGATGAAAAAATTTCTATCTTCAAAACAAACATGAATGATCAAAATACTTCTTTAAAAACTTTTCATTTACTTTTGCCTTATCTATGGCCAAAACAGAGAAGTGACTTAAAATTAAGAGTAATGTTTGCATTATTTTTTTTAGTTTTAGCTAAAGTAGCGAATGTATTCACTCCATTAATTCTAGGTCAATCAGTTGATAGTTTGAATGCCCTAAGTGGTGGAAAAAATATTTTGATAATGGTTCCATTAGCTTTGATTGTCGCATACGGAGTAGCAAGACTTGCAACACTAGCATTTGGTGAAATAAGAGATGCATTATTTTCAAAAGTTTCCCAGCATGCAATGCGCCAGGTAACACTAAATGTTTTTAAACATTTGCATTCTCTATCTTTGCGCTTTCATTTAGATAGACATACTGGAGGTTTGAATCGCTTTATAGATCGTGGAACAAAAGGTATTGATTTCCTGCTCCGTTTTTTCATTTTTAATATTTTGCCCACCTTTATTGAGGTTCTTCTCGTCTCTGTGATTCTATGGATACTATATGGCTATTTGTATGCCATAATAACTTTTTCAATGGTCTCTATTTATACCTATCTCACTTTTTCTATTACAGAGTGGAGGATTAAATTTAGACGTGACATGAATAATGCTGATAATTCAGTAAGTACTAAAATTGTAGATAGTTTACTTAATTATGAAACGGTTAAATATTTTAATAATGATAGTCATGAATTTAAAAAATTAGATTTTTCTCTTCAAAAATATGAAACTGCAGCAAATAAAAATAGAGAAAGTTTATCCTTTCTGAACATTAGTCAAGCACTAGTCATTATGATTGGAATAACAGTCATGCTTATTATGACTGCCTATGGCATAAAAAAGGGAGCAATGACAGTAGGAGGTTTTGTTGTTGTTAATGCTTACATGTTGCAACTTTATCAACCACTTAATTTTTTAGGTACTATCTATAGAGAAATAAAACAAGCGCTTATTGATATGGAAAACATGTTTAATTTACTCGATGAAAGTTCAGAAATAAAAGATCCAAGTAATGCTGCTGATATTCATATTAATAATCCAGAAATTAATTTTTCAAATATAAGTTTTGGGTATGACGTAAGAAGAAATATATTAAAAAATATTTCTTTTAGAGTTCCTCATGGAAAAAAAACTGCAATTGTGGGACCAACTGGTGCCGGTAAGTCTACTATTAGTAGATTATTGTTTCGTTTTTATGATCCAATAGAAGGGGAAATCTCATTTAATAACCAAAATATTAAAGAAATCACTCAAGAGTCTTTAAGAAAAAAAATTGGAGTTGTTCCACAAGATACTATTCTATTTAATGATACAATTTATTATAACATTGCCTACGGCAATCCGAATGCTGACGAAAAAGATATTTTAGAAGCTTCCAAAGCAGCTGATATACATAAATTTATTACTAGTTTGCCAGATGGCTACAATACGTTAGTAGGCGAGAGAGGATTAAAACTTTCAGGCGGAGAAAAACAGCGGGTAGCAATTGCAAGAACTATTCTTAAAAAACCTGATATATATTTTTTTGATGAGGCAACTTCTGCTTTAGATACAAACACTGAAAAAGATATTCAGAAAAATTTAGAAAAATTGTCCAAAGAAAAAACTACACTTATCATTGCGCATCGACTATCAACAGTCGTTAACGCTGATAATATTATTGTTCTGGATAAGGGAAGTATTGTGGAGGAGGGGACGCATCAATCTTTAATTGACCTTAAAGGTAAATATTTTGAAATGTGGGAGAAACAAAAAGAAACTAATTTGTTTCAAACCTAAAACGGTCTTTATATGAAATGATTATTATGGGTGCCACCGAAGACTTTAGGAGTAGTACCAACCCGATAAAAAGAAATAATTTTTTCATCAATTTATTCTACCACCTCAAAGCCTTCTTGTTGAACGTTCTTTGGCACGGGCACACACGGCACACACGAAACACTACTTTTAAAAAGTTTTTTTCTACCCCTTCTTTCGTTAAGGTAAACCCACATAATAAATGAACTTTTACTGTGTCGAGTGTGTCTTTGGAAAAAAGATATATTTTTCAATGAAAAACAAGACACAGTCGAGAAACTTCACGGAAGTTTTAATTGTAAGTGGTTGGAAACCGATGAGCTCGTTGATAAGTACCGTCCTTGGCTGACTAGATGCTATGTCACTTTCGTTAACGAGATAGATATGTCAAACGAAGGCAAGGGATCGAGAAAAAGTAAACTTGCTAAATTGAAAAACCTTATTGATGGGGACGTGCACTCAGTTGAAGAAAAATACATAAACACCTTTCAACATAGGTGCCATTATCGATTTTATCTTGCAACTAACGAAGGCGTTCCATTGGACTTAGCGAGGGACGATAGAAGGACAATGTTTGTAAAGATTAATGTCTTACAAAGACACTTGTTAAAAGAAGATCCCGATTATTATAAAAAATTATGGGCGTTTCATTATGACGATAGGAAGATAGATGAACTGTATCATCATTATAAAAATGTTCATAAAATTTCAAATAAGTTTGAGGTCAATCTTCCGTTAAAAACTGACGCTAAGTCGATGCTGATTCACGCGGGAAGAGACCAAGGGTTTAAGGAGTTGGACGAGTTGTTTAAAAAGAAAGATGGCGCGTTTAAATTTGATATCGTTAATTCACGAGACGTTTACGAACAAATTCAAATGGCTGAACAAGAACAACAAACAATGATGAGGTTTATTACTGAAAGAAAAATCACGGATTGATTTAATGACATAAGTGGTTTTAATTTTGCAAAACCTTTCTCAAGAGACGTCAACGGACAACAACAACGTTGGTGGGCTATTCGCAATCAAGACTTTTGGCGTGAAGACAAGAACCAAGAATTGATGATTATCAGGGCTCACTTTGACGGGATCTTGGATCCTCAACACGATAAGAGGGAACAAACTAAACTATTTGATGAACAAATAACCAAAGGAGGTATGTATGCCAATTAAAGATCTTAACGATTTAATTCGTGAAGGGGTTATCCCTGGGCGCACCACGGCGCCTAAACCAAAAGTAAATCCTAAGTACACAACTATGAGTGAAGTAGTTCCCCCGCTAAGTCGGGGGGACTTCTTGAATTGTTGGAAAGAAGATCGAGCTCAATTAGAAAAGGTGCGGAAGGAAAGAGACGACGCCGTAAAGGAAACAAAAAGACTAAAGGGAATAATGAACACAACTTGGTCTAAGGATTGGAGGTCTAAAGTAAATGAAGAAGAAAAAAAGTGATTATATTGAAAGGGAATTCAGCGACGCCGAAATAGAGGCGAGCGTCCAAGAATTTAGACGAGACGTTCAAAAAGAACCCGACGACAACGATGAGGTCTTTCCTAATAACGTTAACGACATAGCCGATTGGATCGCAACGTTAGGAGAAAAAGTAAAACATAATCCTACTAACGAATTGAAAGTAGATTTGCGTGTTTATAAGGCGTTTCGATCGGGCTTTAATAAAGCTTGGCAACAAGCGGTGGAGTGGTTTCACAAGGAAGCCGATCAAGTAAAGCAAGAAGAAGAAATTAAACCTACAATGTTTGACGGAGGTCCTATGTTCAAGGACGAGGAGGAATTTCAAAAGATGAAAAAATCTTTAGCCGAAGACCCCTATACGCCTAAAGGCCGTTGGGAAGAGCACGGCAA
>Ga0209554_1001057_pt1 | contig 21796 bp, 15 predicted proteins | sample MarorgKNORR_S2LV_5_FD_188221 | JGI IMG/M metagenome (GOLD analysis project Ga0209554, IMG submission 188221) | Marine microbial communities from the Southern Atlantic Ocean, analyzing organic carbon cycling - Bottom_A/KNORR_S2/LV (SPAdes) (version 2) | ecosystem: Environmental > Aquatic > Marine...
GGTGACCATGATGCCGTCTTGGGCAGAGCAGTACGGTGTCCCTCGGGCAATGGCGGTGGAGTTTCCCTTCGGCCATCCGCTGGGATTGCCCGGGCACCAAGACATGCAGACCATGGTGATAAAAGACGCGTTAAAGGTGTTGGAACAAGCTACTGAACCCAATACCATCGTGCATGCAGAGCACTCCTGGCCCGGAGATGAATCCTACTGGCGGAGGCAGTGGCAGCCCGCCACGGCATCTCCGTTGGTCGCCAAGTACCTGCACGAGATTCGCGCAATGAGACCGTAGCCCGTCGCCGGGGAGCCTCCTCGGGGTGTTATTTTACCGGTGTACCGCAAAGCTAAACCGGTAGTCCGATTGTGTCCACTGGCCCTGGGTGCAGGCCATCCGGTCGTACGTCCAACAGGCCAGTGCGGAACAGCTTATCTCGGAAATAGGCCGGGGCGCAGCGGTGATTGCCGATGTCGTTCCCGAGATACATGACAAGATCACGGACCTCAAGGCTTCACCGGCACTGCAGCCTGAGGCGGCCCGCTTCCGGCTCTTCGATTCAATATCTATTTTCCTGAAGAACGTTTCCCAAAGTCAGCCCCTCATGCTAGTGCTCGACGACCTACATTGGGCTGACAAGTCTTCCCTGAGATTACTGGAGTTTTTGGCCCGAGAGTTGGGTGGCACCCGGATTTTGCTGGTGGGATGTTATCGTGACACCGAGCTTTCCCGGCAGGATCCCCTGTCAGAGGCATTGGCCCAGTTATCTAGAGAACCGGTCTTTAGCCGCCAAGTGCTCCGCGGCTTGGGCCAAGATGAGCTTGGGCAGCTCATCGAAGCCACCACCGGCGTCCAGCTTTCCCAGGAGTTGACCGGCACCCTTTATGCCCACACTGAAGGCAATCCCTTTTTCATGACCGAAGTCATCAGGCTGCTTTCGGAAAGTGGGAAGTTGACCGCCGAACACATCGGCACACCCGAAGGAGTGAGAGTCCCCGCGAGTATCCGGGAGGTGATTGGGCAGCGTCTAAACCGCCTGTCCGAGCTATGTAATCAGGTCTTAACTACGGCCTCGATCATCGGAAGGGAGTTTGATTTCAAACTGCTCATTAGCTTGATCGAGGAAGGCACCGAAGACCGAGTCCTGGAGGCCGTGGAGGAAGCCCTCGCCGCTAGGGTAATAGAAGAGCCATCGGGTATGATCGACCGCTACCAGTTCAGCCACGCCTTGATTCAAGAAACTCTAGCGCAGGAGATATCCACCACCCGCCGGGTGCGGCTACACGCACGCATCGCCGATGCATTGGAAGGGCTTTACGGCGATGAAGCGGAGGCCCACGCTGCTGAGCTGGCCCACCATTACAACGAGGCCCAGGCATCAACCGGTTACACCAAACTGGTGCGCTACTCCCTCCTGGCGGGCGATCAGGCGCTGGCCTCCCATGCCTGGGGGGAGGCAATCACCCATTTTGAAAGGGGTTTAGTTGCCCGGAGCATAGCTCTCTCCGGAACGGAAACAGCGTCCGATGCAGAGGGCGCGGCCCTGCTGTTCGGATTGGCGCGGGCCCAGAACGCCACAGCGGAGCGGCATCAGCTTTCGGATGTGCTCGTTATTTTAAGCCGCGCCTTTGAGTATTATGCCGAAGCGGAGAATGTCAGCCAAGCGGTTGCTGTCGCAGCGTTCCCGATTACAGGTGTAGCGTGGTTAATCCCAGGTCGATATGAGCTCATTGCTCGTGCCCTGACTCTGGTCCCGGCCGATTCCCACGAGGCCGGGCTCCTCCTCTCGCTTTACGGTGGGATCCTTGGGTCTAGTGCTGACTACGAAGGCGCTCAACAGGCCTTGGACAAAGCGCTATCCATCGCCAGGCGAGAGAAGGACGTACCTTTGGAGGTGGAGACCCTGGGGCTTGTGTCTGGTTTGAACTTCCAACGCCTCCACTGGCAAGAGAGCGTAGACGATGGGCTCCGCGCCATCGAACTGGCCGCTGGTGATGAATACACCTTTTCTGATCGCTTCAGGGTCGTGGACACTTTGCTTCGCATGGGCGACCTTGATGCGGCCCGTCCTCACGCTGTGGAATACATGCGGCGCCGAACGGAGGAGCGGGGGATCTCACGGAGGAGTGTTAGTCTCGGATTGACACCAATAACGTATCTGTCGTCCTTGGAAGGCGACTGGAGAGCAGCCCGGGAATATAGCGAACGTGGCCTGGAATTATCACCCACAAATACACAACTCCTATTTCCCCGGATGATGTTGGAGTATGAGACGGGGGAGAGCGCCCAAGGAGAAGTGTACCTGGAGCGGCTCCTCGATACGACGGGGCGGACGGGGCCAGACCGGGTGTTCGGGTTGGTAAGAGTGGCCATGGGGATACCAGCAGTAACCCGCATCACCGGTGTATCCGGGCGCTTGGATGTGGCCAAGGAATTGGCCGAGGCAGTTATCTCAAATCAATCGTTCCCTCCCGTTTACGCCATGCAGGCCAAAGTTGGCTTGGCCCTGCTGGCCGTACAGCAGGCCGACCAATCTGCGGCGGCCGAGCATTATTCTTACCATTTAGGGCAGCAAGGCACGATGATACCAAACGTATCATCGATCGACCGCCTCCTCGGCCTCCTATCTCGGACTATATGCAACTTAGACCAATCGGTCAGCCATTTCGAGGACGCGCTGGCTTTTTGCCGCAAAGCGGGCTATCGGCCCGAACTGGCCTGGGCTTGCTGTGACTATTCGGATGCGCTCCTCGAGCGAAACGACGTGGAAGACCACGCCAAGTCTATGGCCCTGTTGGATGAATCTTTGGCCATCTCCGCCGACCTGGGTATGCGCCCCCTGACCAAGCGGGTGAACGAACGCCTGGAACTGCTTCGGTCCCAGCCAAATGCCGCGCCAGCCTATCCCGGCGGCCTCACTGAACGAGAGGTGGAGGTGCTGCGGCTCCTCGCCTCAGGCAAGACTAATTCGGAGATAGCCGAAGAGCTGGTTATAGCCGAAGCCACGTCGCGAAGGCACGTAGCCAATATCTACGAAAAGATCGGCGCCTCCAACCGAGCCGAAGCGACTAGGTACGCCATTAGGGAAGGGATCCTGCCAGCGGAAGACAACCTAATCTCACCAGCCTAAGAGAACGGCCTTTCGATCCCATCTGCTTCGGGGCGTCCCAATTCACCCCGCATTCATCCCATACATCTTTCCGCCGCATGTGGCTGACATAGCGGTGCCCCATATCCCCTACACATTTCGGTCCATGCGGTCCGCCTAGTCCCCGATTTGCCCCCTTTTACATCTGGTCAATTTAGTCGATGCGGTAGCTCTCTGGCCTGGCCTACCATGCGTCTGACACAAGAAAAACGCATGAAAGCCATCGTAACACCCACACATCGAATCAGCCTTGCCCCAAAGTGACATGTCGAAGTCTTTAGCATCACGATTCAGGGATGATCCACGTAGAGCCGGTGATCCCGTGCTTGATCGGTTAGATCTCGAGGTAGGTTCCAAGACTTCTGTCCTGGATGTGGGAGACCACGAAGTAAGATATGCCCTTCCTTTGGCTTTACGTACTCGTTGGGTGACGGTGGTGGAGCCATCACCGGCAATGGGAAAGGTCCTTTCGACAAAGGCAAAAGAAGCAAACATCGAGAACGTCTCAATCGTAAGAGGGCTCTGGGAGGAAGTGGAGGTTGATCCGGCGCAGGTAGTTCTATGCGCCAGGATCATCTACGGCGTCGCGGACTTGGAGACATTCATACTAAAACTAGAATCCCACGCCACGGACCGGGTCCTGATTCTAGCGGACATGGAGTCACCTCAGGCGATCTTCTCTCCTTTGTGGGAAGCCGTCCATCAGGATGAGCGAGTCAATTCGCCGGCAATCCCAGAAATCTTGAGAGTCTTGTGGGAATCGGACATTTATCCTGACTCGGAGATGTTTGAGCCGACCGTCGGCGAAACCGCCCCTAACCGTGAGGCCGCATTGCCAATGCTTCGGCAGATGTTTCACGTTCTGGCGGACACGGAGAAAGACCAGCGCCTTCAGGCGATTATGGATGAGCTAGTTGTCCAAATACCCGAAGGCCTAGCTATCAAAGGAGCATGACTACGGCGCCAGGGTCTTATTTCGTGGCGGCCCAGGAAGAATGAACCCGCGAAATGATGGGGTTTCTGACCGATTCGTTCCAGTCCCAAAGGTGTCGAGTCCCAAATACAATCCGCTAGAACCATCGCCGTTTTTGACCGTACTGATCCCACACTGTATATACCGTGCTGAAAGGATGCAATTTCGTAACATATCGCCGGAACACGAACATAATTCCCTATCTATCCGTAAAAACGTTGGAGGTAAAACCATGGTTCGTCACTCGTTCAGAAGCCGCAGGGCGCTCGTCCTAACCCCATTGTTGTTGATTCTGTTCTTCATCATCGCTTGCGGCGCCGCACCAGCCGAGCCCGTCGTGGTGGAGAAGCAGGTCATCGTGGAGAAGGAGGTAATCAAGGAAGTCCCCGTGATCAAAGAAGTGATCAAGAAAGTGCCCGTGATCAAAGAGGTCACCGTAGTCACAGAGGTGATCAAGGAAGTAGTAGTCATCGCCACACCCGCTCCCAAGCCGGTGGTGATGGTATCTCCCAAGTACGGCGGGTATATCAACATGCTTGACTACGCCGCCGCGAGTCAGAGTCTGATCCACCGGAGCCAGATATTAGACAAGAATCTCGCTCCCATGTTCAACAAGCTGGTGGAGTTCAACCCGGAGACCGCCGATGTAGGCGACATCCGTTGCGACCTTTGCACCAGTTGGGAATTGGCCAATGACGGCATGACCTACACCTTCCATCTGGTTGACAACGCCAAGTGGTGGGACGAGGTCCCGGTGACCGCCGACGACGTGGTCTTCATGTTCGAGAGCATCGTGGCGCCAGACCAGTTCGAGATATTGAAAGACAGGCCCACGTCGGGCAACATTCAGGTCGGGCTTTACTATGAAAGCGGCAACGCCCGGGCCGTGGATGACTACACCGTGGAAGTGGCCACCAAATTCCCCACGGGCTCGTTCATTTCCTCCCTGGCCGTGGACGGCGCCATGGTCCAAGCCAAACACACCGTCATAGACCAAGGGATTGTCCAAACCGCAAGTGACATGGGAACCCTCAACGGGTCGGGGCCGTTCAAGTTTGTAAAACACATCAAGGATGTCTCCATAGAATACGAGAAACCCCCCGGCTATTTCAAAGAAAGCCGGCCCTACATCAACGGCATGAAGCACTTCGTGATCATCGATTCGGGCCGCACCATCGCCGCTTTCAAGTCGGGGCAAGTATTGACCAGCAACACGGCCCTCACCAACATGACCACTCGGGAAGCGGAGCGCCTGGACCAAGATATGGACAATCTGACAGTGTTTTGGGGTGGCCCCACCGGCGCGCGGCACGTCTATATGAACACCACCAAAGCGCCTTTTGACAACGCTGATGTAAGAAGGGCCGTACACCTGGCCCTGCACCGTCAGCCCATCATTGAAACTATGAGCGCCGGTAGGGACTCGATAGGATACTTGAACCCGCCGGGTTTCTGGTACAGCCGGACCCAGGAAGAATACGACCAGTTGCCGGGATACCGGGAGCTCAACGGCCAAAAACACCCCGATGACGTCGCCGAGGCCCGGCGGTTGCTTCAAGAGGCCGGGCATCCGCCAAATCTCAAGGTGACCCTCTCCACCCGCAACTGCTGCGCCTACGGTGATATCTCGGTAATGGTCAAGCAGTAGCTTGAGGAGAACCTCGGCTGGGACATTGACATACAGACATGGGAGAGCGCCGCCGGATTCAAAGCATACTTTAACGGAGACTTCCAATTCTTTATACAAGGTTCCCGCCTGAACAGCACCTCTCCCGACGTGGTCCATTCCGGTTGGGTAAAGGGAGCCGTGCCCCAGTGGGTGGGTGGGGGCCGAGGTAAATTCTTCGCCGTGGAAGGGGTTAAAGACCTGTTTGATAAGCAGTTGCACGAGCCCGACCCGGAAAAGCGCAAAGTCCTGTTAACTCAACTAGCAGACACCTTATATGATGGTGGTTCAGCCACCGCCACCCTTTTCTGGAATACACGCCATTGGCCGGTTGAGAATCGGATCCAGAACTTCAACTTCACCCTTGATGGCAGGACGTGGGAACACGTTTGGTGCGACCCGGCCTGTTAGCTGTGACCATATTTCAGGTATAGATCAACTGTACCCCGTCTCCGCCGAACACTTCAGGGAATCGCTCTCGGACTTTCCAGGTCCGGGAGCGATTCATTTATACGGACAACGTCAGGGCAGTGATCTCCGTCTGTGGCCGGAGACGAGGTGATCATTGGCCAGCTATCTCTCAGCGGAAGGCTGTATGTTGTTGCCGGGCTAAACGCCGCGGTAGTGGTAGAGAATGAAATGGACGGAGTCAGCGGGCCGGGGATTCAGTGACCGAATGTATACGATTGCCGCCCAGGCGCACCGGCGTTGACACTGTTTTCCACCGGTGCTAGCCTTGATGGCATCTCAGGGACGTACCGCAAAGCACCAGAGGAGGAACTATTATGGACTTTGGGCTGTTTAGTACCTGGAATGCTGTATACGCTGATGGCAAGGTTCCCTGGGACCCCGATTATAATGGGGGCAAGCTTCTCGAGGAACAAGCTTACGCCAAGAACTTCGAAGAGATTGACGCGATCGAATCCGGGGGTTGGGACTACCTTTGGCTGGGGGGAGGCCACTTTTCCACGCAGGGGAGCATGGACCCTCAGTGTCTCATGCTGGCCGGCATCATCGCCGAACGCACGAAAAATATCAGGATTGGCACGTCCATCCACCGGCCGATAATGAAGCTACCCGGGGAGGAATTAAGGCCAACCGCACTGCCCCATGAACGATACGCGTTTGACAATCTGATGCTAGATGATCCGTTCCAGACGGCAGAACAAGTGTCGATAGTCGACCAGGTCAGCAAGGGCCGGTTCATTTACGGCGCGGGTGCACGCTCTCGCGGTTCCGACGAGCGCCGGGAGTACTTCTTTGAATTCCTGGAGGTTATGAAACAACTCTGGACGGAGGAAACCTTCTCCGGATTCGAGGGGAAGTACTACAACTACCCCGCATTCTACGAATCGTACATGGGCATCCCGAAGCCCTACCAGAAGCCCTATCCTCCCATGCTGCTGCCCGTCGATAGCCAGGAGAGCTTCGTGCCCATGGGCGCCAAGGGCTATAAAATCGCTATCGGAGCAGGAAGCTCCCCCCACAACCTGAGAGGGTCCGCGGTTCTAAGGGAAGACGTGCAAAGCTACCGGAAGGCCTGGATAGACGCGGGACACCCAGGAGACCCGACTACCGTGGTCCGCATACCCACCCTGGTGGCCGACACGAAAGCGGAGGCTGACCGGCGGACCGAGGAATTGATGAATCTCGCCAGGATATATTACTCCGGAAGGGTGGGCATCGGGAGCACAGACGCTGGCAGTGCCGGCCCCGATGCGACTGCGGAAGCAAACCTGTTTGGGACACCTGAAGAAGTGATCGACAAGATTCACGAGTTTCGGGAGGCCTTTAACTCGGACGAGATAATGTTCGAGTGCAACTGGACGTCATCGGTCCCTCGCGAAGTCGTGATGGATACTATTCGGTGCATCACCGAAAAGGTGATTCCCGCGTTCAAGTAACACAGGAGACCAGTCAATGGTTACCGGGTGAATGGCGGTAACCTTAAACGTAGCGAGAGGGTAACAAAATGCAGGTAGTCCGCGTATATACCGGCTCCAACGGCGAGTCTCACTTGGAGGATTTGGACCTGGGCTATGAGGCCATCGCCGAGGCCGAGCGCACGGCGATGAAGACCGCCTCGGGGATCCAGTTCCGGCGGGACCCTCCGGGCCGATTCCAGGACTTCCACGTAGCTCCCCGCCGCCAATTCGTGATTACATTGGAAGGGCAGGCGGAGATAGGCCTGGGCGACGGCACCAAGAGAATCTTCAATCCCGGGGACGTTCTGCTGGCCGACGACCTCACCGGCAAGGGCCACACCACCGGAGTTTATGGAAACGTTTCCCGGGTATCGATCGCCATTCCCCTGGTCGATTAGCCGGCCGGGCACTATCCCATCGGAACGATCTAACCTATAATTCCCGGCAAGTTCAATAAGGAATAGGAGGAACATCCATGTTCAAGACAACCGGAATCGACCACGTAGCGGTAAATACCAACGACATGGAAGCAACACTCCAGTTTTATTGCGGCATTCTCGGGATGCGGCTGGCCCGGACCTCCCGCACTCCGGACGGACGCCGGCACTACAACGTAGAGATCGGCGGCGGCAATGCCTTCGCGTTCTTCGACGGCGCCGATAAGCCCGGTGAGGCCACGCCCCAATACTTGAACCACTTTGCCCTGCCCGTAGCCACCGAGGCCGAGTTCGACGAAGCATACCAGCGGTTGAAGGACCATGGGGTGGAGGTAACGGAAATCATCGAGCGAGAGTACGGCAAGACTTACTATTTCCACGACCCCAGCGGCATCCGGCTGCAGATCGAGTACCAGTCGGCCGGTTGGAACGATGACTTAACGGGAGACCCGGACCCGGTGCCCATGGTCGCGAAACTCTCGGGCCAAGGCTAAAATCCCCCAAATCCCCCCTTTACGAAAGGAACCTAGTTAGAAGGCTAAGTGCCCTATGAGCATGGGCAAATTCATTATAAGTATATCGTTTGCGCTATCTGTAGTTGCGGTTATTTTGGCTTTGTGGCCAGCAGTAGCAGATGCGCCGTGGGAGACATCCTCACGCGAGGAACACTGCCTCAGGTTAACCGAAGCGGCGGCGGCAGCTCCTATGCCGGGACCCGCTACGGGCACGTCATGAGAGAGGGCAGCAAAGCTGGCTGCTGGGAGTCCGAGGAGGAGCGCCGGGCCCGTATTCGCCTCGCGGAATGCATTCGCCAAAAGGGATTCATCGGGTGCGCAACGACGCCTTAACGGCAGAGAAACGGGTTTGCGAAGTACATAATCGCCTTTACGAAAGGGGGCTTTTTTTCGGGAGGACAGCCGGGCGATTCTGGTTTTAAAATTAAGCAGGAGTAAAAAATGCCAACGGTGATGCTGGATGAAAGCCTGGAGATGTACTACGAGGACGACGATTACACCGACCCTTGGCGCGATCCGGAAACTGTCGTCCTGCATCACGGCAACGCGAAAAGCTCCCGTTTGTGGTACGCCTGGGTGCCTCTGCTAGCCCGCCAGTACCGGGTGGTGCGGCTGGATGCCCGGGGCTTCGGCCGCTCCAGCCTCCCGCCGGAAGGCTACGACTGGTCGCTGAGCAATTTCAGCACCGATCTGCTACGCCTGCTGGACAAGCTGGGTCTGGAAAAGATTCATCTGATCGGCGAGACTGTGGGCGGAACCATCTCGCTTCAGTTCGCCCACGAACACCCGGACCGCCTGCACTCCCTCACCGTCTGCACCTCGCCTTACAAATTTGCCGGGGTCGCCACCTACCAGGATTACTACAGATTGGTGCAGGACGAAGGGGTCGCCGCTTGGGCCAAAAAGACCGGCGAACGCCGCATAGACCCCAGCGCGGACCCCGCCCACCATCAGTGGTACATCGACCAGATGTCCCAGACTTCACAGAGAGTAGTTTTAGAAACGCTGGCCTACCTGGCGACTCAAGACCTGTCCGGCATCCTACCCAGCATCCAGATCCCCACGCTGATCCTGGTGGCCGAAAACAGCGCCGGCAACACGCCGGACCGCACCCAGGGCATGGCATCCCTTCTACCCAACAGCACTCTGGTGGAGATTCCCGGTACCAGCGGCTACGTCCAACACTCCGCGCCAGACAAATGCGTAACCGCCTGGCGGGAATTCATCGGAAAGCTAAGTCACAAGTAGCTGTCAGCCATCGGCCGTCAGCCATCAGGGGTACCCCGCAATGCTTATCAGCCGGAGGTGGGGCTGAATGCTGACCGCTGATAGCTTTAAAACAACGACTTTGACTGTCCGCCGTCCACGTTTATACAAGTGCCGGTAACCAAATCGGCCCGGTCGGAGGACAGGAACGCCACCATCTCCCCAATGGGTTCCGGCCAGCCAAATTGGCCCGCGGGCAAGTTGCGGGTTATGAATTCGGCAACGACTTCAGGAGTGTTAGTCTTCTGAAACCGGTCCCAAGAACTGCCCGGGAAGTCGATGGACCCCGGGGCGATACAGTTGACCCGCACGTTGGTGGGCGCCAGTTGCAGCGCCAGGTGTTTCGACAAAGCGATCAGCCCCGCCTTGGCCGTCATGTAATCCACGCTGCCGCCGTGCTCCCGGCCATAGATCGACGAGATGTTCACGATGCGGCCCCAGTTCTGCTCTTTCATGTGAGGAAGCACCAGGCCGATCATCCGGTAGGCGCTATATAGGTTGAGTTCCAACCCCTCCTTGAAAAGGTCCAGGCTGGTTTCTTCAAGAATCGTCCCTTTGCGTCCTCCCACGTTGTTCACCAGGATGTCAGGTTGCCCCAGATGATCGATGGTTTCCTGGTAAAAGCGGGCGGCATCGTCTTCGGACGTGACGTCGGCCGAAGTCCCATGGGCCTGGTATCCCAGACTGGCCAATTCAGCGACCGTGGTATCCAGTTGCTCCTGACTTCGGGCGCAGATCGAAACCTTGCATCCTTCCCTCGCCAAACATAGAGCCGCTTGTCTCCCCAGGCCCCTGCTCCCCCCGGTTATCATCGCAACTTTGCCCTCGATACCCAGGTCCATGGCTACCTCCTGTATCACCTCATCGATTTAGTTCCCAATTATAGCCTCAACGGTCCCAACTCGTATTCTCCAATTAGATCGATCGGTTGATGGGGCTCCCCGGCGTTCTCTGATATCAAACCGGTGACCGTTTGGTGACCAGTCTGAAGTTATATAGGGCCTGATGGACGAAAGGAGCGCCTGTTAGAGAGTATTTATCTGCTTTGGAAAATACAGATATAGCTAAAAAAGGAGATTCTCATGAGGTTTGAATTCCGCAACATCGATTTGGTAAGGATCAATCGAAACTTTCCGACGAGCGTGCGTTCCACCATCAACGTCGCCGATGTAAACGGGACCATAAGCAAGGTAACGCTTGCTTTCAACATTCTGCACACATTCACCAGTGATCTGGTGGTTACCTTGAGGAGTCCGGGTGGCCAGAGTGTGACACTGGTCAACCGTGAAGGTGGAAGCGGGAATCACTTTCTTGGCACTGTATTCGACGACGCCTCTACTTCATCGATCGCTAACGCCCGGCCGCCGTTTAGGGGGCGGTTTCGACCCGATGAACCACTTCGTAACTTGGACGGCGCCAACGCGAACGGCGAATGGACTCTTGAGATAGACGATGTGGCTTCCCAGGATGGCGGTCTGCTCCTCAGCTGGACCTTGGGCTTCATGGTGCAACGTGAAACGTCAAAGTTCAAGATTGAGTTGGACTTCCAGGGCGGCCTGAGCCCGTCACAGCGAAGGGTGTTCGCCAATGCGGCGGAGCGTTGGTCAGAGATCATCACCGGAGCCGCCGACGGAAGTAGTCTTAGCTTGACTATCGAGGCTGGGGGCATCCCGATCGACCGCGGCGGCGTTCCGGGCGAGGGGAACGTACTGGGGCGGGCCGCTCCGACGGGTTTGCGGAACGGACTGCCTTCCAACGGCATCATGGAGTTCGACACCTTCGATCTCGACCGCTTGGAAAACGACGGCAGTCTGGTAAACGTGATCATCCATGAAATGGGACACGTCCTGGGGCACGGCACGATCTGGAGGAGGCGGGGACTCGTCATCGGCGAGGGGTCTTTCGATCCACAGTTCATCGGTATCAACGCGATGGAAGAATTCGGAGTCCTGTTAGGGACGAATCGGCCGACGCCCGTTCCCGTGGCCAATCAAGGTGGTCCAGGTACCGAAGGTGCCCACTGGCGGGAAACCACCTTCGGTCGGGAATTGCTCACCGGACGCCTCGACTCCGGAATCAATCCGATCAGCCGAATGTCCATCGCATCCCTGATAGACCTGGGCTATCGTGTCGATCTCGACGCGGCTGACTCGTACGATTTACCCGATGCGCGACTACTTTCGCTCCTGGGAACCGAAGGTAGCGGATCGTTTTGTTGCTCTCCGCATAATCACTGATCCACGCTTTCGTTCATCACTTGCCGAAAGATTCTCCCCTCCGCCGGGCGATCCGGCGGAGGGGCTTCACCATCGAATAAAATATGATGTGGCCGGTAAATCGCATGCTCGGGCCCCGATGATGATGCGTTGGCTTGATCTTAGCCGGCGGGCGATCCCGACATACTCGATCAACGTAAAGTCAGACCTATCCGGCCACACAGTTCCTGCCGAAGTTTCCCCAAATTAACCACTTTGACTGTTCCCTCATCCAACCAAGTCGTCCATACAACCGTCTGCGTGTCCATACCGTCTTCGGCCTTGGCCGTTTCGGTCTAACAGTTTGCCTGCTATGCAAGGCCATCCGGTTCCAGGCATCGGCTATAATTGACCGGCGCACGAGGCGGTCAGGGAGGCGATCGATGTTGGCTCTGGAAGGCATTAAGGTCCTGGATCTTTGCCGCAATACTCCCGGCATGTTTTGCACCATGGTGCTGGGCGACTTGGGCGCTGACGTGCTCATGGTGGAGCGCCCACTGTCCGGCGACAGGGCGGAGTACGAGGAGGCCATCTTTGGCGTCAACGATCTAGAGGCCGAGCAACGCCGGGCCGCCTACAACGCCTTGCAGCGGAATAAGCGAAGCGTCGCGCTGAACTTGAAAGAACCTGAAGCCAGGGATGTGTTCTACCGGCTGGCCGAATCAGCGGACGTGGTGGTCGAGGGGTTCCGGCCGGGAGTGGTCGATCGGTTGGGTGTTGGTTATCAAAAAATAGCTGAGATCAACCCGCGGATCGTCTATTGCTCCATCTCCGGCTACGGCCAAGACGGTCCATACGCCGGGATGGTGGGCCACGACATCAACTACATCTCCTTGGCCGGGGCGCTGGGATTGATCGGCGATTCCGAAGACGAAAAACCGGCCATACCCTTGAACCTGCTGGCCGACTACGCCGGCGGTGGCCTGTGCGGCGCCGTAGGCATTCTGTCCGCCCTCCTGGCGCGGCAGACTACCGGGCGAGGCCAGTACCTGGACATAGCAATGACCGAGGGTGTTCTTTACATGCTGGCCGGTGTGATTTCCGACTATCTAAGCAGCGGAACTGTCCCCGGCCGGGGTACTACCAGGCTGAACGGCGGCGCGCCTTACTACAATGTGTACGAGACCAAGGACGGCAAGCACTTCACTATCGCGGCCATTGAACCTTGGTTCTGGCGCAACCTATGCGCCGCCCTCGGGCGCGAAGACCTGGCCGATAGCCGCGCCGCCGAGGGCACGCAGAAGCAAGAAATCACCCGATTCCTAGAACAAACCTTCCGAACCAAAACCCGTGACGAGTGGTTCGACATCTTTCAAGACAAAGATATCTCCGTGGGCAAGGTGTACTCCATCGAAGAAGCCTTGGCCGACCCGCAATTCGCCCACCGTGGCATGGTGATCGAGGTCGAGACCCCTTCAATAGCCGAGGGCAAGGTGAAGCAGGTGGGCATACCGTTCCATCTCTCGGAGACGCCGGGCAGCGTCCGCCACCCCGGTTCCGTTACCGGTCAGCATACGGCCGAGGTGCTGGCCGGTCTGGGCTATGCTCCGGCCGATATCGAAGAGCTGATCCGCCGCGCCGTGGTGCAGTAGGCAGATGAAGCACCCTCGAACTGTCCGCTACCGTGCTTGAAGCTTCCCGGCGGAATGATTTGGCCGGACGGGCCGGCGATTACATCGTTCGGCACTCCGGTTGGTTCATCGGCGCCGTATTGGCGCTGACGGCCCTATTCGCGTTGCCCATATTATTCCTGGAACGTCCGGGTCCGGCTTCCCAAGACCCCGGCGGACCGGTGTTCGACCTGCTGGAAACCGTGAACCAGCGGTTTCCTCCCCGGATCCACGTCACCACCTTCATCGTCGAAGACCCCCTAGCGGATCCCTCGGAAAACCAGCAAGGGGATATCCTTCGCCAACAACCCTTGTGGGACCTATACCGGAACGAACGAAAGTTGCGCGCTTCGGAACTGGCGAGCTTTTTATATACGGGTTACGACGCCGGCAACGAACGCCAGATCCTGGGCGTGTACACCATCGCCGACGCGGTACAGAACCTCTTTCTGCTAGACCCCGGCACGGCTGCCTCTCTGGAAACCGCTACCGACCAGCAGGTGAAAGCGGCCATATCCCGTATCTTGGACAGCCCAACCGGCCAGCCCCTACGTGGATCTCTGTCCAAGGACGCCTCATTCCAAACCACGATCGTAGACGGCCAGGAGATCAAGTCCTGGAGGTCGGCGGCCTTTTCCGCCTTCGTCGCCTCCGACAACGCCATGCTGGGCGGCGGCCCCTTGACCATAAGTTTGACTGGCGACGATGTAACCCTCGGCAAGGAACGGTTCAACCGGCGGGTACAAGAGATATTGCGATCGGATCAGACCAGCTATCGCTTGTGGGGCGTGGCGCTGGACGTAAACCTGGTATCTCAAGAACAAGGCAAGACGGCGATACCGTTCATCGTTGCCACGGTGGTTCTTGTATTGGTGGTGGTCGGAGTCACCCTACGCTCCATGGGAATCGTGGGGTTGGCATTCCTTGGTCTAGCGATGCTGTTCGTATGGCTCAAGGGATTAACCATTCTGGCCGGACTGGGTTCATCCCTGATCCTGGACCTGATCGTCCCCATCGCCATGATTTCTTTGGGAGTGGACTTCCTGATCCACGCCGTGTCCCGGTATCGCGAAGAAAGCCGCCGGTTGGCGGATCCGTCTTTAGCCTTGCGGGCCGGCTTCGCCGGGGTATTGGGGGCATTGACTCTGGCAATGCTGTCCGATGGCATCGCTTTCCTGGCTAACGTAACCTCCGGGATCGAGACCGTGATCGGGTTCGGCATCGGAGCCGGAATCGCCGTTCTTTCCAGCTACGTCATCATGGGGATGTTCCTGCCTCTCGTTATCATGAGGCTGGACCAGCGTAGGCTAGGGTTGGTCTATGAGCAAAACACGGCGTCAAGAGGTGGTCAAGGAACAGAACTTGCTGATGAATCGGCCTCCCATCCGGTGGGAACAATGTTAGCGGTGGCGGTCCTGGCATTCGCCCACCATCGCTGGGCGGTCCTGCCTCTTGCCGCCACATTAACCGCGGCCGCCACGCTGCTGGCTATCCAACTGGAGCCCAACCTAGACGTCAAGGACTTCTTCGATTCCGAATCAGACTTAGTCATCGGCCTGGACAAACTTGACCAGCACACCGCGCCGGCCCTCTCGGGAGAACCGGCGGTCATTTACATCCGCGGTGACCTCACGTCCGCCAAATCATTAGATGGTCTGAGAGAATTGCTGGACCGGTTGAGCAAGAACGACAGATTGGGGCAATCGGCGGAAGGGCAGGTTTCTCTTTACTCCAGGACCCTATTCCAACTTCTATCCAAGATAACCGGCAATGCCTACGCCCGCTCTCAGGTAATGGACGATACCGGCGTCGCTATTTCCGACGACGACGGCGATCAGGTCCCAGACGGCCCGGAACAGGTGCGAGCCGCCTTCGACTACATGGTCCGGCAGGGTGTTCCTCTCAACGAAACCACAATGGTTTACGACCCTATCCAGGTGCGGGAAACCCTGCACCACGACCCTACCCAGCCTGGGGAACAGGAAATCATCCTGGTAGTAGGAGTTTTAGGGTCGCGCCAACAGGCCAACATCGAGGCGGCCCGGCAGGCCCTGGAGCAAGACTTGGAACCGCTGCGCCGGGTTCCTGACATCAGCTTTGTTGGACTGACGGGCTCGCCTTTCACCCGGGAAGCCACGTTGCAGGCCACCACCAGGGCTCTGAATGTTTCCCTTCCGGTGGCGGTGGCCGCTTGTTTGATATTGTTGGCCTTCTGGATGCGGTCGGTAACTCTGGCGGTGGTCACCATTATCCCCATCGGCCTGGTGGTTTCCTGGCTTTACGCCTTCATGTACGTCGCGGGCTATAGCCTCAACTTCGTCACCGCCACCATCGCAGCAGTGTCCATCGGGGTGGGGATCGACTACTCGATCCACATGACCCAGCGTTTTAGGGAGGAGATGGGCCGGGGACACGGCGCGGAGGAGGCAATGCGGGCGGCGGCCTCGGGCACCGGGGTTGCGCTGGCAGGGTCGGCGGCATCCAGCGTCATCGGGTTCTCCGTCATGGCATTCGCGCCCATGCCCCTCTTTTCCGCCTATGGCGTAATAACCGCCGCCATGATATTTATGGCGGCCGTCGCCGCCCTCTTCGTGCTGCCATCGTTGCTTCTGCTGACCCACCGGGGGAGCCCTCACGGTCACTCCAAGCCGGAACGTAGTGAAAGCGCGGAGTCTCAGATACCCAAATAGTGGCTCTCACCAATCTACGATTAATCCATTAAGCTCCGCCGCCCATGCTATAATACTGCCGCCCATTGGACCCTCCACTGGGAAGATTCACGCTCAAGCTCCGCCGGGATTCAAACTACTGGCGGGGTAACCACAGCCGCTAAGGGAGCAGTCACAATGATCAAACGGTTCTCTGTCCTGTACGTCGGCCAGATCGATCTTGATAATACCGGATTGGATGGCACTCCGGCCGACGAACGGCGCTACCCCAACGAACGTCTGGTGGGGGCCTACGACAACGCGGTCGCCCTGGCCAAGCACATGGACGAGCTTGACTACTATTGCATGTGGACAGCCGAGCACCACTTTCAAAGGGAGGGCTACGAGTGCTTCCCAAACTTGATCTTGCTGGGGGTCCACCTGGCCGGCTTGACCAAACGACTCAAGTTCGGTGGGGCTTTTAACGTCGTGCCCATGTGGCATCCTCTCCGCCTGGCCGAAGACTTCGCCATGGCGGACATCATGACCGGAGGTAGACTAATCTTCGGCGTGGGCCGGGGCTATCATTCCAGAGAGGTCGAAACCTTCGGCGCCCCGGTTATCGACAACGACGCCAACAAAGAACTCTTCGAAGAACAGATGGAGATTATCTTCAAGGCTTTCAACGAGGACTCTTTCAGCCACAAGGGGAAACACTACACCATCCCGGCCGACGTGCCCTACCGGGGTTATCAACTGAAGGACATCACCCTGGTGCCCAAGCCCATCAATAACCCGGTGGAGATCTGGCAGCCCATCGCCAGCGGACGTACCTTGGAGTACATCGCTCGCAAGGGAATCAAAGGCATGGTGGCGCTGACCGGGGAAGTGTTAGTCGATCAACTCTTTAGCTCCTACCGGGACATCGCCGCCAAAGAGGGCCGGGAACTTGAATTGGGACAAGACATGGCTCTGGGCATCGGATATTACATCTCCGGCAGCCAACAAGAGGCCATCGACACGGTTCGGCCTTATCACGACGAACGCTACAAGTGGTTCGCGCCCTTTGGTTTCGTCCGCTATACCGATTCCCAAGGCCGTGCCTGGGGCACACCCGGCGCGCCGTCAAGGGCGCCGACCATAGAAGAGGGCGTTGAGCAGAAGGTTTGGTACTGTGGCGAACCGGACGGGTTTATCCAATTCCTGCGTGACATTGAGGAGCGATATCCGGGTCTGGAGGATGTAATACTCCAATGGCCGGAGGGCATGCCCTGGTTGGAATACAAAGAACAACTCAGCCGATTCGCCAAGGAAGTCATGCCGGCCTTTACCGGGCGGAGTTAGAGGCGCCAAACACGCAGAATCGGTGGGGGCTGGTTACGACGCCATTTTGACAGGTCTACTCCTTCACCGGCGCGTCATTCCCTAGCATAAGGCAGGGCTCGCCCCATTGATCGACGCTGGCCAGATCCCAATCGCCGGTCGAGCCTTCCGGCCTCAACCGGATCCCGTCATCGCCGCCATAGATCAACAGAACCGTTCCTTCCCCGGAATCCTCCGACAACGCGGCATAGGCCGAGCACGGGCCGTCTTGACTCCAACCAGTTATTTCGCACCACACGTCCACATCCATCCGATCGGCGGTAAACACCCTGCGGATCGCCCTTGGCTCGGACAGCAAGTCGAAGACACGGTTCAGGTCCATCGGGCTGTTACCCCCGGCTACCACCTCGACCTCAAACAGCATCTTTCGCTCCTGCTATCTAATCTTAAATATCCCCAAATGGCCGGGAGATGCTGGGTGTCTGGGGCTTCGGGATTTTAGCACACTCGTAGAAAGAAACCGGGCAACTGGGTGCCATTATCCGGTAAGATTGAAACCTGATCGGTTGACGGGGCATCTTATCTACGTAGGCCGAACTTTCGTCTGATGTCCCAGGTTTTACCTGCCCTGACCGGGTTGAACTATAACAGTAGACCGGATGACTCTCGCCCTTTTCGGCCGATGCCGATATAAAGGAGGCGTGGACCATGGTTACCACGAGGAAATTGACTCCCTTCGAGGAAGTAAACCTATTTTTCGACCAAGCCGCCGAGAGCCTGGGACTGAGCGACGGACACCGGGAGATGCTTCGCCGGCCGTGGCGTGAGCTTCACGTGCAAGTGCCGGTGCGCATGGACGACGGTCACATAAAGGTTTTCACCGGCTACCGGGTGCAGCACAACGGCGCCCGAGGACCCTACAAAGGCGGCATACGGTACCACCCCGAAGCGGACGTGGACGAAGTGCGCGCCCTGGCTTCTCTGATGACCTGGAAGACCGCCCTGATGAATCTGCCCTTTGGCGGCGCGAAGGGCGGGGTGCAGGTCGATCCCCGTGAACTGAGCGTCGAAGAGTTGAACCGGCTCACACGCCGCTACACCTTAAACATTGTGCACCTGTTGGCCCCTAACCGGGATATACCGGCGCCGGACCTGGGCACCAACGCCCAGACCATGGCCTGGATGATGGACGCTTATGGCCAGCTTCACGGACATTCGCCTGCCTGCGTAACCGGCAAACCCGTGGAGATTGGTGGGTCACTGGGAAGGGATTCGGCAACCGGACGAGGTGTCGCCTATCTGATCAACCAGTCCGCCAGCGACATGAACATGAACCCGGACGGCGCGCGTATCGTGATTCAAGGATTCGGCAATGTGGGCTCTTGGACCGCCAGTTTGCTTCAAGAGTACGGTTGCCAGGTGATTGGGGTGAGCGGAGTCCGGGGAGGTGTTTACAACTCCAAGGGCCTGGATATTCCGGCTTTGCTGGAGCATCAAAGAGAGTCCGGTGGCGTACCAGGGTTCGCCGGCGGAGAAGACATAACCAACGACGATCTGCTGGAATTGGAGTGTGAAGTCCTGGTGCCCGCCGCCATCGGCAACGTGTTGACGGCGGAGAACGCTCCCAAGCTGCGGACCAAGCTGGTAGTGGAAGCGGCGAACCATCCCACGACACCGGAGGCCGACGACATCTTGGCTGAACGGGGGATCCAGGTTATGCCGGACATTCTGGTCAACGCCGGCGGGGTGATCGTCTCCTACTTCGAGTGGACACAAAATCTGCAGGAATTCCGTTGGGAGGAAAGCAGAGTCAACGAAGAGTTGCTTAAGATCATGGATCTGGGGTACCAGGCGGTACGGGAGAAGGCGGCTTCCCAAAGTATAACCCACCGGCAGGCGGCATTTCAGATCGGCGTGGAACGGGTGGCCCGAGCTGTTGAACTACGGGGCTTCGTCTAGACCTGGACAACGTTTATTTGACACGAGATTAGGCCACCGCTAACATACCTCCAACCCAGTTCGCCGGGATAATAAGCCGCAATCTCCGGCGGTCAAAGACGATTCCACTCTTTGGCCCCGGCGATGGGAAACAGGAGGTGAAACGTGGCGACGGGAATCAACACCTATCGGCCTTTAATAACCGGGACTACCCACATGGTGTCGGCAGGCCACTACTTGGCCACCGCGGCGGGATATCGTATCTTGGAGCAGGGTGGCAACGCCACCGACGCCGGAGTGGCCGCAGGCATCGTTATTAACGTTGTTCTGCCCCAATACACCAGTTTTGGCGGCGTCGCTCCCATCATCATTCACGACGCCGAGAAGCAAGACACGGTGGAGATCAGCGGCCTGGGCCGTTGGCCCGCCGCCGCCAGCATCGACTACTTCAACCAGCACGCCGGCGGAGAGATACCGGTGGGCGTTCTTCGTACCGTAACACCCGCCGCCGCGGATGCCTGGCTCACGGCCCTGAAGCTGTACGGCTCCATGACCTTTGAGCAGGTGGTTACCCCGGCGCTGGAACTGGCCGAAGGCGGATTTCCGATACCGGCCTCATTGCGCCGCGCCCTGGTTGGCGCCGTGGACGAACTGGACCACTACGACGGAGACAACCAGAAATGGCAGTCTACCCGGGACGTGTTTTTCCCCGGTGGCAAAGCGTTGGAGACCGGAGCGGTTCTGGTCCAAAGCGAACTGGCCCGCACCTTCCACCGTTTGATTCAAGTCGAACGGGACAACGTTTCCAGAGGCCGGAATGAGGCCATTCAGGCTGCGCGAGACTTCTTCTACCATGGCGAGATTGCCGTGGAGATGGTCCGATTCGTTCAAGAGCAGGGCGGCCTGCTCACTATGGAAGACCTGGCCGCTTTCCACGTTGGGGTGGACCAGCCTGCCTCGGGCAGCTACAAAGGCATCGACGTTTACACCTGCGGCCCGTGGTGCCAGGGCCCGGTTTCCATCGAAGCCCTGCAGATACTGGAAGGGTTCGACCTGCAGGGAATGGGCCACAACAGCCCCGACTACATCCACACTGTTCTCGAGGCCCTGAAGCTGTCTTTCTCCGACCGGCACCACTACTACGGAGATCCGGATTTTGTGGACGTACCCCTGGAAGGCCTGACATCCAAAGCCTTCGCCGACGAGCGGCGACGGGCCATCGACCCCACGCGGGCATCTTCCGAGATGCCGGAGCCGGGCGACCCATGGCGATACCAGGGAGGCAGTCCGAACGGTCGAAGCGTGGCCAAGCCGGAGCCGGTGGCCGGCAGACTTGAGGCCGACACCAGCTACGTCTGCGTGGTGGACCGCCAAGGCAACGCTTTCTCCGCCACCCCCAGCGATGGAATCGGTGGCGCTCCGGTAGCCACCGAATTAGGGTTCGTGATCTCGCCCAGGGGCTCTCAAAGCTGGCTAGACCCGGAAAATCCCGGCGCGTTGGCTCCCGGCAAACGCCCCAGACTGACCCCCAACCCAGCCCTGGCCATGCGAGACGGGCAGGTCTGGATGCCCTTCGGGACGCCGGGCGGCGACGTGCAATGCCAGTCCATGGTGCAGCTTTTCCTGAACGTGGCCGAGTTCGGCATGGACCCCCAACAAGCCATAGAAGCGCCCCGGGTTTCCGCCTGGAGCTTCCCCAACTCGTTCTGGCCCCACGCTTACCACCCCGGTTTGGTGGGAGTAGAAGGCAGGATCGACGGGGAGACGATCGCGGAGCTAAACCGCCGCGGCCACCAAGTTGAAGTGTGGAACGACTGGACGCCGAGGATGGGCAGTCTATGCGCCATCAAGGTAGATAGCGAAAGGGGCACGCTATCAGGCGGAGCCGACCTGCGCCGCGACGGCTACGCAATGGGACGGTAGCCGTCAGCTTTCAGCGGTCAAATCACCTGCCGGTCTAGGGAAGAGTGTTCGCATCCATTTCACTGGAGTTTACCGTAGCGTTTTCACCCCCATCCTAACCTTGGTCCGGTGTTCACAATCTGCGGCTCTTGGGTCTCAGTCGAAACCGCCCTGGGGACCAACAGTTCCAACTCCCAG
>Ga0209554_1001058_pt1 | contig 21785 bp, 19 predicted proteins | sample MarorgKNORR_S2LV_5_FD_188221 | JGI IMG/M metagenome (GOLD analysis project Ga0209554, IMG submission 188221) | Marine microbial communities from the Southern Atlantic Ocean, analyzing organic carbon cycling - Bottom_A/KNORR_S2/LV (SPAdes) (version 2) | ecosystem: Environmental > Aquatic > Marine...
CTGGTTAAAAGTTTTGTGAGCGAGCTGTTAAATTTATTTACGGCCTTAGATAAATCAGATGCCGAAGTGCTGGCATCGAAAGTCTTTATCTGATTCTGAAGACTTACCGTTGCTCTCAAACGTTCTGTGATGGTTGATTTTAAAGGCCCGGGCGAGCCGGAAAATGCCGGGCCGAGGATGAGGGCTAAATTTTCTATCATCGAAAGTTTATCTTCTTGATCGCGTGGAATGAGATTCGAGAGTGTAATCACGCTCTTTACCGGAGGGAGATTTTTTGCACGTTCCGCGATTTGATCGGCCGTCTTTAAATCTTTGGCGAGAATGGTGATTGAATAGGGATTGCCGTTGCCACTTTCCATTAAATCAAAAAAAGTTGAAACGGATTCGGTTTTTGTGTCCTTTAAATTCAAAGGATCAAAATCGAAGTGCACCTTTTGGGCAAGAAACAACGAGCTGATCGCAAGAATTATCACGGCGCCGAGGATAAGGCGATGGGACCCCGGGCGCTCCGATGTCGGCGCAACAGACTTGCCAAATTGCATTTGTTGCGGGAGCGGCATGACGCTTAACAGAGTTGGCAATAGCGTGAGATTTGCAAATAAGGCAATGAACATGCCGCCGCCGGCAATCAGCCCAAGTTCCGCAAGGCCGGTGTAGTCTGTCGGCAGAAATGAGAAAAATCCAATGGCCGCCGCGATCGCTGAAAGACACAACGCGCTGCCAACATTTTTTGCTGCGTCGTTAAGAGCCGTTGCTGGGTTACCTAAATTCTCGGTGTAGCGCAGGGTAAAATGAATGCCAAAATCAACGCTTAATCCAATGAACAAAACGGCAAATGCCACGGAGATTAAGTTAAGCGTACCGACCGCCCAGGTGGCAAATCCTGCTGTCCAAACGAGGCCAAATATCAATGTGATTAAGGTGGCCGCAACCAATCTTGCGGATTTTAGACCCCAAAAAAGCAAACCGAAAACGAGCACCAGCGAGAGTGCGCCCGCGAGACCAAGTCCATCAACCACGCTTTCCAGCTCTTCTTCAGCCAAAGGGACAGAGCCGGTAAGGCGCAATCTGGCACCAAACTTTTCTGTCAAATTTAATTTGCCGCCAAGCGCCCTGATCTGTTCGATGGCATCGGCTCCAGGCTGAAGCGACTCAAAATTTGTTTTGGGCTGAATGACAATAATTCGAGTGGGTTTTTCGGATCTATTACCGGAAAGGACATCCCGCCAGGAAAGCCTGTCAGGTTGTTTGTTGGTCTGAGCAGAAATAATTTGGCTGATGTTATTGATCATCGGTGCGGCGGCACCAATTAAGTCTGGTTTGTCTCTACCTTCATTTAGGAAAAGGCTGAGGAGGTTAAACAAACCCGGCAATGTCGGGTTCTTCCACAGCGTCCCCAGAAAAGGTTGGGCTGAGATCAGACGATCGGATAATTCAGCGAGGTCGTCTGTTTTCAGATACATCAAACCATTTGTTTTGAAAAATCCCATACCTGCGGGATCAAAGACTTCGCCGAACAATTTAGGTTGTTTGCGTAACTGCACAGCGATCTGATCGGCGGCCTCATTGATGAGATCAGCATTTGGGCCATCGATCACAACAACAATATTATCTGAATTTTGTGGAAAGGCTTTGCTGAGCGCTATCGCGTTCTGGCGAAAGGGCAGTTTTGGCGACAGCATGTCAGTTGTATCGGTACTGATGCCTATCACCGTCGCTGTGTAATAAGCGAGTGCAATCGTCATAATCGTCGAAAGCGATATTACCACGACGGCTTTCGCGCATATGAAGCCTACCCATCGCGCCAGGAAATTCCCGAGGGCATTTTGAAAACTATCTGTCACGTCTTTAGGCACGTTCATTCCCATGTTAATTTGCAGTGTTAGCAATTTAATCGCAAACTTGACACAACGGAACTACTTAAACATTTTGCACCTATGACACATGATACGGAGAATCAGGTTCCCTATGACCAGCGCCTTGCCAGCTTTTTGGTGAAACCGCTTGCCGCGACTTTTATTCGGCCGAACCACATCACTGGATTGACGCTTTTGATGACCCTCGGGGCGGGCGTTCTATTTGCGTTTGGCGAAGCGGTTTATGTAAATTGGGCGGCGGGCATCTTTGTTCTCGCTCGATTCCTAGATCACTTTGACGGCGAACTTGCCAGGTTGCAGGGGACATCGTCGAGCTTCGGTTATTATTTCGATTATGCGGTTGGCGGAATTGGTTACGCTGCGCTGTTTATAGGGCTTGGCGTTGGTCATTTTGACAGCCTTGGTATTTGGGCGGTTCTGTTGGGCGGCGCAGGTGCGGCCTCGGCATTGATCTCGCTATTCTCAAACCTCGGGATAGATCAACGCAGCGAAGAATTAGGCGATGGCGAGTCGATCGGCTATCCAGGATTTGCCGGATTTGAACTGGAAGATGGAATCTATTTAATTGCACCTGTGACATGGTTGGGATTTCTACCGCCGTTTTTTGTCGCTGCCGGTATAGGCGCAACGATCTATTGTCTTTGGACAATATGGTGTTATATGCGGCTAGGAGCCCAAAAACCGCCTGAACTTAAAGAAAAAGAAAACCGCGAAGAGTGATGCCCCAAAGGCTGCGGCGATGATCAATTGGCTGCTCCATCCAAGTAGTACCGCTACGGGAACAGCGAGCATGGCATCATCTGCATCAAAACCAGCTGTGCCATCCAATTCAGCAGCCCTGCCGCCTTCCTGTTCTTCAGCCCGCATCACCAGCCACAGAACTGCGGAAATAGCGAGCCCGGCAATGATGCCAAGCGGTATCGCAAGCTCGCCGAGTTGGCTAGATCGCAATCCAACTCCAATACCAACAAAGGCCAGGGAGTTCGATAACGAATCCGCGACAAGATCAAACTTATGTCCACCGGGGGAGGTCTTGCCAGTCAATCGCGCTAGAATGCCATCTGCCCGATCGAGCAACAGCGACAGCACAAATACGCCGCAGCCGATCATCGACCAGAATTCTTCGCCAATGGAAAAACTCACCGCCGCTCCTAACCCTGTTAAGAGTCTAAGCGAAGTTATCTGATTGGGTGTCACCGGCGTGTTGACTAAAGGCTTCACACCAATGGTGACAAAACGATGTATCCAGGTGTTGTGACTAATGGCGCAATCTCCGCAACATGTTATAAGATGTGGGTATTTAGATAGCGGATTCTGCCCCGTGAATAAACCCGTGCCTTTAGTTTGAGAATTAAATGACCAATGAACCCCTGCTTTTAACCCCTGGCCCGCTAACGACGTCGAAAGCCACCAAGGAAGCGATGCTTCGCGATTGGGGGTCGCGCGATGCGGCGTTCATTGAATTGACGGCGCGCATTTGCCGCAAACTAGAATCTATCGCCGGGGTATCCGAGGGGTCTCACATTTGTGTGCCGGTCCAAGGCAGCGGCACTTTTGCGGTTGAAGCGACGATCGATACTTTGGTGTCGAAAAGAGGCAAAGTCTTGGTGCTGATCAATGGTGCCTATGGTGGGCGCATCGCTAAAATCTGCGAAATCAATGGCCGGGCTTATACAGTATTGGAAACGGACGAAAATACGCCGACCGACCCAAATCAGGTGGCTGCGGGTTTAGCGGCTGATCCTGATATCACCCATGTCGTTGCAGTGCATTGTGAAACCACTTCAGGCATTTTAAATCCCATCAGTGAAATTGCCGCAGTTGTAGCGGCGGCGGGGCGTTCCCTTATCATCGATGCGATGAGTTCCTTTGGCGCGCTGCCGTTAAATGTCGATGAGGTTCCCTGCGCGGCGATTGTGGCGTCTTCAAACAAATGCCTGGAAGGCGTGCCGGGCGTTGGCTTTGCGATTATCGAGAAAGAAGCTTTGGCGGCCTCAAAAAGCAACGCCACAAGCTTGAGCCTTGATTTATATGATCAATGGCAAGCGCTTGAACAGACGGGGCAATGGCGCTTTACGCCGCCAACTCACGTGCTGGCTGCTTTGGATCAGGCGTTAATCCAGCATGAAGCTGAAGGCGGCGTCGAGGGGCGGGGTGCGCGCTATCGGAAAAATTGTCAGGTTTTGACGAGCGGTATGCGTGAACTTGGGTTTAAAACCTATCTCTCTGACACTCTTCAGGCGCCCATCATTGTGACGTTCCACCTACCCGAAGATAAGAGTTTCGATTTTGGTCAGTTTTACGACAAGCTACAGGCGCGCGGATTTACAATTTATCCCGGCAAATTAACCAAAGCAGATAGCTTCCGGATGGGCTGTATTGGTAATCTTACAGATACAGACATGGAAAACGCCGTTGCGGCCGTTGCGGCAGTCATCAACGAATTGGGCGTGGTATCGCTCTAAAGGTTAATTAAGTGACAGTCACCTAATTAAGGATTTAACTAATTGTCACGAATTTCTGGAAGCGGCGGGCGACATCTTCTGGTTTGATGGTCGGTCGTCCGAGATTGTCGATTGAGCCGGTATTGATTTTCGCATGAATGAGCGTCGGGCCGTCGTTTTCCGCGGCGGCGGTTAACGCCTCACCAAAACCAGCCAATCCATCTGTCGTGGCAGCGGCGCGGTAGCCGGCGGCTAATGCGATTTGAGAAAAGTCAACATGTGGGCTCACGGTTGCCTGACCGCCTGTTGAATCGTGCACACCATTGTCCAAGATCACATGGGTGAGGTTGCGGGGCGCATAGGCTCCAATCGTTGCTAGCGCGCCCATTTTCATCAAGGCCGCACCATCGCCGTCCAATACAATGACCGGTTTATCAGTGTTTAGGGCAACGCCTAACCCCATCCCTGAGGCCCCGCCCATCGATCCGACCTGATAAATTTGTTGGGGTCTATCAGCGATGGTAAACAATTCCCGGCCGCATTTTCCGGTGGTAGCGATTATCGCCGTCCGGTCAGATACAGTCTCGACGACTTTTTCCAAAGTCTGATAGCGGTTCGCCTCTATCGAGCCAGTTCGGAAATCCTCATAGTTGCCACGGGGCTTGGCCTCAATCGGCGCTTGATCCAACTCTTCCGGGCCAACCGAGCCTTTCTCCATGATGAAACCGAACGGGAGGCTGGTTTCTTCAATTGCTTTCTCAGCGTCATCGAGCGCGCCTGAGATATCTTCCGCCCTGCTCGGAAAAATCATACACCGCAGTTGCATGAGTTCCATTAAGGACTGCGTAATTTGGCCCATAAGCTCATGTTGTGGCTCATCCGGGCTGCCGGGCTGTCCGCGCCAAGTTGAAATCAAAAAGGTAGGAATACGGAAAGGAAAATTGAGTGAGGTGATGGGATTAACACAATTGCCGAGCCCAGAATTCTGGCACATGACGACGGTTTTGCGGCCAGCGAGCCAGGCCCCCGCGGCAATTGCAACCGCTTCACCTTCACTGGCAGCCCCAACATAATCGGTTTTATCCGAAGATATCGTCCGGTTGATAAAAGGCGTTAAAAAAGAACATGGCACCCCGGTATAAAAATCATAACCACGTTCATGGGCGGGAAAGATAAAATCGTCAGCTGAAATCATAGGGTGCCCACAAGCCGCTAGAGAAATTTCTGGGCATCGGCGAGGTCATCAGCATTATCGATGTCGAGCCAATGGCCAGATATATAGATAACGCGTATATCTTCGCCCGCCTTTAGCAAGCGTCCAAAGAGGTCGATCATAGAAGCCTGGCGAGCAGTTCCGTCTTTCTGCATGGCACTGATCTCAAACTTAACGCGTTCCGATCCTTTTTCTGAGAATTTAGCTAATCCGATCCACTCGCCTTGAATTTGATCAGCGGCAAAGTCATGGCCAATGTCGGTAACAGCAACTTCTTCTTCATCAAGATACTTTGTCGAAAAGGGCTCCCGGCATCTGACCAAATCGCGGAGGCGAGATTGAGGGTCGGCATCACGATTCTGCCACATCGCATCTGCGACCAAGACAATATCGCCCTTGGTTTCCAAAAGCTGATCCAGCACGTAATGGCGAAACAAAATATCACCGTATGAAAAAATACATTCGCCGTTGAGTTGATCCTGGGCATGGGCGAGAGAGCTAACCTCGCCCGTCGCGTTAAAATCATCATTGTCGCGAAAATCGATAGACGGCAAATTAACCGCCGATTTTTTATAGCCGCGCACCACCGATATTTTCCGGATATGAGCTTGATTGAAAGTTGTTGCTAAACGGCGGAGCAGGGGTTGGCCTCTGACATCGACCATGCATTTTGGCCGATCTTCTGTGAGGTCTCCAAGTTCTGTGCCGCGCGACGCCGCCAAGATAATTGCTTTGGTTTCAGCTTGGCTTGTTGGTAGATACATTTTTTCAGCCGCTGCCAATTCATCGTTTTCGGAGAGTTCAAATATATCTTTGACGCTGGCAATTTCACCTTCAATACCGCTTAGACTTTGGTCGCGATGAATGCGGCGAGACACTTCTCGCATGGCAGAGGTCGCGGCGCGGATATTGTGATTTGCCCAAATGACGATAGATGTGTCGGCTTTTCGGAATTCTTCAGTTGGTGTTTGATAATAGGTCGTCGGCACAAGAACGACCGGGCAACGATTGGACCATTCCTTTAAAAATTTAAGAATTTCGACGCCGTCCTGTTGTTTCGAGTGAATCAGAATACCATCCGCGCCAGCCTCATGATAAGCCGAAGCGCGATTGAGAGCTTCCTCCATACCCCAGCCCGAAATCAATGCTTCGATGCGGGCGATAACGCTGAAATCATCATCGAGCTGGCTGTCTTTGCCGGCTTTTATTTTGCCGCAAAATTCGTCGATATCAGCGAGCGGCTGACCTTCGCCAATGAAGGAATTTGTTTTTGGAAACAGCTTGTCCTCAATGCAAATTCCGGCGATGCCGCGCTGGCCCAGCTTTCGAACCGCGCGGCGCAAATTGTTGAAATTGCCGTATCCAGTATCGCCATCGACGAGAATTGGGATGCGGGTCGCGTCCGACATAAATTCGAGCATTTCCAGAACCTGCGTCCAAGACGCTTCGTTACTGTCTCGTACGCCGAGTGCTGCGGACATCGCCAAGCCAGATGCCCAAATACCTTTAAAACCTGCCTCTTCGACGATTTTCGCAGAAATCCCATCATGGGCTTCCATCAGGAATTCGGTGTCGGTAGAATGCAAAAGTGCCTTTAGCTTTGCCGATTTTGTCAAAGCCGGTGCCTTGGAAAGGGGTTCTGTCCCGGGTTCAGATGGCGGTAATGAGCTCATATTAATCCAAAATTGACTGAAATTATGGTTATGTCATAGCTGTTTCGCGATATTGGCACAATTGGCAATTTTCAAATCATAAACTTTCCCCTATTTTAAGAGCATGTTGAAGACACCTACATTATCAAAAGATCAGGTCGCTCACTTTTTGGATCAGGGTTTTGTGCTGCTGAACAAGGCCTTTGATGCGGGTGATACAGCTGACATTCAAAGGTGGGCAGCTGAGATCACAGAGCGCCCCGAGGAAGCTGGCAAGCATTGGGTTTACCATGAGACCAGTTTGCTTGACGGTGAAAAAGATTTAATCAATCGTATCGAAAATATGACACCTTTTCACAGCGGCCTCCGAGAACTGGCTGATTGCTTTCTCCCCTCTGTTGGCCAGTTGTTGGGAGAGAAAGCAGTTCTCTTCAAAGATAAGATCAATTTTAAAATGTCGGGCGGAGAAGGCTTCAAGCCCCATCAGGACTCGCAAGCAGGTTGGGAGGCATATGCCGACTACTTTATAAACGTGATGGTCTGCATTGATGAGGCGACTCTTGAAAACGGATGCCTTGAAGTTGCGCCGCGCCCCAATTCAGCGAGCGACTTTCTATTGGTTGGCAAGGAGTGGGAGCCGCTAACGGAGAAACAAACGGCAGCCATGGATTTCACCGCCTATCCTACTCAACCCGGCGACGTAATATTTTTTGATTCCTACGCACCTCATAAGTCAGCCAGAAATTTAACAAATTCGACGCGGCGGCTGTATTTCTCGACCTATAATCGTTTATCGGAGGGGGATCATTTGGCGGCGTATTATGCCGATAAACGTAAAAATTATCCGCCGGATATCGAACGTGAAGCGGATAAAGAATACGTCTACCGGGTTTAAGATTTGAGCTGCGGCAGGATTATGTCGCGGGCGTAATCTAAATCTTCGGGAAAATCTATTTCGATCCACGGCAGACCGGTTATGTTCTCATATAGGGTGTTGGCGCCATCTGAGCTGAGGAGGTATTCGCGGAACGCCTCTTCATAAGGATGATCGATAGAGCCTTCGCCGACAATTCTATCGGTAAAATCTGCAATTTGCTCGGCCGCCCTGGGTGACCATTTTACAAAACCTGGCCATTCACCGACAGAGTCAAATTCGACGTCAACAATTTTGGCGAATTCAACAATCTGATTGTCTTTCAAGCACAGTTTTACCGGTTCATCGCCTGGTTCGAAATCCGGATCAAATAAAAGGCAATCTCCGTCGGCAGAAACAAGTTTCCGAATTAAGTCAGGATGATAAAGCACGTCGCCATCCATAAACAAAATTTCGTCACCTGAACGCATGATTTTGGCGGCAGTGGCAAGTGAAACAATGCTGCCTTCGCGATATTGCGGATTTGTGACCGTTTCGACAAAATCCGCTACACCAATGGCAGCTATTTCTTTTGCGATGTCATTTTCGCGGTACCCCACCACGAGCGTAAGTTTCTCAACACCGTTTGATTTTAAAATTTCGACATGGCGAGCGAGCAAGCTTTGCCCATCGAATTGCAAAAGGCATTTCGGCAGATAAGTTTCATCGTTATTGGAGAGACGCGCGCCAACGCCGGCGGCTAACATGATGGCTTGCATAATAGTCTCTAGTTAATCCAAATATCCATTGTCGCCAAACCATTTTATAGCATCACGAAAAGCCTCAGTCGCCGGGCGGTAGGTGTAGCCTATTTCTCGGATTGCTTTGTCTGAACTGAAATACATTTTTTTCTTTGCCATGTTAACACCGTCGACCGTCGCAAAAGGCTCCGAGCCATTGCTCAGCCTCGTCCATGCTTCTGCCAAATATGCGAGCGGCAGCACAATATTGTGGGGGATGCAGATCTTGGGCGCGGGCTTGCCGGTAATTATGGCGATTGTGTCTAAGATGGATTTCAAAGTCATATCTTCGCCGCCCAAAATATAGCGCTCGCCCATGACACCATTTTCGAAAGCGAGAATATGACCCCTTGCGACGTCATCTACATGCACGACGTTTAGGCCGGCATCAACATAGGCCGGCATTTCACCTTTGCTGGCTTTTGCGATCATTCGGCCTGTTGGTGTTGGTTTGATGTCCCGAGGTCCGAGGGGGGCGCTTGGGTTGACGATGATCGCGGGGAGGGAATGTTCTTTAATGAGACGATGTACTTCTTGTTCAGCGAGATATTTCGATCTTTTATAGGTGCCTACCATGGACCCAAGCGAAGACGGCGTCGCCTCATCCGCAGGCGTCCCATCTGCATTGCTACCAAGTGTGGCCACGCTACTTGTATAAACAATTCTTGGGACACCGGCCGATAAGGCTGCTTCCATCAGGTGTGTTGTGCCGGTAACATTTGTTTCGACCATTTCGTCTGGATTGCGCATCCAAATTCGATAATCAGCCGCGACATGAAACAATGCCTGACAATTTTGTAGAGCGGCCTTTAATGACGATTTATCAGTGAGATCGCCAATAACAATTTCGCAGTTGAGGCCTTCAAGATTACGCCGATCGCTGGATTCTCTGACAAGTACGCGAACGGCGTCGCCGCGACTAACCAAGCGCCGCAAAATCGCTGCGCCAACAAATCCGGTTGCTCCTGTTAAAAGAACTTTCAACGTAACCCTCTATATTTGCCTAAAACGGTTATACGGTATTTTAATTGATTTGACAGGACGTGGCGTGAAGATCATTTTCTGTGCGGTAGAATTATTCTAATATGTTTGATCTAAAATAAAGTAAGTGAGAGATTCATTGAGTGAATCAAATCCAAAATACCGAGTTCTTCTTGCGCAGCCACGTGGCTTTTGCGCAGGTGTTGAGCGCGCCATAGAAATCGTTGAACGTGCGCTGCAAATCTACGGCGCACCCGTCTATGTGCGCCACGAAATCGTGCACAATAAACGGGTTGTCGATACATTGCGCCAAAAAGGCGCGATATTTGTCGAGGAAGTTGAAGAAATCCCGGACGAAGGTGTAACCATATTCAGTGCCCATGGCATTTCAGAAGTGGTGGAAAATCAAGCGCGTCTTCGCAACTTGCCAATTATAGACGCGACTTGTCCTCTGGTCTCAAAAGTTCATAAAGAAGGTCAAAACCATGCGGCCAATAGCCGGGATGTTATGTTAATCGGTCATGCTGGGCATCCAGAAGTTGAAGGCACGATGGGACGAATTCCGGGGAACGTCCATCTCGTTACGAAAGTTGAGGATGTTGGAGCACTTGCAGTGCGGGATGACAATCAAGTCGCTTACGTAACACAGACCACTCTTAGTGTTGATGACACCCGCGATATAATAGAAGCTCTGAAGGTTAAATTTCCGAATATTATCGGACCTGACGTGCGCGATATTTGTTACGCCACACAGAACCGTCAGCAAGCCGTTCGCCAAATTACAGATGATATAGATTTGTTATTGGTGGTTGGTGCGCAAAATAGCTCAAACTCCAACCGATTGAGAGAAATTGGGGCGGAAGATAAAATTCCGAGCCATTTGATCGATGATGCCAAGAGTTTTGATCCGAAATGGCTTGAGGATGTTAAAACAATTGGAATTACAGCTGGAGCCTCTGCACCGGAAGAATTAGTGACGGAGCTTATTGAGCGGCTAAAAGAGTTCGGCGAAATAGATCTAGAGCTTGTTGCAGGTGTTGAAGAAAACATCCAATTTAAACTTCCGCCCGAATTGCTGGATGTTGACACTAAAGCCAACAGCTCGAAGGCGAGAGTATAAATCGATGGCAGTTCCTCTGATCCAACAACTGCGCGTCGGAAGTTATATTCTGCGGCAACGTCTCAAAGGGATCGAACGTTATCCCCTTGTTCTCATGCTGGAGCCGTTGTTTCGGTGTAACTTGGCTTGTCCAGGCTGCGGTAAGATCGATTATGAAGAAGAAATTCTCAACAGGCGTTTGAGTTTGAAAGAGTGTCTTGCCGCTGTAGATGAGTGCGGTGCTCCGATTGTTTCGATTCCAGGAGGCGAGCCCTTGCTCCACCGGGAAATGCCGGAAATCGTGAAGGCGATCGTTGGACGCAAGAAATTTGTTTATCTTTGCACCAACGCCTTACTGCTCGAAAAGAAACTGGATCAATTTGAGCCCAGCCCCTTTTTGACGTTTTCGGTGCATCTGGACGGTCTTGAAAAACATCACGATCACGCGGTTGCTCAGGAAGGTGTTTTTAAACGCGCTGTTTCAGCTATTCGTAAAGCCAAAGAAATGGGTTTTCGCGTAAATGTAAACTGCACGCTATTTGATCAAATGACATCAGATGAGATTGTCGAATTCTTTGATTTTGCCTGCAATGATTTGGGTGTTGAGGGTATTACGGTTTCGCCGGGCTATGCCTATGAGAGGGCACCCGATCAAGAGCATTTCCTCAACCGCGAAAAAACCAAACTGCTTTTCAGAGACGTGTTTCGGAAAGGCAAAGATCGGCAGTGGCGCTTTAGTCAGTCATCTCTCTTTTTGGATTATTTGGCGGGCAATCAGAGCTACCACTGCACGCCTTGGGGTAATCCAACACGCAACGTATTTGGCTGGCAACGGCCTTGTTATCTTTTAGGAGAAGGCTACGCCAATTCCTTCAAGGAGCTGATGGAAGACACTGAATGGGCGAAATACGGCACGGGGAATTATGAAAAATGTGCGGATTGCATGGTCCATTGCGGCTATGAGCCGACGGCTGTGATGGATACAGTCGCACATCCTCTCAAAGCTTTGAAAGTTGCCTTGGTTGGCGTGAATACAGAAAAGCCGATGGCACCCGAGATTTCTCTTGAAAACCAGCGACCGGCCGATTTTATTTTTGATGAAGTTGTAGCAGAACGTCTAGAAGTCGAAGCCGAGCGCAGCGACGCGGCGTAAACTCGCGAATGCTCTGCGGCTGTTGCTGGCTAGCTTTATGAGGTTAGCTATATCTCTGGGGTTTTTTGCTAATTTCCCCAATATTTTCGCAGTTTGAATATTTCCTTTTTCGTCAATCGCATTGAAAGTTGCGGTTGGGAGGTTTTGACCGGCGGTATCAGATATAGCGCGAATGACGATAAAGGGAATAGTGTTTTCATCGGCGGCTTTTGCAACGCCGAGCGATTCCATGTCCACCGCCACTGCGCCCAATGTTTGGTTAAAATCTTGTTTCTCACGCGCTGTGGATATAATTTTTTCTGATCCAAAAAGCGGGCCATTCGAATTTATTTTGATCGCTTTCAAATGAGAAATTACCGTCTCGCGCCAAGTGGTGTCGATTTTGTACGTGTTTCCATCGGCATCTAGGACAGAGTTAGGAAAAACCAGATCACCCGGATTTAAAGTTGGACCAAGTGCGCCGGCAATACCGAAACTAACAAGTACGTCGCAGCCATTTTCAACCAAAGTACCCGCCAGTTGGTAGGCTCGCTCCGTATTGGCGCCAGCACAGGCGATATCCGATTTTAGAAGATTTGAATTCTCACGCAGTATGGCGGCCTCTTTTTGGATACCTGTGATAAACCCAATGCGTATCACGGGCTCACACCGATTAAAGACCGAAAATGGGATGATTTAAGTCGGTGCTTGCTAAGTTTCGATAGCGCGCAAGCGCAAGCAGCGGGAAATATTGCCGATACCCATGATATCGCAAATAAAACACGCGTGGAAATCCGACAGCATTGAAATGCTCCTCCACCCAATCACCATCTTCCTGGCATGTTTCAATGAGAAATTGAGCGCCTTTCGCAACTGCGTCACTTTTTCCTTCGCCGGCCGCCATAAGTCCCAATATTGCCCAAGCTGTTTGAGACGGAAGCGAGAGCGCAAAGTCAGTATGATCTTGTTCCTCATCGGGTGTTGGCCAATAGCTTGCACAATCCTCACCCCAGCCACCATCTTCTCGTTGTTGGCCGATGAGCCAATCAACAGCTTGTTTGATGTCAGGCGTCGTTATGTCTTCACCAGCGATATTGATAGCCGACAGAACAGACCAGGTTCCGTAAATATAGTTTGTACCCCAGCGCCCAAACCAAGACCCGCTTGCTTCTTGTTCCCGTTTTAAATATTTTATGCCGCGCCTCATCGCAGGATGTGAGGAATCGTAGCCGATTTGCGCCAGGAAACTAATGCAGCGAGCAGTGACATCCGCGCTCGGTGGGTCGAGCAACGCTCCGTGATCAGCGAAGGGCATATTTTCCAAAATATAATATTCATTGTCTACATCAAAAGCCGCCCAGCCACCGCCTTTTGACTGCATGCCAACCACCCATTCGGCTGCCCGTTGGATAGCCGGCTCATATTTTTTGTTGCCTGTTCTGTGAAGCGCCATAGCCACGACAGCCGTGTCATCGACATCCGGGTAATAGTCATTTCGGTACTGAAAAGCCCAACCGCCGGGGCGCAGCTTTGGTCGCCAAGTTGCCCAATCTCCCATGCAGTCCCTAATTTGCAGGTCTTCCAACCAATCACACGACTTTCCGATTGTATCAATTCTTGCATCCCTGGGGCCGGCGGATTGATTGACTTCCAACATTGCGTGCGCGGCTAACCCGGTATCCCAGACCGGTGACAGGCAGGGCTGGCAGTAGGCTTCATCATTTTGAAAGATAAGTAACTTATCGATTGCTTTCCTGGCAGTGATGACGCGGGGATCATTCCTCGGGATTTCAAGCGCATCAAATGCCATCAGCGCATTTGCCATTGCGGGAAAAATGCCACCGAGCCCGTCCTCACCGTTTAATCGCTGGGCGATAAACGACAAGGCTTTGTCGATACTGCGATTAACAAAATAGTTTGGCAGGAATTTTTCGATCGGTCGCGCGAGGCGGTCGAGAACAATCATCAAATTGCCAATCCAATGTTCTGTTGGATTTTTAATTCGATAGTCTTCTTCGAAACGCGATTTAGTGAATAGCTCATCAAGCGTCACGTTACGGGGGTTTTTGGCGATTGGACGGAGGGCGGTCAAGATAAGCAATGGCACGGTAACCGTACGCGTCCAATACGAGACTTTATTGATATGCAGCGGAAACCATTTGGGTGCCAGCAAAACTTCAATTCTAGTGACCGGTGTGGCCCTCCAAGGCACCATTCCAAACAGCGCCAAGGTAAGGCGGGTGAAAACATTGGACTCTTTAGCACCACCATGGGCAAGAATGGCGTCCCTAGCTTTTACCATATGGGGCTCAGCCGGATCATCGCCGACAAGTTTTAAGGCGAAATAGGCTTTAACTGAGGCACTTACATTAAAGTCACCATCATGATAGAGCGGCCACCCGCCGTCCTTCCCTTGAATACGGCGAATGTAATTAGCTAATTTGGCCTCAAGCTCATCGTCGATTTCACCGAGGTAATGGTTAAGCAAAATATACTCTGCCGGAATAGTGACATCCGCTTCCAAGGGAAAGGCCCAGTGACCATCGGCAAATTGAATGTCGAGCAAGCGCGACTGTGCCCGCTGGATTACATCCTCCAGAGAGGCGGCTTCACTTGATTGAACATCAACTGATCTATGCTGAGTGCCGTCCTGATTGCTCAATTTTTAATTTGTCCCCAATTTTATGCTTTAAAAATCAGAATACGTGCCGCCAATAACAATTTCCAGGCTTTAGATACTTTTACCGGGCTGTCGAGGCGGTTCCAGCCGCGGCGCTGCAATAAAATAAATGTGCGATGATAAATTTTCATCATTATGATTGCCGGTTGAATTAAGGTTTTATCACATTGATCAATAATTGTTTTGGCTTCTAAAAAATCCTTTTCAGCCTGCTGGGCAAGCTCTCTGCATGCCTCGGCAAGTCCCGGGTGTTTAATGATTGTGTTAACGGCCTCGCCCTCCATTCCATGGCGCGCTCGTAAATCTGCCGGCAGATAAACATGATTTCGTTCGGCATCTTCCTTTACATCGCGCAAAATATTGGTGAGTTGAAGAGCTTCTCCCAATGACTTTGCAAGCGCTCGACTTTGCTCACCGCGGAGCCCAAAAACAGCATTTGAAAGCTTGCCGACAGCGCATGCGACCCGGTCGCAGTAAAGGGTGAGTTCTGTCATATCTTGGAAGCTGAGTTGATCAACCGCATCCATCTCCATGCCGTCAATGACTGCGTCAAAATCCTCTTTTGCAAGATTGTAGGTTTTTAGGGGTTTGGCCAAAGACCGGGTAATGAAATTGTTGGGCTTGCCGTCGTACAGGGAGTTAATTTCATCTCGCCAAAGATCGAGCTTTTCTCGTTTGGTGCTCGGCTTTTCGTCGCCATCGGCAATGTCGTCGACTTCACGGCAAAACGCATAGATGGCAAACATCGCATCACGCTTTTCCTGAGGCAAAAGGCGCATGGCCCAATAGAAAGAGGTGCCCGATTTTTTAACAATCGAAAGCACATCTTCGTTTGGACCAAGTTGCACATCATCTAAAGGCATTGCGTTACCGTATTGTTCTGTCTGCATTTGGGCGGCCTTTCCAGGAAGGCGCGCTGCCCGACCAATATTGCCGGGCCGAGTCTATCGTCATGACAGTATAAAGCAATGCTGCCAAGGGAAGTAAACAGGATTCCCAAATTGGCCGCCGATAGAGGCGTAACGTCGGTGTGTAGGCGATGGACATCATCGCCCAGGCGGCAAGCCCTAATATCAATAAATCAGTCTCTTGCCTCAAAAAGCCGATAAAAATCGAGGCGATTGGTACGACGTAAATGAACAGCATGCCAATCACAGTGCCGATCAAATTTATCGCCGAATGATTGAGTTGGACAAATGCCGTGCGGCTAACCATCTGCCAGACATCTGAAAGTCTGTCATATCCTCTAAGGCTGGTTGTCGATCGCGTCAGTCCCAGCCAAATCGAATGGTCTTTTTTGAGAAGTCTTGCGAGGGCGCAATCATCAATGATCTCGGATTTGATGGCGACAATGCCGCCCGCTTTTTCGAGTGCAGATCGATCGACCAGCATGCATCCACCTGCGGCTCCAGCAGTTTTATTGCCTGGATTGTTGACCCAAGCGAACGGATAAAGTTTTTGAAAAAAGAAAACAAAGGCCGGGATAAGAAGATGTTCCGACCAGGATTGGCAACGCAATCGAACCATTAATGAAACCAACGCTCGTTTTTCTGCCAAAGCTTTGGCCATAAGTTCCGAGAGATTTTCTGGGTGGTGATGAATATCCGCATCTGTAAAAAGAAAATAGCTTGCTTCCGGAAACTTATTTTTCGCGGCCTCAACGCCTTGCGAGGCCGCCCACATTTTGCCGGTCCAACCTGCAGGTAAATCTTTTCCGTCAATGATGGTTACAGTATCCGTTCCTTGAGCGGCAACTTTTGCAGCGGTGACAGTGTCATCTTCGCTATTATCATTGATAAGAATAATCGAAAAATCACCGGCATAGTCTTGATCCATAAGCGATGTAATGGTGCGTCCAACTGTCATTTCCTCGTTGCGAGCCGGGATAATGGCGACAACCGCTGGAAGGCTCGGGATAGGCATTGAGACTGGGGCGAGGCATTGATCTGCGCGCCAGAATCCGCCCCGAAAAATTATGAGCACGATCCAGATTAAAAGGGAGATCAACGCCAAAATCAAAATGGCGTTCGCTACGAGCGTCATCGAAAGAGCGCTTTTAGGATGCCCGTGAGGCAACACATCAAATATTGGGGTTTTGATAATTCGATGCGGCTTTTTATCGGATCATTTTGGCGCAATTTACGGCTCAGCTGATTTGCAATGTTGATGATGGCTTGGGATTCCATGGCGAGTCGGCGGCTTAGCAATCCAGCTGGTAATTTTGAGGCCTCTTGCATCAGTTCATCCACGCCATCCAAAATTTTGTCCAAACTTTGTCTGAGGCCAGGAGTGCTTTCAGTCGCCTTCAAATCTTCGATTTTGGAGCCATGCCGCGCTAAAATGTCTGACGGCAGATAAACTCGATCTAGCGTCTGGTAATCATCTTTACAATCTTGAAGATGATTGAGAATTTGCAGGGCGTTGCAAAGTGCATCCGACGGCCCATAACCGTCACGAGAGCCACCGTGAAGATCGAGCAGATACCGTCCGACGGGTGCGGCTGACAATTGGCAATAGTCGATCAATTCCTGCCAATTATCATATCTGAGTTTTGTTGCATCCTGTTTAAATGCGGCCAACAAATCGAGGCAATGCTGGTGCGTGGTTTGAGTTTCAGTCAGGCTCGCCGCCATGGATAGAGCTTTTGGTGGCGCTTGCCCCCCGGTTAGCAGGCCGGTCAACGCTCGCTCATACTCATCAAGGCGATTTATCTTAACTTCTGGGCTTAATTCGAGCGCGTCGGCAATATCATCTGCGGCGCGGGCGAAATGATAAAAAGTCGCAATATGAGGGCGCAGATTAGCCGGCAACAGCCAAGAACCGACGGGAAAGTTCTCGTAAGCAATATCTTTACCAGAGGAAATATCTGGGGAAACCTCAGAGATTGGGTGGGCCGCTTCAGTCATATGGACTGGATAATCGCAGAACAGTGCTGGCAAGTCCAATCTAGCTGTTATAAAAAGCCTCTATGGAAAAAATTGAACGTCATAATCGCGTTGCTGTAAATGTTGGCGATATTACCATCGGCGGAGCCGCGCCGGTTGTCGTGCAATCAATGACCAATACGGATACCGCGGACGCTGCCTCGACAGTCACACAAGTGGCAGCTCTCGCGCGTGCCGGCTCAGAACTCGTGCGCGTGACTGTTAATACTGAAGAAGCAGCTCAGCAAGTCGCAAGTATTCGGGCTCAACTGGATGACATGGGGTGTCATGTGCCGTTGGTTGGAGATTTTCACTACAATGGCCATCTGTTGCTGACCAAATATCCCGATTGCGCGGAAGCGCTTTCAAAATATCGCATTAACCCCGGTAATGTCGGCTTCAAGGATAAGCGCGACCGGCAGTTTTCGGTGATGATCGAACAAGCGATCAAATACGATAAACCGGTTCGTATCGGCGTGAATTGGGGCAGCCTGGATCAAGATTTGTTGGCACGCTTTATGGATGAAAATGCCAAGCTCAAGGAGCCTAAGGACGTCCAGCTTGTGATGCACGATGCTTTGGTCGCATCTGCTTTGGAAAGTGCGGCCCTCGCCGAGGAAATAGGATTACCTCGCGATCACATAATTCTATCGTGCAAAGTTAGCGCCGTGCAGGATTTAATCGTGGTCTATCGGATGATGTCAGAAAAATGTGACTACGCGCTGCATTTGGGGCTGACAGAAGCGGGAATGGGCTCGAAAGGCATTGTGGCGTCAACGGCTGCACTTGCCGTGCTTCTCCAGCAAGGAATCGGCGACACCATCCGCATCTCTTTGACGCCAGAACCGGGCGGGGACAGAACCCGAGAGGTCATTGTTGCCCAGGAAATTCTTCAGTCTTTAAGCATTCGCTCCTTCACACCACAAATTGCCGCCTGTCCCGGCTGTGGCCGGACGACCAGCACGGTTTTTCAGGAACTCGCCGATGATATCCAAAGTTATGTGCGGCAACAAATGCCGGAATGGGGCAAACATTATATTGGTGTTGAGGACATGCAGGTGGCGGTGATGGGCTGTATTGTCAACGGCCCAGGCGAGAGCAAACACGCAAATATCGGCATTAGCCTGCCGGGGACAGGCGAACAGCCGGCAGCTCCTGTGTTCATAGACGGGGAGAAGAGAATGACTTTGCGCGGCGCCAATATTGCCGCGGAGTTTAAGCAAATCGTCGAGGATTATATCGCCTCGAATTATCCTCAAAAACCTTCCTGATTTGCATGATTGAATGCTGGACAGAGCCCCGCTTTTTTTCTATAAGCGCGTCTCCAACACGTGACACGAGGCGTCCTGCCTTGCTCACAAATTGTCTGATGGATATGCCCAGGTAGCTCAGTTGGTAGAGCAGAGGACTGAAAATCCTCGTGTCGGTGGTTCGATTCCGCCCCTGGGCACCATTTATTTATCAATAAAATCAATGACTTAAATAGAATTGACGCCTAATAAATAGCGGTAATCGCTTTTCCTTGTGCGTATTCGTAAGTGACTATAATCGTTAAGTAATCCCTTCATGTCCCCAATGGTGTTGGCGAGCCTGTGCCGCAAGAATGCCGTACGCTGCCGCATAGCAGATGGCATGTGTTCTTTTCTTGTTCTAATTTTGTGACTCTATATTATTTGGTTATGAAACCGGCCACGCTCACCACCATTCACACCGACCGCCTCCTCGCGATCTGTAATCACTGCGCCAATACGGTTGAGTTGAACAAGCGGCAGCTCATTGATAAGTATGGCGGCGACTGTGAGGTGCCACGGCTTAAATCAAAGCTGCGCTGTACCAGGTGTCGGAGTGATAACTGTGATGTTCAGTTGGCGTTGCCGGAAGATAAGTTCGCATAAATCTTGATGTCCGCTTTCGAGGGTAGAGCGGACTCTATCTGAGGGGTATCAAAACGTCAGCTATTAGCCAGAAACGGACGAGCGGGCAAAGCTTGGGTTGTGAGTCGAAGCTGCCAGTCAGATGTGGATGTAAGATGAAAACCATGGTAAACGAGCAGCCGTGACCGGTGGCCGTTGCGACGATAGCATCGGCGCAAATCGTGAAACTCACGACACACGTTAACGGAGGCAGTAAATGACGACGACCATCGATTCGAACACCGAGCTTGACCACAACGTCGAACCGGACGACTTCGTGCATACAGGTCCGGGCACACCGGCCGGACGCTACCTTCGCCGTAATTGGCAACCAATTTACCTCTCCGAGAAACTCGTAAAGGAGACTATTATTCCAATCCGGATTCTCGGCGAGAATCTAGCGCTCTACCGTGGTGAAAGCGGAAAGGCCCACGTCATGACCGATGAGTGCCCGCATCGACTGACCAATTTGTCCATTGGCTGGATCGAAGGGGAATCCATTCGCTGCCGGTATCACGGCTGGCGCTTCGACGAGTCTGGGCAATGTGTCGAACAACCGGCCGAGCCGAAACCTTTCTGCGCCAAAGTGCAGAAACTCGCCTCCTATCCTACGCACGAAGCTCACGGCTTAATATTCGCTTATTTCGGCGAAGGCGATGCGCCTGCTTTCTGCGCATTGCCTGGCCTGGAAGAAGGCGCTCGCGAGGGATGGACCGTCTGCCCGTCGGTCGAAATGATCCCGTGCAATTATTTTCAGAGTGCAGAGAACATCATGGACGACGTCCATGTAAATTTTTCTCATCGAGATCACCTCGTCAACACGTCGGCGAGGCCGTACGTTCCCACCAAAACGTGGGCACAAGAAACTCCATTCGGACTCACGCATTTCTTGGAGCGCGGAGAGCGCACCGATCAACTTCACTTCATCATGCCGAACCAGTGCTTTCTTGCCCACCCGTTACGCTCGGCGCGAGACAACAAGTCGTTCTGGTTCAAGGCGCTCTTCTGGTACGTACCGATCGATGACGAGAGTCATCTCCACTTTCTCATCATGGTCTACCACACGAAGAGACAGGAGCGTCCCGACGGCACTCCAGTCCATGAGGAGATCAAGGCCATCCTTTCCGGTCAAAAAAGTTGGCAGGACATCGCAAGGCATCCGAATATCATTCGTATCCAGGACGGCGTGACGATCAGTGGGCAAGGTAAGATCGTCGACCGCTCAAGGGAACGATTGGGTACCTCGGATGCGGCGGTAATCCTTCTACGCAAGCTTTGGAAGCGAGAGCTGAATTTGTTAGCCGCTGGAAAAGACGTGACACAGTTTGGCACGCCGGAAGCTCAAGCCCTTCAGCAAGAGGAACTGGACGCAATGGGATCCAACGCCTGATTACGTTCTCACTCGCTCATCCACCTGCCGCACGGTTGTCAGTAGGGCAACACCTTTCACAGTTATTCGATGATGGACAAGTTCTCGGCGGAAGATTTTCCATTTTGTCCGGGCACAATTTCATAGGAGACTTTTTGCCCATCGTTAAGTGTACTCAATCCGGCCTTTTCAACAGCAGAAATGTGGACAAAAGCATCGTCCCCACCACCTTCTGGCTCGATAAACCCAAAACCCTTGGCTGGATTGAACCATTTTACAGTACCAGTAGTCATAATCTATAATCTCCAATAAACATGATATTCTCGTGCCTCACACAATGTGACGGCTCACTCAGTTTAACGCTCACATTATCAGAGTTATCCAAATTAGACGGTGTGCCGAAATTAAGTGGCACAAATCAAATGTAATACGCGTAGGGAAAGTTTAGGTGAGGCGCGGGTGCGAAGTCAATAAAATGCTACTGGATAGCCTTCTTCTGACTTGCGGCGAACTGTTCTTCTGCCCGCGTTTTTACTGATTGCGACATTTAGGTATTCCTTTTTGCACGAATTGAATTGGGCCTTGTTCATTTATCTATTTTGTCAAATTCAGGCTAGCTGGATGTTGGCGCTGTCTCCGAAGCGATCTTTGATAAGATTCCAAGCGTGACCAGCCATGTTTTGACTTTCTGTGCTTTCAATGAAGAAAGTACTTTGCTTCCTGCTTGTCTGAACATGGGTCACAAAATTATGCAGGCCGTACCTGATTAAAAAATTTTGTTCATTACTCATTTATTTTTCCTTTTAGAATACAGCTTCAATGGGTGCGCCTCTAGGCAATGCCAAGCG
>Ga0209554_1001060_pt1 | contig 21746 bp, 15 predicted proteins | sample MarorgKNORR_S2LV_5_FD_188221 | JGI IMG/M metagenome (GOLD analysis project Ga0209554, IMG submission 188221) | Marine microbial communities from the Southern Atlantic Ocean, analyzing organic carbon cycling - Bottom_A/KNORR_S2/LV (SPAdes) (version 2) | ecosystem: Environmental > Aquatic > Marine...
AATTCATCGGGATTGTGATTGATGTGGGCAATGAGGGATTCGAACCCCCGACCCTCTCGGTGTAAACGAGATGCTCTGAACCAACTGAGCTAATTGCCCTAAGCGGATGCAAATATAAAACGGTTTTTAATTACAGCAAAGAAAAACAGCACTTATTTTAGATTATTTCTGCAACAACAAATGTGCTTCCTCCGATATAAATTAAATCGTTTTCTGAGGCTTCTCCTATCGCAAAAGTAGTTGCCTCATTTACAGAAGAAAAGATCGCTCCCAATAAAGAAAACTGTGCTGCTTTTTCCTGTAACTCCTTACTTGACATCCCTCTTGGGATATCAGGTTTACAAAAGTAATAGCTTGCATTTGTAGGGAAAAGACAAAGAATATCTTCCAATTTCTTATCAACTACCATTCCAAGGACAATATGTAACTTCTGATAGCTTTCTCTTTTAAGCTGTGCCAAGGTCAATCGCAAGCCTTCTTTATTGTGTGCCGTATCACAAATTACTTTTGGATGCTCTTGCAAAACCTGCCAACGTCCTGCTAAATTTGTGTTTTTTACAACCTGTAGCAATCCATCAGAAATATGGGCATCAGAAATGACAAAATCATGTAATTGTCGAACTGTTACTACCGCTGTTTGCAAATTGTACTTTTGATAATCTCCCAATAAATCAGTTTTAAAAGAAGTCGTTTCATCCGAGGCAAACAGCAATTCGGAAGTTGTTTCTGCTGCTTTATCCATAAAAACTCTTTCAACTTCTGCTTGTCGTTCTCCAATAACCACAGGAATTCCTGGTTTGATAATTCCGGCTTTTTCAAAAGCAATTTCAGAAAACTCTTCTCCCAAAAACTGGGTATGGTCCAATCCGATATTCGTAATGACAGAAATTTCTGGACAAATAATATTGGTAGAATCCAGTCGCCCTCCCAAACCGACTTCTATAATCGCAATATCAACCTGTTCATTTGCAAAATAATCAAAGGCCATCCCAACAGTCATTTCAAAGAAAGACAGTTGTTGTTTTTCTAAAAACGACTGCTGTTTCACTATAAATTCCACCACTTTTTCTTTGGGAATTTCTTTCCCATTTAGACGAATGCGCTCTGTGAAATTTTTTAAATGTGGCGAGGTATACAGGCCTACTTTATAGCCCGCTTCTTGTAAAATTGAAGCAATCATATGACTCGTAGAACCTTTTCCGTTGGTACCACCAACATGAATTGATTTGAATTTCTTTTCTGGAAACCCCAATTCTTTTGAAAATGCTATGCTATTGGTTAAGTCTTTTTTAAATGCTGTTTTGCCCTGTCTTTGATACATTGGCAATTGAGAAAACATCCAATCTAAAGTTTCTTGGTACGTCATTAAAGTAAGTCTGTTAAATCAGTGTAAAAGTAACACTATTTAGATAAAGAAAATTTATAAATGATGGTTCCTTTTTGTTTTACTGGAGCATTCCCATCACGATTCCATCTTGTTTTAAGTGCCGCTGCTTTTGCGGGTTTTAATAAACACTGAACCGTATTTGTAGATCCTTTAACACCCGCTATTGCCTTAATCACTTTTCCTGTTTTATCTACCTCTATACTAACAACCACAATTCCTTCTTCGTTACAATCTGGTTTTTCGATAGGCTTTGACAAGGCTTTCCTTCCTGCTAAATTGTAATTGCTATCACCTCCACTACCATCATTTCCATAATATTTGGTCGATTTCGGATCGCCTTTTTTAGCGCCTTTTACACCAAGCTTTTTATCATCACCTTCTCCTGTGGGTTTCCCAGTTGTAGAATTTCCTTTCAACAACTTGTTCAACGCATCTTGTGTTTCTTTAGAAGGTGTTGGCTTCGGTTTCTTTTTAACAACCTCCACTGGTTTTTCTAGCTTCTTTTTTGTCGATTTTTCAACTATTGGTGCCTCTTTTGTATCTTGGGTAATGACCTTTTCTTTAAGCGTCTCTTTTGGCGTGGTAACTACTGCTTTTTTTTCTGTTACTTTTTCTATCGGCTGCTTCACAGGTGTTGCTTTTGTTTTTACAACCGGATCTCCACTACCAACATTCGATGTGCTAAAATTAATCGCCAAACCATATTCTTCTGGCGGATCTAAATAGCGCATCCCGAAGTTTAAAATCCCCAACACCAAAAGCACCATAATAATGGCTGTAATTACGGCTGATTTTTTTTTATGTCTTGTTTCTAAAATTGCCATGCTACTTTCCTTTGACCGCTAAAATCATTTTTAGTTTATTTCGATTTGCGATATCAATAATTTTCATCACCTTTTTATAAGGTACATCTTTATCGCCTCTAATTACGATGGTTTTCTTTTTATCAGCTCCTACTTTTTTCAAAAGTTCTTGCTCGATATCAGCTTCACTAACTCTCTTTTTATCGATATAAAATAACGCTTTACTTGTAATAGTCACTGCTACAGACGTTTTACTCTCTGTCTTCCCTCCTGCCTTTGGTAATAGAATATCTATTGCACTCACCGTAACCAAGGTTGATGTCAGCATAAAAAATATCAACAGTAAGAAAACAATATCCGTCATGGACGACATATTGAAACTTGGATCTACTTTATTTCTACCTCTTAAATTCATGTATTATTATTTAAATAATATTGTTATCCGATTAAAATCTATACAAATTCGTAAACCAAAAGCATCATAAAGGTTAAGAATTTTTAGATGTCACACCCTGCCTTGCCCTTCAATCCTGAATACTTAGGATTCGCTTTAGTTTTTATAAAAATTCAAAATAGTTAATACACTTTTTATTAGCTAGTTAAGATCAAGTCTATACTCTTATGTCTAACAGCGTAACGGTCTTAGATCTTTTGTCGAACATTCCTGTTTATAATTAAATAACTAAAAAAAGATCTTTCAATTCTTCAATCCTTTAGTAACCTTAAACTGGTTCATGTAATAAATCTAGAAAATCAACAGAAGTTGCTTCCATTTGATGTACCACTTTATCGGTTCTGACCACCAAATGATTATAAGTGATGTACGCGATAATTCCTACAATTAAACCAGCAACGGTAGTCGTCATTGCTGTATACAAACCATCAGATAATAATTTGATATCTATTTGCCCTCCTGCATTTGCAATTTCATGAATCGCAACGATCATACCAATTACAGTCCCTAAAAAACCAATCATGGGTGCCACGCCTGCAATAGTTGCCAATACACTCACGTTTTTCTCTAGGGCATACACCTCTAGTTTTCCTGAATTTTCAATCGCCTTATTGATATCTTCCAACGGCTTTCCTATTCTAGAAATCCCTTTACCGATCAATCGTGCTGTTGGTGAATCTGTGCTTTTACACAAGGCTCCTGCAGCTTCCAATTTTCCTTCGGATACAAAATCTTTAATTTGGTTCATAAAATTCTTGTCTACTTTAGAGGCTGCTTTGATGGCAAAGAAACGTTCAAAATAAATGTACAACCCAATTGTCAAAAGAACAAATAGCAAGCCAATAATAACTTGTCCTCCTACACCACCCTCCATAACTAAGGTATAGATTGATAGTGTTTTTTCATCCGATACAGTATCTGTAACTGCCTCAATACTTTCTTGTACAAACAACAACATACTTTTATTTTTGATTTAAAGATTTATCTAAACTAAACGAAATTATTTTTTGAAAATTGTTTCAATAAAAAACCCGAGAAATTTCTCGGGTTTGATATTATATAAATGTTCTTATTCCTATAAAGGCCATTGAGCCGACAACAAAGCCAATCAACGCCAGCCAAGATATTTTTTTAAAATACCAAAAGAAATCAATTTTCTCCATTCCCATCGCAACCACTCCGGCTGCAGAACCAATAATCAACATACTACCACCTGTTCCTGCAGAAAAAGCGATAAAATGCCATAACGGATCATCTAGTCCTTCTTGGAACATTCCTAAACTTGCAGCAACTAAAGGAACGTTATCTATTATAGCAGATCCAACTCCTAATAACATCACGACTAAATCTGAAACACTATTTTCTGACAATTCAGTTCCCATCATCGGGATTGACTCTTTTAATGTTGTTGCAAATCCGAATAAAATACCCAACGATTCAAGAGCTGCTACCGCCATTAAAATCCCTAAGAAAAATAAAATACTAGGCATTTCAATTTTTGACAATGAAGCATGAACCGGACTATAATGTGCCTGTTCATCTGATTCTTTGCTATCAAAACTGGTCATAGAAAACTTGTTTCTACTAAATACTTCTGCAAAAGCTGCTACCACTGCCAATGAAAGCATCATGCCCACATATGGAGGCAAGTGGGTTGCTGTTTTAAAAATAGGTACAAAAACAATCGCCCCCAATCCTAAATACAACATGGTTGCACTGTGTTTTCCTTTTTTAAAATCATCTCCTTCTTCATCACCCTCAATTTCACCTTGAAAAGCAGGTAAAAAACTTGCTATAAAAGTAGGCACTATCATACATAATACTGATGGTATAAATAAATAGGTAAACAACTTTACTGTACTTACTTTGTCACCAATCCACAACATTGTCGTTGTCACATCTCCAATTGGAGAAAATGCTCCTCCAGCATTTGCTGCAATGATAATCAATCCTGCAAACCAAATTCGATCTTCTCTTCTTTTAACAATTTTTTGTAAAATAGAAATCAATACAATGGTTGCTGTAAGGTTGTCTATGATAGCTGAAAGTACAAATGCTAAAACCCCGAAGATCCACAAAATGCGCTTTTTCTTTTTTGTTTTGATAAGGCTTTTAATGGTCGCAAAGCCATCAAAATAATCGATGATCTCTACAATGGTCATTGCGCCTAAAAGAAATACGATGATTTCTGCGGTCTTTCCTAAGTGATGCAGTAGTGTCTCTTCAAGCAAATGCAACTTCTCTTCATGTAATAAGGAAGGGAATCCTTCTACCAAAGCATGTTTTGCAGAATCGAACCAGTTTGGAAATTGATCGATACCCAAGGCAACAATTGCCCAACAAATAGCCATCATTCCTAAGGCTGGTATTAATTTATCTATTTTTAAATTGTGCTCTAATGTGATGGCTAAATACCCAAGCACAAACACTGAAATGATAATCGACTCCATAAATATTCTATATTAAATTAATTCTTTTAAGGCTATTTCAAATGCCGTTTTACAAATGGCTGTTTTACTACTATTCTTTTCATGTGTTTTTTTCAAAGCTCTTTTGATGGTATCAGAAGTATCATTAAAAATAGCATTGTCTTGCATTGGCAATGCTACTCTTGCTTCCATAAAATACGCAAACACCCGCGCTATACCACAATTTGAAATAAAATCTGGCAACAAGCTTACTTGTGTATCTGCATATTCCATAATGGGACCGAAAAAGATTTCTTTATCTGCAAAAGGAACATTTGCGCCAGGAGAAATCACTTCCAATCCTGATGCGATCATTTGTGTTACCTGATTTTCAGAAACCAATCTTGATGCTGCGGCAGGAACAAAAATTTCTGCTGGCAATGACCATATTTTTTCATTGACCTCATCAAATGAAATCATATTATCAGCAACTAATTTATTTCCGTCTTTTCCTAAAAACAAATCAGTCATCTCACGCATTGAGAATCCTTTTTCATTGATAAGACCTCCATCTCTATCGATAATTCCAACAACGTTGGCGCCTAACTGCGTCAAGTAATACGCTGCTGCGGATCCAACATTTCCAAATCCCTGAACGATCGCTCTTTTACCAACTATTGATCCTCCATAGATATCATAATAATGTTTTACAGCTTCCGCTACGCCATAACCTGTTACCATATCAGCAACTGTATATTTTCGAGACAAGTCTGGAGAATATGCTTTGTCTTCTATAATTTTAATAACACCTTGACGCAACTGACCAATTCTGTTGATTTTATCAGCTTCTGTCGGTTTGAAATGTCCATTAAAAATTCCTTCCTGCGGATGCCAAACGCCACAATCTTCAGTAATTGGAATTACATCTTTATCTGCATCAACATTTAAATCTCCTCCTGTTCCGTAATAATGTTTTAACAACGGAGTTACTGCCTTGTACCAACGTTCTAAAACGCCTCGCTTACGCGGATCATTCGGATCAAAGTTGATTCCAGATTTTGCGCCACCAATGGCAGGTCCAGATACTGTAAATTTCACTTCCATTGTTTTAGCCAACGAAAGTACCTCGTTCATATCTAGCCCTTTTCGCATTCTTGTTCCACCTCCTGCAGCACCACCTCTTAATGAGTTGATAACGGTCCAACCTTCTGCTTCTGTTTCAGTATCTTTCCAATTAAAAACAATTTCTGGTTGTTTATTCTCGTATTTTTTTAATAAATCTTTCATCTGGATTTTTAATAATTCAACATTTAATTTTCTCCTTCTACATTCATCAATCTACGATGTAACTAAAGCTGATCCATATTAAAATATAATTTATTAGTAAACAATTAACGACTTGATTAGTCATGGTCACAAACTTACTGTAAAAAAATGATTTGCAGACAAAAAATAAGTCCTTTTAAAGGATTTTAAGGATGAAAAATCACACCAGAACTATGGTCCTTTTTAGCACCCGTTACACTCCTTAAGCAATTTACCTGATTATCAATACGTAAGAGACCTAAAAAAGCAAAAACCAACGCCTCTTTAAAGTTCACAATTTCAGAAGTTGGCTGCACTATTTTTGTACTGGAGTGCTGACGAATCCGATCTAGTAAAAAGCAATTAAAAACACCGCCTCCAGTAATGAGAACCTCTTTTTTACCGTTGATTGAGTTCGCTATCTGCATAGCAACATGTTCTACAAAAGTTCTTAAAATTGTCGGGGCATCCAACGCAAACGAATCGATTAAAGGAATTATTTCTGACCGCACCCATTCCAATCCCAATGACTTCGGAGCTTCTTTTTTGTAGAAACTCAAGGCATTTAATTGCTGCAGCAAGTCATCATTCAATACTCCTTCAGATGCAATTTTTCCTTCATCATCATAGTCCAAACCTAGTGTATTTACATAGTGATTCAACACAATATTAACAGGGCAAATATCAAAAGCTATTCGCTGCTCATTTTTCTTAAAAGAGATATTTGCAAAACCACCTAAATTTAAACAAGAGTCATATTCAGCAAACAACAACGCGTCACCAATCGGAACCAAAGGAGCTCCTTGCCCACCCAATTGAACATCTTGAGTTCTAAAATCACACACTACCTTTTGCTTGGTTTTTGTCGCCAATACCTGACCATTCCCAACTTGCAATGTAATGCCTAGCTCTGGCTTATGAAAAACAGTATGCCCATGAGACGAAATAAAATCAACAGACTTTACGTTGTGCTTTTTGATAAAATTGATACTAAATTCAGCGAGTAACACAGCATAATCTGTATCTAACTTCTCCAATTCCTCTTCAGAAAGAGTAATGGCATCTTGCAAACGTTGCTTCCATACTATTGAATACGGAATGGTTTCTGAATACAATATTTCAAAATCCTTATACGCCTTTTTATTAAATTTTACGCAAACCACATCCAATCCATCCAAAGAGGTGCCTGACATCAATCCAATAACAATAACTGATTGTAATTTCATATTGGTAAAAATAGCGAAACTTCATTGAAAATACGTTATTAAAACCGTAACTTTGTGGACTTTTATTACGAATATAATAACATACTTACACAATGGATTTCAATCTAACCGAAGAACACATAATGATTAGAGACGCTGCTCGTGATTTTGCTCAAACAGAGCTATTACCTGGAGTGATTGAAAGAGACAACAAACAAGAATTCCCTAATGAATTAGTAAAAAAGATGGGAGATCTAGGATTCTTAGGAATTATGGTAGATCCAAAATATGGCGGAAGTGGAATGGATGCTATTTCATATGTGCTAATCATGGAAGAGCTTTCTAAAATTGACGCATCCGCATCTGTTATTGTTTCCGTTAACAACTCCTTAGTTTGTTATGGCTTAGAAGCATACGCTAACGAAGATCAAAAACAAAAATACTTAACCAAATTAGCTACAGGAGAATTTGTCGGCGCTTTTTGCTTAAGCGAACCTGAAGCTGGATCTGATGCCACATCACAAAGCACAACAGCCATAGACAAAGGCGATCATTATCTATTAAACGGAACAAAAAACTGGATTACTAGTGGTGGTAGAGCCGATGTTTATTTAGTAATCGCTCAGACCGATAAAAGTAAAGGACACAGAGGTATCAATGTTTTTATTCTTGAAAAAGGAACGGAAGGGTTTCACGTAGGACCAAAAGAAGACAAGTTAGGGATTCGCGGAAGTGACACACATACATTACAATTTAATGATGTAAAAGTTCCAAAAGAAAACAGAATTGGAGAAGATGGATTCGGATTTAAATTCGCCATGAAAACACTTTCTGGTGGACGTATCGGAATTGCAGCTCAAGCATTGGGTATTGCTGCTGGAGCCTATGAATTGGCTCTAAAATATTCTAAAGTACGTAAATCGTTTGGTACAGAAATCTGCAATCATCAAGCCATTGCTTTTAAATTGGCAGACATGTATACAGAAATTACTGCCGCTCGTCATTTGGTAATGAAAGCAGCATGGGACAAAGACCAAGGAAATAATTACGACATGTCTAGCGCAATGGCAAAACTATATGCCTCTAAAGTTGCGATGGAGCATACTGTTGAAGCTGTGCAAATTCACGGTGGCAATGGTTTTGTTAAAGAGTATCATGTAGAGCGCTTAATGCGCGATGCTAAAATCACACAGATTTACGAAGGAACCAGTGAAATTCAAAAAATTGTAATTTCAAGAACGTTGATAAAAGGATAATTGTTTGACAAATCTTACAAAGAGCTCACTTTTTAAGTGGGCTTTTTTTTGGGCGTGCCCTCATTTTAAAAAAAATAAGGTCGGGCACTACATTGCAAGTCCTCACTCGCTCCTCGTTGCGGGATTTCCATTACGGTCCCTCACGCAAAACCTCAATAACTAAACTCCACATCAAACAATTGCAATCCAGAAGACGGAGCAATTTCTCGCAAGAACTTTCGGTCATTATCTTCACGTAAAGAATTTTTTATAAACTCCAAATCAATAGTTCCTCTACCTAATTGAAATAGAACCCCCATCATCAATCGAATCTGATATCTCAAAAAACCTTTGCCTTTCACTTTTAGCACATAACTCTTTTCAGGAAAAAAATTGGCCTGCAAAATCGTATTCTCAACAACCTCACAACTATCAATGACTCTTTTGAACACCGTGTTTTCTGAAGGCTTCGTACAATACTTATGAAAATAGTGCGCTCCTTTAAAAAGCGATGCTCCTGCTTTCATCAATTCGATATCCAGATTTTCATCGACTCCAACAATAAAAGGTGCCGAAAACGGATGATTCTTTCCTCCAAAAGAAAAATAATAATGGTACTCCTTTATTTTTGAAGCCTGAATAATATTAAAATGAGTCGGTGTTTTTTGTATCGACAAGGTCTTGATATCTGAAGGCGAATTCAAATTGAACTTTTTCACAAAGACAGCTGTATCAATTTCATCATACGTAAAAAGCTGAAAAGCATATTTCAACGCTGATACTTTTGAATCTGTTCTTCCTACACCAAGAGTCTTATAGTTCTTTTCTTGACCTTCAAACACAAAACCCAGCGTCTTATCAACCATATCATGTACTGTTTTGGCATTTGTTTGCTTTTGCCATCCGTGAAAACGAAAGCCTAAAAACTGAATGGTAATCAAAAAGGAATATTCGTATTTCATGTAGCTATACCTATTATCACTGTTTTACAGCACCAAACATACAACAAAATCATTTTTTTTTACAAAAAGTGCATTTTTACGATATTCTTAATATTAAACTTATATTTTATATACCCCTATTTTTGATAGGGTATAAATTATTATTTTATGAATATATCTTATTTTACCCGTGTCTTTTTTAAGACTACCTGTTCAAATTACATGATTTTTGAACAACACCCCTTGTTTTAATCTATTTTTTATACCTACTTTTGGCTTCTAATTAATACAAACCTTTAACACAATTAAAAGCAAACAGTATGAAAAAATTAATCTTATTATTCGTCTTAACAGGAAGTTTAAATGCAATCGCTCAAGAAACAAGTAGCAACTTTAGTTTCGGAGCAGATGTACAATCTCGTTATATCTGGAGAGGTTTACAACTTGGCGGCGCTAGTCCTAGCGTACAACCTAGTATCGAATACGCAACAGGGAAATTTACTTTCGGAGCTTGGGGTGCCTATTCATTAGGAGGATCAAACCTTGTTCAAGAAATGGACCTATACCTAACATTTGAAATAAGCGATGCTGTTTCTCTAACCGTTACAGATTACTACTTCCCAACTGAAGGTGCTGTAAACAACTACCTAACATTAGGCACCAACACAGGTCATGTATATGAAGCCATGATCTCTTTTGCAGGTACAGAAGCATTTCCTATCGGACTAACAGTCGCAAGCAATTTTGCTGGAGCATCAACAGGTTCTACCTATGTTGAAGCAAGCTACACGAAAACTTCTGGAGCTATTGAATACACCTTATTTGCCGGAGGTGTTTTTGGAGACGACGATGGATACTATCTAACAGATGGATCTGGGCTTATCAATTTAGGGATTGGCATCTCTAAAGAAATACAACTAACAAAGTCTTTCAGCTTACCTGTAAACACGGCACTTATCATAAATCCAGATGCAGAAAATGTATTCTTAACTTTTGGATTTTCACTTTAAAAACAAGCACAATCATGAAGAAAATTGAAGCAATCATTAGAAAATCAAAATTTCGAGCCGTGAAAGAAGCGTTGCACGAAGTTGGAGTCAACTTTTTCTCTTACTGGGATGTAACAGGACTAGGAAACGAAAAAGAAGGTCATGTGTATAGAGGTGTAAGCTATAGCACTAGCGACATTCAAAGAAGGTATTTATCAATCGTGGTCAATGATGATTTTAAAGAAGTCGCCATTAAAGCCATTCTCAATGCAGGCGCATCTGGCGAAGTCGGAGACGGAAAAATATTCGTGTCAGACATCCAAGAATGTTACAGAATACGAACCGGAGAAAAAGGCGGAAAAACCTTGAACTAACAATTAGCCAACTACAAACAAATTATATTATGGAATTACTTACTATAAACAATGTATGGATGATGCTCTGTACAGCCCTCGTTTTCTTTATGCACCTAGGATTTTCTTTGTTGGAAATAGGATTGACGAGACAAAAAAACACCATCAACATTTTATTTAAAAACATCTTTATCATTACTGTTGGACTCCTCTTGTATTGCCTTGTTGGATTCAACTTAATGTATCCAGGATTTGGAGAAGGATCTTTAGGTCTCTTCGGATTCGCAGGCTTCGGATTAGATGCAGTTGCTGCTGCTGATCTAGCTTACAATGAAGGATACACCTACTGGACAGATTTCTTATTTCAAGGAATGTTTGCTGCAACTGCCGCAACCATTGTTTCAGGAGCTGTAGCCGAACGTATCAAATTAGTCCCTTTTATGATTTTTGTAATCATATATGTAGGATTCATTTATCCAATTGCAGGTTCATGGAAATGGGGAGGCGGATTTTTAGACAACCTAGCAACACCTTTTTATGATTTTGCAGGATCAACTCTTGTACATTCTGTAGGAGGTTGGGCAGCCTTAGTAGCTGTATGGTTATTAGGTGCTAGAATTGGAAAATTTAAAAACGGAAAGCCACAAGCACTTCCAGGACACAACATTCCTTTAGCAACTGCTGGAGTTTTAATTCTTTGGTTAGGATGGTTTGGATTCAATGGTGGATCGGTCTTATCTGCAGAACCAGGAGCAACATCATTGGTTTTAGTTACCACTTGTTTGGCAGCTTCCGCAGGTGGTGTTGTTGCCTTTTTGATATCAACATTACTATACAAAAACTTTGACTTGACCATGTTTTTAAACGGTATTTTAGGTGGACTGGTTGGAATTACAGCAGGAGCAGACTTAATGGGACCTACCGATGCTATTCTAATTGGTGGTATTGCAGGAGCAATCATTGTATTTGCCGTAGCAATCCTTGACAAAATGAAGTTGGACGACCCTGTTGGCGCCATTGCAGTACACTTGGTATGTGGTATTTGGGGAACCTTGGCTGTTGGAATCTTTGGCGCAAAAGCCGGAGGAGAACAACTTATTTCTCAATTAATCGGAATCGTTTCTTATGCACTACTCTGCGCAGGATCAACATTTATCATATTCTATGTTTTAAAGAAAACAATAGGCATACGAGTTTCTGAAAAAGAAGAATTAGAAGGGCTAGACAAACACGAGCACGGCATGAACGCATACCCAGATTTTAGGCTAAACGAGCACTAAACGAAACTTCTAATCATTACAAATCACACAGTTTTAATGCTAAAACTGTGTGATTTTTTTTATAACGAAATTCACTATTTATCAAAATCGTAATATTTCAATAACAAATTATCATATTTTAATTTTTTTTATACCTATTTTGTTTTTGCTGCATTTCTTTCAATATAATCAATATATCTATGAATTATATTTATCGTTTTAGTTAATTTTGCACATATAATTCAACAGCATGAAACGAGCATGTTAACATTTTCATCCCCCAAGGGAATGATTAATAGCGAACCTGCCTGCGGCAGGCAGGCAGCATGTGACCGTTAAAAAACAATATATACAAACACATGAAACAACAAGGTTTATACAGTCCTGAATTTGAGCACGACAATTGTGGCGCAGGATTTATCTGTAATCTTAATGGAAATAAGTCAAATAAGATCATTCATAATGCCCTCGAGATTTTAGTAAAACTAGGACATCGTGGTGCTGTAAGTTCTGATGGAAGAACAGGTGATGGCGCAGGTATTTTAACAGACATCCCACATGATTTCTTTAAAAGAGTTTGTGAATTTGAAATTCCTGAACCAAAAGAATATGCAGTCGGGATGGTTTTTTTACCAAAAAAAATCAATCAATACAATTTCTGTATTTCAACTTTTGAAGAGGAGATTAAAAAGCAAGATTTAGAAATTTTAGGATGGAGAAATGTTCCTGTCGATACATCTAACTTAGGAAGAATCGCTGCGACAACAGAACCAAACATCAAGCAACTTTTTGTTGGAAAGAATGGACTAACATTAAGCAAGCTTCAATTTGATGCCAAATTATTTGCTGCCAGAAAAATTGCAGAACACACCATACAAAACTCCAAAACATCTGAACGCAACTACTTCTATGTTCCTAGTTTTTCAACCACTACAATCATCTACAAAGGCTTATTAATTCCAGAAGACATTGGTCGCTATTACTCAGATTTATCAGCACCTGATTTTGTTACACGTTTGGCATTGGTGCATCAACGTTTTTCTACAAATACCTTTCCTTCTTGGGATCTTGCGCAACCTTTTCGATACATGTGCCACAATGGAGAGATCAATACATTAAGAGGAAACGTCAGCAGAATGCGAGCACGTGAAGAGCTGATAAAAAGCGACTTGTTTGGAGCTGATATTTCAAAAATATTTCCCACCGTAAGAGCAGGAAAATCTGATTCTGCATCTATGGACATGGTGGTCGAATTGTTATTGATGACTGGAAGATCATTGCCTGAAGTAATGATGATGATGGTGCCCGAAGCATGGGAAAAACACCAAACCATGAGCGAGGACAAAAAGGCGTTCTACGAATACAATTCATGTATTATGGAACCTTGGGACGGTCCGGCTTCCATCCCTTTTACCGATGGAAATTTTATTGGCGCCTTGTTAGACAGAAACGGCTTAAGACCTTCAAGATATACAGTTACCAAAGACGGATATGTAATCATGTCGTCAGAAATTGGCGTGCTGAAAGTAGCTCCTGAAAACGTGGTCAAACACGGTCGTTTGGAACCTGGTAAAATGTTTTTAGTGGACATGAACAAAGGTCGGATTATTGAAGATGAAGAAATCAAAGAGGCCATTGTTTCCAAACACCCTTATAAAAAATGGGTGACCGAACACACCTTACCTTTGGCAAAAGTACCCTACACAAATAATAAATGCCCCATAGAAACTGTAGACTATAAAACACGTCTGCGATTATTTGGTTACACTTCTGAAGATATTTCGACAATTATTACTCCTATGGCAACAAATGCCAAAGAAGCCATTGGCTCTATGGGTAATGACACACCTCTGGCTGTTCTGTCTGATAAACCGCAATTATTGTATAATTATTTCAAACAATTGTTTGCTCAGGTTACCAATCCTCCATTAGATGGTATCCGAGAAGAGATTATAACGGATATCAGTTTGGCAATTGGAGGTGATCGAAATATTTTTGACACCATTCCTGAACACGCTAAGAAATTACGAATTCAAAATCCTGTCATTTCAAACGAAGATCTTGATAAGATAAAAAACATTGATCATCCTGACTTTAAAGCGGAGTTAATCTACACCTTATACCCTATCGAAAAAGGAGTAAACGGTTTAGAAAAAGCATTAGACACCATATTGATACAAGCCGAAAAAGCTGTTGAAGAAGGTGCTAACATCATTATTTTATCGGACAGAGGTGTTAGCAAAAAAGAGGCCCCAATACCAACTCTTTTAGCATGTTCATACCTACACCACTCTTTAAGCAAAAAAGGAAAACGTTCTAAATTTGGAATCGTTTTAGAAACTGCAGAAGCGAGAGAACCACACCATTTTGCAACCTTATTTGGATACGGAGCAAGTGCTATCAATCCGTATTTGGTGAATGAGATCATCAGAACTCAAGTAACAGAAAAGGTTATTACAGGAGTTGGCGTAGAAGAAGCCGTTCAGAATTTCAACGTGGCCATTGGAAAAGGCATCTTGAAAATTATGAATAAAATCGGAATTTCAACATTGCATTCCTATCGAGCTTCTCAAATATTTGAAATTCTTGGACTAAAAAAATCTTTTACGGACAAATATTTTCCACACACACCTTCTCGTATTGGCGGAATTGGATTGTATGTTTTAGACAAAGATTTGACAAAAAGACACGAAAACGCATTTCCGAAAACAGACATCAAAAACACCTTAGAGCTGAATGTTGGTGGAGATTATAGATGGCGTAGAAACGGCGAAAAACACCTGTTCAACCCAACAACGGTCTCGAAACTACAACAAGCTGTTAGAACAAAAAGCAAAGAGAGTTATCAAGTATATGCCGATGCCGTAAATGAGCAAAGCAAAAACTTAATGACCTTACGTGGCTTGTTTGAATTTAACAATTTAGACCCAATTCCGCTTGAAGAAGTTGAACCTTGGACAGAAATTGTAAAACGTTTTAAAACTGGCGCCATGTCGTATGGTTCTATCAGTAAAGAAGCGCATGAAAATTTAGCTCTGGCAATGAATCAAATTGGCGGGAAAAGTAATTCCGGTGAAGGTGGAGAAGATAAAAATCGGTTTAAAAAAGAAGCCGATGGTACCTGGAAAAATAGCGCTATAAAACAAGTAGCTTCAGGAAGGTTTGGAGTTTCTAGCAATTATTTAACCAGCGCAAAAGAAATTCAAATTAAAATGGCACAAGGTGCCAAACCTGGAGAAGGTGGTCAATTGCCTGGAGAAAAAGTATTGCCTTGGATTGCAGAAGTTCGGAACTCAACACCTTATGTTGGTCTGATTTCTCCGCCTCCACATCATGATATTTATTCTATTGAAGATCTTGCTCAGTTAATTTTTGATTTAAAAAATGCCAACAGAGAAGCAAGAATCAATGTGAAACTAGTTTCAAAAGTGGGTGTTGGAACCATTGCTGCAGGTGTGGTAAAAGCAAAAGCAGATGTGGTGTTGATTTCAGGATTTGATGGCGGAACAGGAGCCTCTCCTCTAACCTCACTAAAACATACTGGCTTACCATGGGAATTGGGTATTGCTGAAGCACAACAAACCTTAGTGCTTAATAATTTAAGAGGTAGAATTGTACTAGAATGTGACGGACAATTAAAAACAGGAAGAGATGTTGCCATTGCTTGTTTGCTTGGCGCTGAAGAATTTGGATTTGCAACGGCTCCGTTAGTGGCATCTGGATGTATTATGATGAGAGCTTGTCATTTAAATACCTGCCCTGTAGGTATTGCAACTCAAGATCCTGAATTGCGTAAAAACTTTAAGGGAACTCCAGAGCACGTAATCAATTTTATGTATTTCGTTGCCGAAGAATTGCGACAAATCATGGCGAAACTCGGGTTTAGAACTATCAAAGAAATGATTGGTCAAACCAAAAAAATCAATGCAAGTACTGCTGTAGATCATTACAAAGCAAAAGGACTGGACTTGTCTGCGATATTACATCAACCAGAAATGGAAGGACAATCTGTGTTATCAAACATAGAAAAACAAGACCACAACTTAGAAAATGTCTTGGACATTCAAATTCTAAAGGATGCAAAAGCAGCCATCAACAACAAGACAAAAACAGACTTAAGCTATTCCATTGAAAATACGGACAGAGCTGTTGGCGCCATTATGAGTAATGAAATCTCAAAATTATATGGAGAGGATGGCTTGCCAGAAAACACCTTGAATTTAACCTTCAAAGGATCTGCCGGACAAAGTTTCGGGGCTTTTTCTACCAAAGGAATCACCTTAAAAGTAGAAGGAGAAACCAATGATTATTTAGGAAAGGGATTGTCTGGAGCAAAAATTATCATCAAAAAACCAGCAAAGGCAGATTTTATTGCTGAAGAAAATATCATTATTGGAAATGTATGTTTTTATGGAGCTATTGCCGGAGAAGCGTATATCAATGGTATTGCTGGTGAACGATTTGCTGTCCGAAACTCTGGTGTTACAGCCGTTGTAGAAGGTATTGGAGATCACGGTTGTGAATATATGACAGGAGGAAAAGTAATCGTCTTAGGAAAAACAGGACGAAATTTTGCAGCCGGAATGAGTGGTGGAATTGCCTATGTATATGACAAAGACGGTGCTTTTAAAAACGGCTTATGCAACTTAGAAATGGTGACATTAGATCCTTTATCAAGAACCGATAAAGAGGAGTTGAAACAATTGATTGAACAACACCAAGAATACACCGAAAGCACATTAGCAACCAAACTTTTAAAAGATTGGGAAACACATTCAACTTATTTTACAAAAGTATTTCCTGTGGACTATAAACGAGCGTTGGAACGATTAGAAAAGGAACGGAAATTAGAAAAATTAATAGCATAAGGCATGGGACAAACTGGAAGTTTTAAACAGTATAGCAGACAAGACGAAAGTACGATTGCTGTAAAAAAACGTGTACAAAATTATAATGAATTTACCGTTTCGTTAGAAGAAAAAGCATTGAAAAAACAAGGATCTAGATGTATGGATTGTGGAATTCCATTTTGCCACAGCGGATGTCCTCTTGGAAATTTGATTCCTGATTTTAATGACTTGGTACATAAAGGAGAATGGGAAAAAGCATCTGTAATTTTACATGCAACAAACAATTTTCCTGAGTTTACAGGTAGATTATGCCCTGCTCCGTGTGAAAAGGCATGTGTTTTAGGGATTATTGACGAGCCAGTTTCTATTGAAAATATTGAGAAAAACATTGTAGAGCGCGCTTTTTCGGAAGGATGGATTGTTCCTGAACCTCCTAAAAAGAGAACGGACAAAACGATTGCCGTTATCGGATCTGGTCCTGCGGGATTGGCCACGGCACAACAACTAAATCGTGCCGGACATACCGTGACTGTTTTTGAAAGAGACGATGCTATTGGCGGATTATTACGCTATGGTATTCCGAATTTTAAACTCGAAAAAGAAATCATCGATCGAAGAGTGGCAATTTTAAAAGCAGAAGGAATCCTTTTTATAACAAACGCCTATGTTGGAGTTAATTATGCCATTTCTAAATTAGATAATTTTGATGCCATTGTACTTTGTGGAGGCGCAACAATTAGCAGAACGCTTCCTGTAAAAGGAATCGATAGCAAAGGAGTGGTGCAAGCAATGCCTTTTTTAACACAACAAACCAAGCAATTGTTTAACAGCCCTTTTGAAGAAGAAAAGATCAGCGCAAAAGACAAACATGTAATTGTTATTGGTGGAGGTGATACAGGATCTGATTGTGTAGGAACTTCTAATAGACATGGAGCAGCCTCTGTGACCAACTTTGAAATTATGCCAAAACCTCCTGTTGAAAGAAGCGAGAATACGCCTTGGCCTTTTTGGCCTTTACAGCTTAAAACAAGCTCCTCACACGAAGAAGGTTGTGATCGAAATTGGTTGATCAACACCAAAGAATTTATCAGCAATGAACAAGGAGAACTCACCGGGTTAAAAACCGTTGAAATGGAATGGATTTTAAAACCTGGAGAACGCCCTCAATTAACAGAGAAACCAAACAGTGAAAAAATATGGCCTTGTGATTTGGTGTTATTGGCCTTAGGATTTACAGGTCCCGAAACGACAATCAGCAGTCAGTTGGGCTTGGAATTGGATGCACATAGTAATTACAAAGCAAGCCAATACCAAACCAATGTACCACATGTTTTTACCGCTGGCGATATGCGAAGAGGACAATCATTAATTGTATGGGCTATTTCTGAAGGAAGAGAAGCCGCTAGAGAAGTGGATCTCTTTTTAATGGGGGAATCTAATTTACCAACAAAAGGAAAAGGCGATATTCCTTTTTCATAAAAAAAACAGAAATCTAACCATAAAAGACCTTTTTTAGCACGATTTTGATGAAAATTACATCGTTTTCGTTAAAAAACACGATTTACACCCTTGTTGTTAAATCTCTTTTATAATTTTAAGCTTTAAAATTTACGAATGTCAAAACTACCGAAATTTCTAAGATTCAAAGAAAATGTTGAAGCAAAATACTATATCTACAATAGTATTTTTATGACATTACCCTTTAGTCGTATTAGTAAAACAGGGGCCTTATTGCCGTTGTTTCACGAAACCTGTAAAAAAGGGTTTTCTAATGGAGACGACCCTACCACCATTGTCACTTCTTTTTTTAAAAAATACCAAGCAAGACGCTCTAAAAAAAGTCAAATCAATTTGTTGTTCCGATTCATTCAATACATAGAACGACAAGTGGTGTTGTTTGATGCTATTGAAGATGCCGCATTTCCTGTGGTGAACAATATGGATGGTATTGGAACCTTGCGAAGTTTAAAAGAAGCTGCCAACTCTAACAACAAGCTAGAAGATTTAAAACGATACTTAGAAGAATTTAAAGTCCGAATTGTGTTAACAGCACATCCTACACAATTTTACCCAGGTGCTGTATTGGGAATTATTACAGACCTTACCCAAGCGATCAAAGAAAATGATTTACTGCTAATCAACGAGCTATTGGCGCAACTTGGTAAAACGCCTTTTTTCAAACATACAAAACCAACACCTTATGATGAAGCTGTTAGTTTGATATGGTATCTAGAAAATGTTTTTTACCACTCTTTTGGAAAAGTTTTTGACTACATCCAACAAAATATATTTGACGGCCAACCGATTGATAATGATATTATCAATATTGGTTTTTGGCCCGGAGGTGACCGAGATGGAAACCCTTTTGTAACTCCAGAAATAACGCTAAAAGTAGCCAATCGCTTAAAAGAAACCATCATTAAAAACTATTACAGAGACGTAAGATCGCTGAAACGGAAACTTACGTTTGACGGTGTTGAAGATAGAATTACCGCACTTGAAAAAGACTTATACAACAGCATTCTTGATCACAATTCTGTAACTGCCATCTCTTTAGAGGCGCTTACATCAGAATTAAAAGCAATTAAAGAAATCCTTATCAAAGACCACCAATCTTTATATCTAACAGAGTTAAATAGCCTGATAAACAAAGTACATTTGTTTGGTTTTCATTTTGCAACGATAGACATCCGACAAGATAGTAGAGCGCATCATAGTGTATTCACAACGATGGTAAACGACTTGATAAAAAGCGGAAGCACTATATTTCCTAGCAATTACAACACGCTTTCTGAAAAAGAACAAGTACAACTACTTTCTAAAGTTAGTGGAAAAGTAGACCTATCGCTATTTAAGGATGCCGAAGTTTTAAAAACGCTGCAGACCATGAAGGCGATTAAAACCATTCAAGAAAGCAATGGAGAACAAGCTGCAAACAGATATATTATTAGCAACAATCAAACCACGTTAAATGTAATGCAATTATTCGCCATGTTAAAATTGGTGGCATTTCACACCAAATTAACGGTGGATGTGGCACCCTTATTTGAAACCATCACCGATTTAGAGAATGCGCATTTGGTGATGGAAGAATTGTATCTGAATCCTGAATACAGCGCCCATTTAAAACAACGTAACAACAAGCAAACAGTGATGCTTGGCTTTAGTGACGGTACCAAAGACGGTGGGTACTTAATGGCCAACTGGGCTATTTTTCAAGCAAAAGAACGCCTTACCAAAGTTTCTAGAGACTACGGAATTACAGTCATATTTTTTGATGGCCGTGGTGGCCCACCAGCAAGAGGTGGTGGAAAAACACATCAATTTTATGCTTCTTTAGGTCCTAAAATAGAGGACAAAGAAGTGCAGTTAACCATACAAGGACAAACCATTAGTTCTAATTTCGGAACCTTAGATTCTTCTCAGTACAACTTAGAGCAACTGATCAGTTCAGGAATCTCGAATCAATTGAGTGATACTAATTTAGAGATGTCTTCAGACACCGTTCAAGTGATGGATAAATTGGCGAAGACAAGTTATAAGACCTATGTCGATTTTAAAAACCACCCGATGTTCTTACCATATTTAGAGCGTATTAGTACGTTAAAATACTATGCAAAAACAAATATTGGAAGCAGACCTTCAAAGCGAGGGAAAGCAGAAGGATTGGTATTTGAAGATTTAAGAGCCATTCCTTTTGTAGGATCTTGGAGTCAGTTAAAACAAAATGTTCCTGGGTTTTTTGGAGTAGGAACCGCATTAAAACAGTATGAAGACAATGATGAGTTTGACAAGGTAATTGCCCTTTATAAGGAATCTAGTTTCTTTAAAGCCTTGATCGAAAACAGCATGATGTCCTTATCAAAATCATTTTTTGATTTGACAAAATACATGGCCAAAGACGATGAGTTTGGCGAATTCTGGACCATCATACACACCGAATATAAAACGACAAAACGATTGATTTTAAAACTAACAGGCTACAGCAAATTGATGGAAAACGAACCTTCAGGAAAAGCCTCTATTGATGTTAGAGAATCTATTGTATTGCCATTGCTAACCATTCAGCAGTATGCATTAAAAAAGATTCAAGAATTAGAAAAAGCAGACATAAACCTGCCTGCCGCAGGCAGGAACGACAAAGAAATTGAAGTCTTTGAAAAAATAGTCACACGCTCTCTCTTTGGAAACATTAATGCAAGTAGAAATTCTGCGTAATACATAACTACCATTTGGTACTTATTTTGATTAATTAAAAATGCTTTTACAGCCATGTGAAAGCGCTTTTTTAGTTTTAAATTTACTGATAGCCGTTCACTGATAATTGAGAACTGTCTTGTCTCTTGACTCTCCTTTAGCTTTAGTTTTTCTCTTTTAACTTCAGACTTCCAGCTTCCAACTCATTACTCATTACTACCTTGTATCTTATCTTTTTGTCTTGGTTCTTGGTTCTTAAACAAAAAAAATCCTCAATCTAAAATAGATTGAGGATTTAGCTATTGAATGATATCAATAGTAAAGAAAGGCAGCGACCTACTCTCCCACCTTACGGCAGTA
>Ga0209554_1001064_pt1 | contig 21672 bp, 22 predicted proteins | sample MarorgKNORR_S2LV_5_FD_188221 | JGI IMG/M metagenome (GOLD analysis project Ga0209554, IMG submission 188221) | Marine microbial communities from the Southern Atlantic Ocean, analyzing organic carbon cycling - Bottom_A/KNORR_S2/LV (SPAdes) (version 2) | ecosystem: Environmental > Aquatic > Marine...
TGATCCCGGGCTTTTCTGGGTTGCCAAAATTCATATTGTCAGTGATGGCGAGCGGCTTTGCGCCAACGCAGGTTAAATTACGCCATGTTTCAGCGACCGCCTGCTTGCCGCCTTCAACCGGATCGGCCAGGCAATAACGCGGCGTGCAATCGGTGGTGATCGCAAGACCCTTTTGCGTGTTTTGCACGCGGATAACGGCCGCATCGCCGCCCGGGCGCTGCACCGTATCGCCCATCACCAGATGATCATACTGTTCCCAAATCCAGCGCCGCGAGCACATATCGGGTGATCCAACAATTTGTTTAAGCGCGCCGAGCAAACTCTCAGGCGCCGCCACATCGCTTGCAGCAATTTCCGCCTGTGGCTCGGTCTTCACCCACGGACGGTCATATTCCGGCGATGCCAGAGCAAGCGGATCGATGGGCAGATCGGCTTCAATCTTGCCGTTCATTTTAATCACCATCCGACCGGTATCCGTCAAATGCCCAACAACAGCGAAATCGAGCTCCCACTTTTCCATGATCGCCTGCGCAACGTGTTCCTTGCCGGGCTCCAAGACCATCAGCATGCGCTCTTGGCTTTCGCTCAATAAGAACTCATACGCCGTCATGCCGTCTTCTCGGGCAGGGACCTTGTCCAAATCCATCTCAACACCGACGCCGCCTTTAGACGCCATTTCAAACGCCGAGGAGGTAAGACCAGCTGCGCCCATATCCTGGATCGCCACAATCACATCGGTCGCCATCAATTCGAGACAGGCTTCGACCAGGAGTTTTTCGGTAAACGGATCGCCAACCTGAACGGTTGGCCGTTTTTCTTCTGAATCCGCGTTGAACTCGGTTGAGGCCATGGTCGCGCCATGGATGCCATCGCGGCCGGTTTTTGAGCCAACATAGACCACCGGATTACCGGCGCCGGTCGCCGCTGAATAAAAAATATTATCGGCATCAGCGAGCCCCACGGTCATCGCATTGACCAGAATATTGCCGTTATAGCTCGAATGAAAATTACATTCACCGCCCACCGTCGGCACGCCAATGCAATTGCCATAGCCGCCAATGCCGGAAACAACGCCCGACACCAAATGCTGGGTCTTGGGATGATCGGGAGAGCCGAAACGAAGTGCGTTCATATTGGCGATTGGCCGGGCACCCATCGTAAAGACATCCCGCAAAATACCACCGACACCTGTCGCCGCGCCTTGATAAGGCTCGATATAGCTTGGGTGATTGTGGCTTTCCATTTTGAAAACCGCTGCCTGACCATCGCCAATATCGACAATGCCAGCATTTTCTCCCGGCCCGCAGATCACCCAAGGGGCTTCTGTCGGCAGCGTTTTTAGCCATTTTTTGGAAGATTTATAGGAGCAATGCTCCGACCACATGACCGAAAACACACCCAGCTCGGTGAGGTTGGGCTCGCGTCCCATAATTTTCAGAACGTTCTGATATTCTTCTTCGGAAAGGCCATGTTCGGCAACGACTTTCGGGGTAATCTCGCTCATGCGGTCACCCCTTCCAAGCCAGCAACCAAACCATCAAACATCGGCTTGCCGCCCAGCCCGCCGAGCAAGCGCTCCACCGCATTTTCGGGATGTGGCATCATCCCTAATATCGTGCCGCGTTTATTGTAGATACCAGCGATATTGTTGCGCGAGCCGTTGATATTGTTGGCATCGTCAACCGCGCCATCCGGCCCGCAATAGCGAAAGCCTACCCGGCCTTCGTCTTCTAATTCTTTCAACGTCTCATCATCGGCAAAATAATTGCCATCGTGATGGGCGACCGGCACGCGCATGACATCGCCGACGTTATATCCTTGGGCAAAGGGTGTGTCGTTGCGCTCAACCTTCAAATGCACATCTTTGCAGATAAATTTGAGGTTGGCGTTGCGCATCAACGCGCCCGGCAACAATCCGGTTTCGGTCAAAATCTGAAAGCCGTTGCAAACGCCCAGCACATGGACACCTTTTTCGGCGCGGTCTTTAACCTCGCGGATGATCGGTGAATGTGCCGCCATCGCGCCGGAACGGAGGTAGTCGCCGTAGGAAAAACCCCCCGGTACAACGATCAGATCGACGTCTGGCAAATCGGTATCGCCATGCCAGATTTCCAAAGGAGGTGTTCCGAGACTTGCTTCCAGAGCCATCACCATATCGCGTTCGCGATTGGATCCGGGAAAAAGTATAACTGCTGCTTTCATCAGGGGCGGGGCTTTATGCTTCTATTTCAATTTCATAATTTTCAATAACGGTGTTGGCCAAAAGCTGGCGACACATTGCATCGACATTCTCCAAGGCCTTGTCAGCATCGGTCTCTGAGAGATCAACCTCGATATATTTGCCTTGGCGGACATCTTCGACGCCTTCAAACCCGAGCGAGCCGAGGGCATGACCGACCGCTTTTCCTTGCGGATCAAGAACACCATTTTTTAACGTGATGTGGATTTTTGCTTTCACTATTTGTCTTCCTATTTAACCGAATATGGCTCAGAAGTTTTTGAATTTTGCCAGATTTATTCAGGCGCGATTATTGTGAACTTCATAGCAGAGCCAGCATGACAAAACAACGCTGCCAATGACCATCGCTGGGCAAGAGATTTAAGCGACAACTGCTTTGTACTGAGTCTCGCCAGGAGCGCCGGGTGCAAACATATAGACGGGTTTGGTTCCCAGATTTGCATCAACATATTCTGGCGACGGCAGAGCAATCAATGAGGAAGAAACTGTGCCAAATCCCGAATCGGTCGAGATCATCATCGCGCCTTCGGGGCCGTCATTTGAATCATACATGCGGCTGGAGAAAAGCGCCTGCCAGGCAGACCAGTTACCACTCGTAGGATCCGGCACCTCGGCTTTTTCAAATTGCGGCAGATAGGTGCGTATACGGGCCGAAGATAGATCATTGCGATCACTCGCTGTGATTAAAGACACTCCCGGCGGAATCGGCTTTACTTCGGCATGAGGTCCCCAATGCGTTTCGGTAAGACTGAGCCAATAGGCGTCGCGGTTATCAGCAAACACCATGTTAAACGGCCGGTAGCCATTGGGATTGATTTCGGATAGTGCCTCCGCAGCATCGGCGGCGTCGGCATGGCCTAAAACTTCAAGCGGCAACTCGCCGCGGCTGCGATAGCCTTCTTTTGGACCGAGCGAGCCGCGCCTGTTAAGAACGCCGGCAACGACGCCATAATCATTCATCCCGAGCCAGGTACCACCCGCCAATTCATCCTGGCCGGCAACGACATCCAGGCGATCAGACCAATGGCGGCCCGGCGGGTGCCAGGGTCGGTCCTTCATCTCGTCCCGATTGGCGCCAATAATAACCGGCCAGTCGTTCCCAGGACGACGCAGAATAACAAACGTACACATCCTAGATTGATAACGAGTTGCGGGAGCGAAGGCCAGACCAGATTTCCAAGATTTTGCTTGGCAAGCAGGGAGTTGCGTATTTGGCAAAATATCCCTACATAAGGGTCAGATTTCCACTCACCAAAACAGAGTTAAAAAAAGAAAATGGCTGATACATTTAACGAACGTGAAAAAGGTTTCGAAGCAAAGTTCAAACTGGACCAGGAAACCGAATTTAAAGTGGCGTGCCGCCGCAACAAACTGCTGGGACTTTGGCTGGCTGAAAAACTCGGCATTAACGAATCTGAAGTCGAAAGCTATGCGGGTTCCGTTGTCGCTTCTGATCTCGAAGAACCCGGCGACGAAGATGTCATTCGTAAATGCTTGGCTGATATCAGCGAGCGTGATGCCGACGTCAGTGAAGAGGCACTCCGCGCCAAACTGGAAGAATGCGCCGCTGAAGCGCATAAACAGATCGTTGGAGAGTAAACTCTAACATTAGGAAACTTGATGGATAGCGATCTGCCAGCATCTGAGGTACCAGCACATAGCGGCAATACTTTAATTGATGCGGTTGCTGATTGACTGATGGAACAGGCGCTTGGCACAACGAGCGCCGAGGAGCTCCTAGAACAATGCTCTCTCAGGCTGAACGCCGCGGGAATCCCGATCTGGCGCGCTAATGTTTCCTTTCAAATTCTACACCCGCTCTATCGGGCGATGTCTTTAACCCGGTTTCGTGGGGTCGGTATCGAAGAAACCAACCAATTTTCAGGTGATCAAGAAACTTTGGATATGTGGGCCCGCAGTCCGCAGTTTCACATGATAGAAAACGACCTGCCGTTTCTGCGTCGCAAGCTTGCCGGACCGGAAGCAAATCTTGATTTTGATATGTTTGTTGAAATTGAAAAGCGCGGCGCCACTGACTACTTTGGCTACATCGTTCCTTTCACCGGTGATGACTTTGGTGATTTTGGGCAAAACGGCGTGGTTGGATCTTGGGTAACAGACCGGCCCGGTGGATTTAATGATAGCGATCTTCAGTCCCTTCTTCGTATCCAACAGCGCCTCGCCGTGGCCTGCAAAATGGTTATCAAAGAAAAAATCACAGAAAATGTACTCTCCGCCTATCTTGGCCCGGTTGCCGGCAAGCAGGTTCTGAGCGGCCAATTTAAATTGGGAGATGGAGAGCCGACCCACGCCGTCATTTGGTTCAGTGATTTGAGAAACTCCTCCGGCCTGGCAGATAGCTTGCCGCCGGAAGAATTTATCACCCTGATCAATGAGTATTTCCAATGTATGGCAGGCGCTGTTTTGGATAGTGGCGGCGAAGTGCTTCGATTTATTGGTGACGCTGTATTGGCGATCTTCCCAATCCGGGGCGGCCATGAAAATGAAGGCGAAGCTTGCGCGACGGCGCTCATTGCTGCCCGGGATGCGGTCGACCGGATGGGCGAGCTGAATAAATCTCGCACAAAGGATAGCAAAGACCCGCTCGGTTTCGGCATTGGTCTACATGTTGGCGATGTAATGTTTGGCAATATTGGCGTGCCGGCTCGGGTCGAGTTTTCGGTTGTCGGGCCTGCCGCCAATGAAGCCGCCAGAATAGAAACACTCACCAAGACCTTGGGCCATCAGGTGATTTTCAGCGATCATTTTACATCTGCTCTAAAAGAAGATTGGCAAAGCCTCGGCAAACACGCGTTGCGCGGTGTCGGCGAGCCGATGGAAGTATTTTATCTCGAAAATTTGGGAAATTAACGCATGAGTTTAACGGAAGACATATTGAATTTTTGGTTTGAAGGTTTGGACCTCACAAAAAAAATTGAAAAACGCAATCTTTGGTTCAAATCGACACCTGAATTTGATCAAGCCATTCATGACAACTTCACCCAAGCCTACGAAGATGCGGCGGCTGGGAAATTAGATGAGATGAAAGAAACGTGGGAAGGCTGTCTCGCGCTTATATTGTTACTCGATCAGTTTTCGAGGAACTTGTTTCGCAATGATGCAAAAGCTTTTGCCGCCGATGCCAAAGCCCGGGAGCTTGCCCATTTTGCGCGGGAACAGGGCTATGACCAAGGCATAGACAGATGGGCGCAGGCTTTTTTCTATTTACCGTTCGAACACAGCGAAATTTTATCAGATCAGGAGTTGAGCCTAGAGGTCTTTGCCTCGATGGACGATCCGGACTCCGCCAAGGCTGCCGTTGGCCATCATGAAGCCATCGCCCGCTTTGGCCGCTTTCCGCATCGCAATGTGGTATTGGGGCGCGAAAACACGCCCGAAGAAGAGGAATACCTCAAAAATCCACCAATGTGGGGTAAAACCGCTGCCGAAGCCGAGAAAGCTGAAAAGGCGAAAGGTTAATCAAGTGACAGTCACTTAATTAAGGATTTAGCTTTTACCAAAGACCCGCTTAAAGATCACATCCACATTTTTGGTGTGATAACTGATATCAAAAAGTTCTTCTAATTCTTCGGCATTGATTTTTGCCGTCACGTCGCTATCGGCTTTCATTTCGGTGAGGAAGTCGGCGCCCTCTTCCCAGACTTTCATGGCATTGCGCTGGACAATTTTGTAGGAATCTTCCCGGCTAATACCTGCTTGGGTAAGCGCCAACAAAACACGCTGTGAGAATATCAATCCGCCAAGCTGATCGAGGTTCTTTTGCATCTCTTCTGGGTAAACCAGCATGTTCTCGATGACACCGGCCAGCCGGTTCAGAGCAAAATCAAGCGTCACTGTTGCGTCCGGACCAATCATGCGCTCCACCGATGAATGGGAAATATCGCGCTCATGCCATAGCGCTACATTTTCCTGCGCTGGAACAACAGCCGAGCGCACCATCCGCGCAAGGCCAGTGAGATTTTCCGTCAATATCGGATTGCGTTTATGCGGCATGGCCGACGAGCCTTTTTGACCCGGTGAGAAAAACTCTTCAACTTCCCGAACTTCGGTGCGTTGCATATGACGGATTTCTGTTGCCAGCCTTTCGACGGAACTTGCAATAACACCCAACACCGAAAAATACATCGCATGGCGATCGCGTGGGATGACTTGGGTAGAAACCGGCTCCGGCGTCAGCCCCATTTTTTTGGCGACATGTTCTTCAACGCTCGGATCAATATTGGCGAAAGTGCCAACCGCGCCGGATATCGCACAGGTCGCGATCTCCGCCCGAGCTTGGATGAGGCGTTGTTTATTGCGGTCAAACTCCGCATAAAAAGTCGCTAGCTTCACACCAAATGTCGTTGGTTCGGCGTGAATGCCGTGGCTGCGTCCCATAGTCGGTGTCATTTTAAATTCAAAAGCGCGCTTTTCGAGCGCTGCCAACAAACGATCCAAATCCGCCAACAGAATATCAGAGGCTTCTGACAGCTGAACCGCCAAACAGGTATCCAACACATCGGAGGACGTCATCCCCTGGTGGACAAAGCGCGCCTCATCACCGACATGCTCGGCGAGATTTGTCAAAAAGGCGATCACGTCATGTTTTGTTTCGCGTTCGATCTCATCAATGCGATCAACCTCGAAAGCACCTCGGTCCCATACCGCTTTCGCCGCTTCTTTGGGGATCACGCCCAACGCTGCTTGCGCATCACAAGCGTGCGCTTCGATCTCAAACCAAATTCGAAATTTATTTTCGGGCTCCCAAATAGAAGTCATTTCCGGGCGGCTGTATCTGGGAATCATAGCTGAGCTCTTTTTGATAAAGGAAAAATGATCTGCGGTTGAGGGTATATCAGGTAGCGCCCCAATTTTAAAGTTCAGAAGACATCTGCCAAAATTAAACTTCCGGCCACATACGCTTGGACACCCAAATCCAACCAAAGGCAAGAAGCTGGACGCCAAGTACCGCCCCAAAAGCAACCTGATAGCCGATAGGCGCAAAATGGCCAGAGGTGCTTTTTTAAATAAAAAGGTTTTTAATTATAAGGCGGCCTGTTGCGGCCCGTTGGAGAGGTCGTGAATATCTCGCAACCATCAGCCGTCACACCAATTGAGTGCTCAAATTGCGCAGAAAGCGAGCGATCTTTCGTCACAGCGGTCCAACCATCGGACAGAATTTTTACTTCCGGGCGGCCTATATTGACCATCGGCTCAATGGTAAAGAACATGCCTTCTCGCAACACCGCACCTTCGCCGGGATTGCCAAAATGCAAAATATTTGGCGCATCGTGAAACACCAAGCCCAATCCATGACCACAAAAGTCACGCACGATAGAATATCTAAACGGCTGCACAAAAGATTGGATCGCATGGCCTATGTCGCCAACCGTCGCTCCTGGTTTGACAACTTCAATGCCTTTCATCAAGGAGTCGTAGGTTACGTCGATCAAGCGCTTAGCTTTAATGCTCACGTCGCCGACGTAAAACATCCGGCTTGAATCGCCGTGCCAGCCATCAACCGTTGGTGTGACGTCAATATTGAGAACATCACCTTCCACAAGTGTTTTATCGCCGGGAATGCCGTGACAAACAACGTGGTTGACCGAGATACACACTGATTTTGGAAAGCCGCGATAATTCAAAGGCGCAGATATCCCACCGCGCTCTGCGATGAATTCTGCGCATAATCTATCGAGCTCTTCTGTCGTCACGCCCGGCACCACATATTCACCGATAAAATCGAGCGTCTCCGCTGCCAATCGGCCTGCTTTGCGCATTGCGGCAAAGTCAGCCTCGGTATGTATTTTTATCGATCTTGATTCCGCATCCAAGATTGGGGACTCCTAAATTTCAACAATGTCGCTTTGATTATTTCGCGACATCTACTTTACCGAATACATTTATTGCTTCCGGAGAGACGCTGCAACCAAAACATAGCACTTCAACGCCCGCCTTTTTAGCTTCTACCAACCCTGCCGCATAGGCCGGATCAATATCTTCTGCGACCGAAAATCGGTCACAATCCTCTCTTTGGACCAAATATAGCATCACAGCGCGCTTGCCTTCGGCCACTTGGTCAGTCAATTCCCGAAGGTGCTTTGTCCCGCGCGCGGTTACAGAATCAGGGAATTCCGCCAATTTATGGCTACGCGACATCGTCACGCTTTTAATCTCTACATAACAAATGGGAACGCCAGCGCTCTCAAGCAATATATCGATGCGAGAATTTTTGCCGTATTTTACTTCGCGTCTCAGCGTTTCATATCCGGCGAGTTCTGGAATCTCTCCACTATTGATCGCTTCTTCAACGATTTTGTTCGCTAAATTTGTGTTTAGCCCCACCAGAGCCTCACCGATGCGGATCATTTCCCAGGTATATTTCAGCTTTCGATCTGGATTGCGTGCTGGAGATATCCAGACCTCAGCACCCTCCACCAGCAAACTCAGCATTGAGCCTGGGTTGGCACAATGGGCAACGACGAGCTCGCCGTTCTCCAATTCAACGTCGGTTAAAAATCTTTTGTAACGCTTGAGCAACCTGCCACGAATCAGAGGATCTGGGAAATTCATCTAGTTTTTCCTGTTTGAATCGGATGAATTAAGAACATCCGCCAGATTTACCTGCCCACTGCCACGGGTTAAGGGTTGCTGCTGATTGGGTGCCGGCGACCAAGCGGTCATTGTGATCACTTCAAATGTTGCCGGGACCCGGCCATCGGCATCCCCAAACATCTCTTGATATATCTCTGCGGCACGGAACAATGTTGTTCGGCGGGTAAAACTTTTATGACGATTGTGAGTTGCCATTTGCTCGCCCATGCCGCGCAGATCGCGCATTAATTTTAAGGGGTTTTCATAGGACACCGTCAGCACATCGGTATCGGCGACCGGCAAAGCAAAACCAGCGCGTTGCAGTAAGGCACCGCCGTCCCGGACGTCTGCAAAAGGTGAGATGCGAGGACGCGCACCGCCTTCGACTTCGCTTTCGGCCGCAACCAAGGCTTGGCGTAATTCTTTTAGCGTCTCGCCGCCGAACAAAGCGCCCAAAAACAGACCATCTGGTTTAAGGGCACGGCGCAGTTGAATGAGCGCGCCCGGCAGATCGTTAACCCAGTGCAGGGAAAGACATGAAATCGCCAAATCGAGCACACCGTCGGCGATCGGCAGAAATTCTTCATCGGCAACTAATTTAAGGCCGTTTGTGCGTTTTGCCATCTGTTCCGAGAGATCGCATTGAATCAAGGTTTCGATGTCGCCCCGACCCGCCAGCAGATTTCCGATTTGACCCGTATGACATCCAACATCCAGCGCCATTGGAAACGACCGCCGGATATCGCTCAATCGGTCCGCCAGCATGTCCGCAACTTCTGAAATCAGAAAATCAAACTCCGACAGTCCCGCGGCGGCTCGGTCACGGTGCTGGCGTACAACTTGGCGATTAAAAATCTCGATTTCGGCAGAATTATTTATCATTTTGGATATATGCCATAAAAAACCGCCTCTCCCAACGCCATAGTCAGCAGAAGACATCTTACTCGAAAAGAAACGCCGACATGGAAATCAAAGAACTCACCACCGTCAAAGACCGAATACTCGATATATTGTTCCCACCGCAATGTTTAAGCTGCTCAATAATGGTTGGAGAAACAGGCACCCTCTGCAGCAATTGTTGGCAGAAAATATCTTTCCTGGAAGGAGCCTGCTGCCAAGCTTGCGGTCTGCCGTTTGAGTTTGATTTGGGGCCAGATGCCTTCTGTGGTGCCTGTAGCCAAAACCGTCCTTTGTTCAGGCGTGCGCGCGCCGCGATGATTTATAACGAAGCCAGCCGCGATCTGATTTTATCTTTTAAACATGGCGACCGGACCAATGCTGCCGCTGCTTATGGAAAATGGCTCTATCGAACGGAATTGCAACTCGTAGAGGAAAACGATCTGCTGTTACCGGTACCGCTTCATTGGTCGAGATTGTTTCATCGACGCTACAACCAAGCAGCTTTACTGGCTGTCGAAATTGGCAAAATTTGCAAAATGCCTGTTGAAACCAGCCTATTGTTACGCCCCAAAAAGACTGCATCCCAAGGACACAAAACACCGAACCAGCGCTATAACAATTTGCGCGGCGCATTCTCTGTCCCTGTTCAGGCCGAAACGAAATTGAAAGGCAAGCGTGTTTTGCTCGTCGATGATGTTTTCACGACCGGAGCCACGGTTTCAGCATGTTCCAAAACGCTGCTGCAGGCGGGCGTAAAATCCGTAGATGTGTTAACTCTCGCCCGCGTTGTCCGCACGGAAACCAGCCAGCTTGCCGAGCGATGACGATTTTTTGACCAAAATTTGACTGGCTAAATTGGTGTGGGTGATTATATATTTCTCATCTGAAGAAATTAGGAACTATCGTGGCTAAAGTCGAAATTTATACCTCGCCGTTTTGTGGATTTTGTTATCGTGCAAAAGGGCTGCTCGAAGATAAGGGCGTCGAATTTGAAGAAATTGACATCACCTTTCATCCCGCCCACCGGCCGGAAATGATGGAGCGCGCTAACGGTCAAACCTCGGTGCCGCAAATATTTATCGACGATAAACATGTCGGCGGCTGTGACGAGCTCTACGCCTTGGAATCAAGGGGTGAATTGGACGGCTACCTAAGCTAGGATACTGGCAGCCTGATTAAGGATTACTGCTGGGAAAAACCATGACAACATTCACCGCCGCTTGTATTCAAAATAACGCCTTAAATAACATCGATGACAATCTGCCGATTGTCCGCGATCTTGTTCGAGAAGCTGCGAGCCTCAAGGCCGATTTTATTGCTTTGCCGGAATGCGTTAGTTTGATGGAGCCGGATAATAAAGCCTTGCGGGCCAAGGTGCCGGAAGAACGCGATCATCCCTTTATTCCGATGTATGAAGAAGAGGCCCGCAATTCAGGGGCCTGGATTTTAGGTGGTACGCTCGCTGTCAAAGTCGATGATGGGCGCATTGCCAATCGGCTTTATCTGTTTAATCCAGCCGGGCAGATCACCGCGACCTATGACAAAATTCATATGTTTGATGTCGATCTCGGCGGCGGCGAATTTTACAAAGAATCCGCGACTTACGCGCCGGGTGATAAAGCCGTTGTAACCGAGCTCCCGTGGGGCAGTCTTGGGATGTCGATCTGTTACGACATTCGCTTCGCCTATCTGTATCGCAGGTTGGCTCAAGCCGGCGCCGAGATTTTATGCGCGCCCGCCGCCTTCACAAAAATCACCGGCGAAGCCCATTGGCACATCTTGCAACGCGCCCGGGCCATTGAAACCGGCAGCTTTGTGATATCGCCGGGCCTTTGCGGCGTTCATGCCGAAGGCCGCGAAACCTTTGGACATTCGGTCATTATTGATCCTTGGGGTAAAGTTTTGGCCGATGGCGGGCCGGATGTCGGGGTGGTTACCGCCGAGATAGATCTCTCGAAGGTCTCAGAGGCGCGCGGCAAAGTCCCTGCTCTTACCCATGACCGTGAATTTGAGACAATTGCGCCTTCTACTGATCAGGCGGCCGAGTGATTACAGTTGGCTTGGAACAATCGCCTTTTCATGACACCCCAGTGAAGTATCTGGTTCAAACCATCGCGCTTTCGAGCCTACCGTTACATTTGCAGTAATATCCACCTCAACATCTCAAAAACAGTCAATTTTAATATTTAATTATCAACAGTTGTTAATTAACAAAGTTATGAATTTGTGTGAATAACTCAACGTGAATAACTCAACAGTTGTTAATTAATATTTGGTTTGCGGCCACGCTTCTGAGGGCGACACTGTACACCATACTGAGTTTCAAAATTCTTTAAGAATTGGTCGCTACCCGCCGGGTAACCTGTTTTTTCCAGTTCCCTCAATCTATCTGCGTCAGATTCTTGCAGCCCATCCGCCAGAAAGTCAGCCCAATGCGGCACGATTTCTAACAATCTCGACACATTTACGAGATTATCATTTTGTCCCAAAAGGTGTGGCGTTGCACTGCTATAAGGATAGTTCGACGGTCGGCTCACCATGCCGGCACGCACCGGGTTGAGTTCAACATACCGCGCAGCCATCAATAAATGGGGTTCATCCATCGGAATTGAACTAAATCTTTGTTCCCAAAGATGTCCGGTCCATTCATTTCGAGAATTTATTATTCTTGCATAACATTGATGGGCACGCCCAAAAGCTAAACTAAGACTATCCGCTCTTTCCGGGACGGCAATCATATGAATATGATTTGGCATCAGGCAATATGCCCAAATCTCAACGCCATGTTTGGAGCAGCTTAAGCCCAGAATATGTTGGTAAAGTCGACAATCATCATCACCAAAAAATATAGTTTGCCGACGCGTTCCTCGATGAGTGACGTGATGGGGTTGTCCTGGTATTACGATTCTCGGCCATTTTGACATATCCTGGATATGCAGGAGCCAGAGACCGTTTTTCTCCCACTTTGAAAAAATTAATAATCAACAGTTGTTGATTAACGTTTTACGGCGCAGATTTTTTGAACAACAGCTGGTGCGGGGCGTTCTACGTAGCCCTGCTCAAATGCCACCACGTCCAACGACGCGCCAAATACCTCTCGCAGTTCATTCTCTTTCAATAGAAAGTCTGGATTGCGCGGTCGGCCGTAGGCCTCATTGCCGAGCATAAATGTCTGATAAATCAACACGCCGCCCTCGGCCAAAACATCGATGAGGTCGCCTAAAATCGGGCGAAACAAATAATTGACGACAATGATGCCGGAAAATTTTCGGTCCCTAAGTGGAAACGCCTTCCCATTTTCCAAATCGAATTCCAGGATTTCAAGATTTGGTGCGCCGCCGAGATCGGCCAGCCCGCTAATATCTTTATCCAGCGCCAGCACGGAATACCCTTTGGCTAACAAATAACGGCTATGCCGGCCACCGCCACAAGCGAGGTCCAACACTTGACCAATTTCAGGAATGAGAGAAACATATTTCTCCACCCACTGAGCAGGAACCTCTTGCGATTGGTGTTTCATCTGCATATTTTCCAAATGTTAACAGATTCATGTAAAAACTGGCTAAAGCTTGGCATTCGCCGTAAACTACTATATGTCTCGCCCACTTTAAAAAGCGATGTGGGTGAAGACTTAAAATTTTCACTAGGGTTTTTCAATGATTCTCTATGATCTCAGATGTTCCCAGGGCCATAAATTCGAAGCTTGGTTCAAAGACAGCGGCAGCTATGACAAACAAGCCAAACGCGGCGATGTTGAATGCCCGGTCTGTTCCGATACATCTGTTGAAAAAGCCATCATGGCGCCCAGGCTTTCCTCTTCGACCCGCAAAAAAGGCTTGGAGCATGATACGCCAATCTCGCGCGGCCCTCATAGCGATGAGCGCGCTTCTGAAGTCGCACGTGAAATCTTGGACGCGGTTGGCAAGGTGCAAAGACACGTCGAAGAAAATTGCGACTATGTCGGGGATAAATTTGCCGATGAGGCCCGCGCCATCCACCACGGCGATTCAGAAGAGCGCGGTATTTATGGCGAAGCGACAAAATCCGAAGTTGAAGACCTCCTCGATGAGGATATTCCGGTTATGCCAGTTCCTGGAATGAAACGCAAAAATTCTTAAAGCGCTTTTTTAGCGGTAATAAAATAATTCACATCCAGATTTTTTGAGAGAGTCCAGCCGCCCCTGAGCGGTGACAGTTGCATGCCGGTGAGATCGGTCACCTCTAACCCATATGCGCGCAGAAAACGGCTGAATTCTGACGGTTTTACAAATTTCCGCCAATCATGGGTTCCGGCCGGCACCCAGCGCAAAATATATTCCGCCGCTACTTTTGCCAGTGCCAAAGACTTCACCGTTCGATTGAGCGTCGCACCTACCATTATCCCACCCGGTTTAAGAAGGGCCGCCGAGGCAGACATAAACGCGTCAATATCTGCAACATGTTCAATTACTTCCATATTGATCAGAACGTCATAAGTATCGCCGCTTGCTGCCAGATCTTCGGGCAATCTATTTTCATACTTTATCGGGAGGCCCATTTGATCGGCGTGGTGCGCGGCAACGCTGATACTTTCAGAGGTCGCATCAATGCCAGTGACTTCGGCACCGAGCCTTGCCATCGGCTCACAGATAAGACCGCCGCCGCAGCCAATATCAACCACTTTCAATCCGCCCAGTGAATGAACGTCCATTGGATCGCGCTTAAAATGCGCGCAAAGCTGATCGCGAATATAGGTCATGCGCAGAGGATTGATCTGATGCAGAGACTTAAAATTACCCTCTGGATCCCACCATTCATCGGCCAATCGGCCAAAATGCGCGACCTCTTCTGCCGAGGCCGTGCCATTTTCATTCGATTTCTGCGCTAAAGTTGCCATGAAACCTTCATACCCGAAAACCACGCTAAAAACACCACATCTCTTGCAAAAAGGGCCCGAGAAAGAGTATGTATACGCGCGCTTACCGGACGGCAATCAAAAGAGCCCTGTTTTTTGGGGTTTTCTTATGGGAATCAGACAGTTAAGCGCGACCGTCATCACCGGAGTGCGGGCAGAAATATTTGCCGGGCGTTAGACCGGAAAATCGGTATGGTAAGAGTTGAAATGGCACGAATTGTACAAAAGTTCGGCGGCACGTCCGTCGCGGATATTGAGCGTATTAAAAACGCTGCGCTGCGCGCCAAAGCGGAATATGATGCCGGCAATCAGGTCGTCGTCGTGGTTTCAGCAATGGCCGGTGTGACCAATCAACTGGTCGAATATGTCGATAAAATGGGCGGCCTGTATGATGCCCGGGAATACGATGTCGTGGTCTCGTCCGGTGAACAGTCAAATGCCGGATTGATGGCGCTCGCGATCCAGGAATTGGGCATTCAAGCGCGCTCCTGGCTCGGCTGGCAAATTGCCATCGAGACCGATGATATTCATGGCAAAGCGCGCATCACAGGCATTGCGACGGACGAGCTTGAAAAGCGTTTGGCAAATGGCGAAATTGTCGTGGTACCTGGTTTTCAAGGCATCAGCCCCGCCAACCGCATCACCACGCTGGGACGCGGCGGCTCGGATTTGACGGCTGTCGCACTTGCGGGTGCGCTAAACGCGGATCGCTGCGACATCTATACTGATGTCGACGGCATTTATACGACCGATCCCCGGATCGTCGCCAAGGCCCAAAAACTTGATAAAATAACCTATGAAGAAATGCTGGAAATGGCATCGCTTGGCTCGAAGGTCTTGCAGACCCGCTCGGTCGAGCTCGCCATGAATCATAAAGTTCGAGTGCAAGTCCGCTCGAGCTTTGAAGACACCCCCGGCACAATAGTCGTTAGCGAGGATGAGATTGTGGAACAACAAGTTGTAAGCGGCATATCACAAAGTAAAGACGAAGCAAAAATCACATTGCTTAAAATCGCCGATCAGCCGGGCGTCGCGGCGGCCATATTTGGCCCGTTGGCCGAGGCTGCGGTCAATGTCGACATGATCGTGCAGAACATTTCTGAAGACGGCAACACAACCGATTTGACATTCACGGTTGGCCGGGTTGATCTGGATACCGCTGTTTCAGTGCTCGAGAAAAAACAGGATGAAATCGGTATCGGCGAAATCGTTGCTGATTCCGACGTGGTGAAAATTTCCGTCGTCGGTGTTGGCATGCGATCTCATGCCGGCGTGGCGCAAAAAATGTTTCAGACGCTGGCCGATAAAGGCATCAACATCAAAGTCATCTCAACATCCGAGATTAAGGTAAGCGTGTTGGTTGCCGAAGAATATGGTGAATTGGCGATACGTGCGCTGCATACCGCCTATGGCCTGGACGCCGACTAAACAACGATATAGTGAGCCCTATTAGGGCCTTGGTTCAACTTGCGCCGAGGTGCAATTGAGCTAAATCTGACGTAATGGGTACGACAAGCCTAGTGGGGCAAAACACAGCGGAGCCTGATTGAAGATGGCACGAATACCTACCATGACGGGATCGAGGCGCCTGCTTGCGCGCTTGCGCGATGTTATGGCGGGCGCAGGGGCGGCCCAAGAACAGCTTGACCGCATTGTTTCTATTGTTGCATCCGATTTTGTTGCCGAGGTGTGCTCAATCTATATTCTGCGGGCAGGCGAGGTCTTGGAATTGTTTGCTGCCACCGGCCTGGCACCCGAGGCTGTTCACAATACCCGGCTGAGTATCGGCGAAGGTCTCATCGGCCACATCGCTGCTCAATCCCGACCGCTGACTTTAGCAGATGCACAGAGCCATCCGGATTACGTTTTTCGCCCCGAAACCGGCGAAGAAATATACCAATCTCTCGCCGGCGTACCCATCTTGCGCGGCGGCCGAATTACCGGCGTGCTGGCGGTGCAGAACAGGACCGGGCGTTCCTATACCGAAGAAGAGGTCGAGACCCTCGAAACCATTGCCATGGTGCTCGCAGAACTGATCGCCAGTGGTGAAATCCTAAGCCAGGATGAGCTTCATGCGGTTGATAGCATTACCTTCATGCCGATCACAATGGATGGTGTTCGCCTCAATGGAGGCTTGGCGATCGGCGAAGCCGTGCGCCACGAAAGGCGCATCCAGATTTTAAAGCTCGTTGCCGATGATCCCGTGGCCGAACAACAACGCCTCGACCGAGCGGTTGCCGAAATGCACGGCGCCATCGACGAAATGCTGGAAGCCAAGGATGTCGCAGAAGGCGGCGAACATCGCGACATTCTCGAAACCTACAAAATGTTTGCCGAAGACGCCGGCTGGCTCGCCCGGATCGGCGAAGCCATCACCAATGGTTTGACAGCGGAGGCAGCCGTTGAAAAAGTCCGCAATGACACACGCGCGCGCTTTCGAAAACAAACGGATCGGTATTTGCGCGAGCGTCTCCACGATTTTGATGATCTCGCCCATCGATTGCTCCAACATTTAGTCGGCATACCAGAAAATAATGACACCGCCAATTTGCCGGAAAACATTATTTTGATGGCCCGCAATATGGGACCGGCTGAGCTGCTGGACTATGACCGCACCCGCCTTCGCGGCCTGGTTCTAGAAGAGGGATCCGCAACCACCCACGTTGCGATCGTCGCCCGCGCGCTTGATATCCCTGTTGTCGGCAGAGTTGCTGAAATCCTCGATAAAATCGAAACCGGCGATACCATTATTGTCGATGGTGACAACGCCCAAGTTCATATTCGGCCGGCCGAAGATGTCTACCAGGCCTTTGTTGATACTTTAACAGCCCGCGCCCAACGCATGGCGGCTTATGCATCCCTTCGCGACGTTCCGGCAGAGACCAAGGATGGCATTCGCGTTGACCTTCACATCAATGCAGGTCTGCTGGCCGACATGCAAAATATGCCGGAAACTGGCGCAGACGGAATTGGGCTTTACCGCACGGAAATACCATTTATGAACAGCCATGATTTTCCGGACGTTGACCGTCAGGCTGAGCTTTATGAGCGGGTGATCGAACAATCCGGCGGTAAACCCGTGGTGTTTCGCACGCTTGATGTCGGCGGTGATAAGGGTCTGCCTTATTGGGATACGGCAGCGGAGGAAAACCCGGCGATGGGATGGCGGGCGATCCGCGTATCGCTCGACCGACCGGCGCTCTTACGCCATCAATTGCGTGCCCTTATACGTGCTGCCCAGGGCCAAAACCTATCTATTATGTTTCCGATGATCACCGAGATCGCCGAATTTGATGCCGCCCGCAAAATTCTCGACCTTGAGTTGGCCCGCGCTGAGAAAAAAGGTCGGACACCGATTAAGAATCTCCAGGTCGGCACCATGCTTGAAGTCCCTGCGCTGGCTTTTCAAATGCCCGCCTTGTTAAAGCGGGTCGATTTTATTTCTGTCGGCAGCAATGATTTGTTTCAGTTCTTATTCGCCAGTGATCGCGGCAGCCCGAAGATCGCAGATCGCTATGATACGTTATCACCAGCTGCCCTAAGGTTACTCAGCAATCTGGTTGAGCAATGTGACGCGACTTCAACGCCGATCAGTCTCTGCGGCGAAATGGCCGGACGGCCGCTGGATGCGATGGCGTTGGTTGGACTTGGATTTCGCACGCTTTCAATGGCGCCTTCGTCCATCGGGCCGGTAAAAACAATGATCAGAAGCCTCTCGGCCAGTGACTTAAAGCGCTACCTTGATAGCGTGCAAGATGTCTCCGAACATAGCCTGCGCGAAAAGCTTCGCGAGTTCGCGCTTGATCATGGCGTGATGATTTAATTTCCAAAAAACCGCCCGATCATTTTAATTCTAACGCTACTTGCAAGAAGAAACTGAAATCGGCAATATCCCATAAGTATTTCGAAGGGAGTGCGATTTTGAATATAGAAAACTTGGCCAATCGGGACCGGATGTCTCTGTGCTCTGTCTCGGAGCCATGAATTTTGGTTCTCAGACCAATAGTACGACCGCCGAAAAAATCGTAGAAAAAGCCAGAGATGTTGGCGTCAATTTTATTGATACCGCAGATGTCTATGCTGATGGTCTGTCTGAGGAAGTTGTCGGTGTTGCTATTGGTTCTGATCGAGAAAATTGGATTGTCGCTTCCAAGGTGGGTTTTAGATCGCCAACCACCTCATCGGACGTGAAATTGAATAATACCTATATTCGCAAAAACCTTGAAGGCACCTTGCAAAGGCTCGATACAGATTTCCTCGACTTATATTATCTTCATGCCGATGATCCTAATACGCCCCTTACCGAAACGCTCGCCACCGTTGCAGAATTAATGGATGAAAACCTTATTAAAGGCTTTGGTCTAAGCAATTATCCGGCGTGGCGAATAGCTGAGGTATGCGGTTTATGTGACAGCCACAGTATGGCCAAACCAATTGCCTATCAGCCGTGTTATAATCTTCTAACCCGTAATATTGAAATCGAAGTAATTGCCGCTTGTGCACATTTTGGCATCGGTATTGTTCCGTATAGCCCTTTGGCTCGGGGCGTTTTAACCGGAAAATATCAAACCGGAGAAAATATTCCGGAAGACAGCCGTGCGGCTCGTGCGGAAAAACGATTTATGGAAACAGAGTATCGACCCGAATCTCTACGCATTGCAAAAATAATTGAGCAATATGCTGAACTCAGGGAAACAACAAGTATTAATTTTGTCGTCAATTGGGTGCTGAAAAATAGCCAGGTCGTCTCGGCGATTGCGGGCCCAAGAACCTACGCGCATTGGGAAGCCTGCCTTGATTTTTCTGAGTTTAGTTTGACTGTTGACGATGAACAATTTGTTGACGCGCTTGTTGCCCCTAGTCATTCAACATATTTTCTGAACATTGATATGTTTTAATTCTAATGCTCTTCAGTTTAAACGAGCCATCGGCAGGTGGCTTACTTGGATGCTCAAGACGAATTTTACCGCCAAATTCGGTTCCCAATATCGCAATGGAATCTCTTTCAATGCGACAAAACTCCTTTTCCATATCGTCAACATAGGCACGGCACACCCGAAGGAATAAATATCGTCGTCCAAAAACCCAAATGGATGCCCTCTCAACCCAATGGGTGAAACGACTAATTCTAAGGTGACTTACCGTTACTTGCGGATGGGGTGGGAACTCTGAAAATTGATAGCGCATGCCCAAAGCGTTGCGAAACGACTGGTCCAAAGCAACTTCACCAACCTTTAATTCGTCCGCACTATTGGCCCGCATTCCAACCATATATTTTTCCGCCGACATTATTCGACACGGCACCCTCAAGGTTTGCTGAAAAATGGGATGCTCGTAGGAAATTACGCCGAATTTACCTTTACCTAATTTTTTCAAATCATCCGGATGGAGGACAGCCAAATAATCGACTTTTGAGCCATCGCGATTTTCAGTCCGTCGGACATTTAATAGTCCAGTAGTTTTCTGTGGTATTTCCAACTCACGTTCCATTTGGCTTACGCTCCATGACCTAAAAGATACTCAACATCAGAATAACCGAATGGTCGAGCATGCTCCCTAATTCTTTGCGTACACTCACTTCGAAATTCTGGCGTAGCAATTAGTTTGGCAATAAACCCATCGAGATCATCCGCGCCGCCCAGAATCTGAAATGATCTCGCAAGTATCTCGGGTTGCGAGAAGTCTAAAAACTCACAATCATACTTTTCTATTTCGGCAAGAGTGACAAAGGAGTTATCAAACCAAAGGCAGCCTCCCAAAGTGACATACAAATAAATCTCATCGACCTTCTGTTCGTCGGTGTGGATAAATTCAATATTATCCAATTTCCCAAAAGCATAGTAACTGCCCAAACTCTCTGTCGCGTGCATCACTTCCAACTGATCTGGGTCGAGATAGGTTAAATACGCATCAGAATGAGCGCCCGGGGAATACTGTAAAGTTGCTGCGATCGAGCCATATTTCGTGAAATGGGCCGAATAAACAGATACAAAATCTTTAACAACACCTCTAATAACAGGTAAAATTGTGTGCTTTTCACCTTCTTTGTATTTCTGAGCGAGACGGCCCGGTGAGGCATTTGAACCCGCGGCAATTACCGGGATATAGTTTTTTAATGGTGAAATATCTTCGTCGAAATTGTCACTCAAATATTGCGCGATGGAGATTTCAGGATTGCCGGTCTCAGATAGGGTGCACTTTTCCCAGCTGATAGAATTAAAATTCGAAATGGGGATTATGTTACCATCAACAAATAGATAACTATGGCCAGCTCTTTCAAAGGGATATTGTTTCGCGTATTCAACTTCGTTCATGATAACTTTCAACTAATTTCTTGGAAATTTGGCTAACACCATACACATAATAAACAATTTACGACAAAAATATCATAACCAAACGGACACAACATTAATATGCCAAATTAATGCCCACGATGGCTTAGGCCATACCATTGCTCGAAGAGTTCAACCCCGTTTTGCCTTGATTCTAAAAGATTCTTGAGAGAAACCTAATTTAAGTGTAAATTTACCTTTCTGGTGGAAACATTTGAAATCTGGAGCTAATTTCGCTTCGTACCGTCTGATACAATGCTCGTTTTAGATGGAATCGATACGGAGTCCAAATAAGCCCAATAAAACAGGGACTTTAATCACTAGAAGAAGAAATCGGATGAACGCAAATCTACCGCCTTCAATGGATATAGATGAAAATAACGGCAACGGTGCAAGCGTTGGCGGTCTGCTACGTGCGTCTCGAAATCGCCGAAATGAAGAATTGCGCGAGATATCAAGCGCGCTCTGCATTCGCCAAGTATATCTCGAAGCCATCGAAAACAACAATTTTGAAGTGCTGCCAGGCGCGATATATGCCATTGGGTTCATTCGCTCCTATGCCGAATATCTCGGCTTGGACGGTGAAGAAGTGGTTCGGTGTTATAAGTCCGAAGCGACTTCTACCACCAGCAAACAAGATTTAACATTCCCATCATTGGTACCCGAACACGGCATCCCCAGCGGCGCAATCGTCATGCTCGGCCTGCTTCTGG
>Ga0209554_1001065_pt1 | contig 21659 bp, 19 predicted proteins | sample MarorgKNORR_S2LV_5_FD_188221 | JGI IMG/M metagenome (GOLD analysis project Ga0209554, IMG submission 188221) | Marine microbial communities from the Southern Atlantic Ocean, analyzing organic carbon cycling - Bottom_A/KNORR_S2/LV (SPAdes) (version 2) | ecosystem: Environmental > Aquatic > Marine...
AGATGCTGATGGTAACCTTCAGAACAGAGATGAAGTAATCAAAGCCCTAGTTGAGAGTGATGAAAGTGGAGGCTTTACCGAAGAAGAACTTGAGGTGTTATCTAACGATGAGTTAATTGAGATTGCTAAAGAGAAAGGTTTAGAAGGCATATTGCTTCTAGATTCTGATGACAACCTTCAGAACAGGGATCAAGTAATCAAGACACTGGTTGAGAGTGAGTCTCTAATGGAAAGTGCAACCCAAGAACTTAAATCACTATCAGACGATGCACTAATTGAGATAGCTCAGACAAAAGGCATGGAAGATGAAATAATTCTAGATGACGATGGTAACCTTCAGAACAGAGATGAACTAATTAAAGCACTAGTCGAGGGAGCTGCTGAAACTAAGGCAGCTGTTTTGGAACTAGAAAGTTCTGGAATTCCGTCCACTCTTTATTTTGCTTATGATGACACTGAAATCGATGAAGCAGCCACCAGAGTGATTATTGAACATGCCAACTTTATGCAAAACAACCGTTCCGTTAGGCTTCGTCTTGAAGGCCATGCGGACGAAAGAGGTACTCGAGAATACAATTTAGCGCTGGGTGAAAATCGTTCTCTGAGCGTTAAAGAGGTACTAGGTCTCTATAACCTTGAGGATAGAGTTGTTGTTGTCAGTTACGGTGAAGAGCAACCTGTCGCAATCGAACATAACGAAGAGGCTTGGGAAAAGAACCGTCGGGTAGAGTTCGTATACTATTAAATTAATGCCTCTGCCAAGCATCAACATATGCCTTTTGACGTCTGATGAAAAAGACTCTATTTAAAGTTATCGTTTATATTTTCTGTGTTTTTTCTATCGTTGAACTATGTGCGGAAGAGGGCATGGATGATCTTGAAAAGAAAAATTTTTTCAAGATCGAGCGTCTTGAGGCTGAGATCATAGTGCTGAAAGATCAATATAAATTGCTCACAGAGCTACAAAGATTAAATATTCAAAAAAAATCTGAATCGGAAGAGGCGCTAAATCTTGGGACGGTTATGGATCTTGCTGCAGGTATCTATTCCGCATTAAATACAAAAATTAACTCTCTAAATAAAGACATTCTCATCCTGAAAAATCAATTCAAATTACTTGCAGAAGAACAAGTAATAAATACCCAAGAACAATCTGAATCAGAAGGGGGACTAGATCTTGAGGTGGCATTTTTTAAGCTTAATGCGAAAGTTAACTCTCTAAATGATGATATTCTCGCACTAAAAGACCAATACGAATTACTCACAGAGCAGCAAAGATTAAATACTCAAAAAATCACTGAATTTTTTGATATGCTTGAGTTAAAGTACACTAAAGAGGCTGTCAAAGAAGTGGTTCTTGACGATAAAGAAAACGAAAAAAAGGCTTATCAAATTTATACTGATGGAAGAAATCAGTTTATTGCTGGAGAGTATGATAAAGCTATTGCACTATTTAAAAGCTACTTAGATAGCTTTCCTAATTATAAAAATGTCGCTGATGCAAAATTGTGGCTAGGGCGCACGTATTTTGCCAATGAGCTATACTCTCAATCTAATGCTATTTATTTAGAGTTTCAATCTGAAAACCTTCAACATGCTAAATATCCTGATTCTATGTACGAATTGTCTCGTGCGCTTTTTGAGCTTGGAGAGCTAGATGCAGCTAAAAAATTGTTAACAAAAATGATAGAAAAGTTTCCAACACATGATCTATACAAAAAAGCCAAACAAATGCTTACAGAGCTTGAAGAGTTAACTATCGACGCTTGAAAAAGTGAAAATTCTAGAAATAGGCAAAGTTGATTTAGCTTCACTTTGTTATCTCAACAAAGAACGCTATCCCTTTTTACTTGAAAGTGTCAATCATAATGATAATAATAGATATTCGATTTTGTTTGCTTTTCCAGGAAAAAGTATTGTTCTTGACAACTTTTCTGACTTTAACTTCCTAAGCGAACTTGAGAAACAATTTAAATTAAACAACCTAAAAACAAATCTGCCTTTTTCGGGCGGCTGGTTTGTTTATCTCTCTTATGAGCTTATTGGTCAAATAGAGCCAATTTTGTCTGAAGAACTTCACACTTCTGAATTACCAATTGCTTATGCAGTCAAAATACCCTCTGCAATCATCATTGATCACCAATTAAATACTACTTATCTTATTGATCAAGATAACGACCAAAATCGTATTGATACTATTTTGTCAGATATAGATGCAATTAAACCGATTCCAGAAGCAGGTGTTTTAGGGGAATTGGACCAAGAAAATGAAGATAAATTTTTAAGTGGCGTAAAAGCTTGTCTAGACTACATTGTGGCAGGTGATGTGTTCCAGGTCAACCTCTCAAGACAGTGGCAATATAAATTAACCAAAGAAATAGACTCAACAATTATCTATCACGCCTTAAAAAATTCAAATCCAGCACCATTTTCAGCGCTTATTCAATATGAAAATTTCAGTATAGTATCATCTTCACCGGAACGACTTTTTAGTGTTCAAGACGGTATTTTACAAACCAGACCTATTGCAGGAACTCATCCAAGAGGACAAGGTTCTGAGGATGAAGCCCAAAAAGAAGGTTTAATTAGTCATCCAAAGGAGATAGCAGAGCATGTCATGCTTCTTGACCTAGAGCGTAACGATATGGGTAGGGTGTGTGAATACGGTAGTGTGTTTGTCAATGAAGTTATGACACTAGAAACCTATCCTTATGTTCATCATATCGTTTCCAATATAAAGGGAAAACTTAAAGAAAGGGTGACTATAAAAGGTATAGTTCAGGCTCTCTTTCCTGGAGGCACTATTACTGGCTGTCCAAAAGTGCGATGTATGCAAATCATTAGTGAGCTAGAACAAATGCCAAGAGGTCCTTACACAGGCTCTCTTGGTTACCTTAGCCAGGATGGAAAAATGGACTTCAATATTCTTATCCGCAGTTTTGTCCACACTGGTAAAAAGCTGACTTTTCGAGCTGGAGCAGGAATTGTATATGACTCAATCCCTGAAAGAGAATTGGCAGAAACTAAGCATAAAGCTGCTGGATTGGTTAAGATTTTTCAAGATTAGGTTGTTTGATAACAACTAAATCAGCAAGCACGATTAGGGTTGAAATTTTGATGTCATAGGGTAACGTCTTTCTCTACCGAAGGCATTGCTACTTATTTTTGGACCTGGAGCTGATTGTCGTCGCTTGTACTCATTTTTAAGAATCATTGAAGTAATCTTGTTAACCAAGTCTAAATCATGTCCTTGTTCAGTTATTTTACTAACAGATTGCTTCATTTCAACGAATCGCATTAATATATCATCCAAGATTTCATAAGGTGGTAGGGAATCTTGGTCGAGTTGATTTGGTGAAAGTTCAGCAGAAGGTGACCTTGTTATAACACGATCAGGAATGACCCTGGATAATGTATTACGATAATTCGCAAGTTGATAGACCATAGTTTTCGAGATATCCTTAAGAGGAGCAAAGCCACCACACATGTCACCATAAAGAGTTGCATATCCTACGGCCATTTCAGATTTATTGCCAGTTGCTAAAACAATTTTATGATGCTTGTTTGATAATGCCATCAACAATACTCCACGAACTCTTGCTTGAATATTCTCCTCAGTAATATCTCTAAAAGAATCTTCAAAAAAATCTTTTAAAGATAAATTAAATGCATCAACCATAGGATGAATATCAATACTTGAAAAGGTAACACCCTGGCTGAGAGCCTGTAATTCAGAGTCTTCTAGGCTCATAGTAGAAGTGAATTGATATGGCATCATTACGGCATGAACATTTTCTGCACCAACAGCATCAACAGCAATTGCAAGAGTTAATGCAGAATCAATGCCACCAGATAGACCAATAAGGGCTGCTTCAAAAGAATTTTTTTGAATATAGTCACGAGTAGCTAAAACTAAAGCCGAGTAAATGGATTCCTCTAACATAACAGGTTGAAAGTTTTTTAATGATTCTGTATGAAGACAGAAATATTCCTTAAATTCAGGTAACTGCTGAATTAGAGTTCCTTCAGAGTCAGTAACAAAAGAGTTACCATCAAAAACCACTTCATCCTGGCCACCAACCATATTTACGTAAATATATGAAACTTCAAACTCAGCAGCATACTTTTTACAAATATTCAACCTGTCTTTATGCTTTTCAGCTTGAAAGGGAGACGCATTAATGCTAATCACAATATCTACATTTAATTGACAAAGTTTAGAGATAGGACCATCAATCCACTGGTCTTCACAAATCAAAACACCAATTCTAGTTTGTTGGCACACAAACACAAAAGATTTATTTCCTGATGAAAAATAGCGCTTTTCATCAAATACACCATAATTAGGTAACTCTTGTTTATGATAAATATTCGAAATTCGATTCTTTTGAATACAATAAGCGCTGTTAAACAAGGAATCATCATTTCGAGAAGGCGCACCAAACAAAACACTTATGGAAGAAGGAATTGAGTCACAAAGGTAATTAATTTGTTCTTCAACTTGAATCATAAATCCATCTCGAAATAAAAGATCCTCAGGAGGATAACCAGTAAGAGCCATTTCTGGGAAGACAATCAAGTGAGCTCCAGCACCATCTGCTTCTGTGATCAAAGTTAACATTTTTTGGGTGTTTATTCTAACATCACCAACAATTGCATTAAATTGGGCGATTTGAATCTTAATAGGCTCAGATGAGGAAAAAATATTATTAAGCTGTTCTTGCCAAAATATGGCCTTCTCTTTATTGGCAGTATTAATAGCATGCTCATATTTAGTATGAGCAACAACTTCAGCAGGGTCAATATCAAGAATATTTGCGAATAACCAGGCATGCGTCTCGCTTAAAGCAGCCTTACCAGAGCTATATTTACTTAAATTTGACTGATTAATAGCATATTTTTTAGCAATTTTATAATCCGATAAACCCGTTTTATCACGCACCATTACAAGGTATTCAGTTGTTTTTTTATTCATCATTAACTATTAATAAAAGTATATATTAGTTATTTTATACCACTACAGGTAATTAATAACTATATATAGTTAAATAATAACAAATAAATAGTTGTAATTAATAACTATTAAACTTGTAAAACATTGATTTAACAATAAATAATGATATTTGTTAAAATAATCTAAATTGATCAAATTAAATTAATAATAACGACTGAACTGTGAATTTAATAGATTGATTGGATATACGTAAATTGAATTTAATTAAATTAACTTATTGTTAATTCTGAACAATCAAACGCTCTATATTTGACTTTAGAACAAAGTTTTCAAAGCTTATCTTGATTTGAATTAATTTCAGTTTTTTAAAAAATAATTCAACATAGTCATAAACTAGTGATAAAATTTCCGTAATCCTCATTCAATTGTGATGGATTGAGATACTTTAGATACTCATTAGGAGAAATATATGAAACAATTATTAAAATTGTCTGTCGCATCATTCTTGATCGCTGGCGCACTAGCTGTGCAGGCATCTACGTTGAGTGATGTTCAAAGTAAAGGCTACCTTAGTTGTGGTGTTTCCAAAGGTCTTGCAGGGTTTTCTGCTGCTGACTCTTCTGGTACTTGGACAGGCGTTGATGTTGATGTTTGCCGTGCTGTTGCTGCTGCAACGCTTGGTGACGCGACAAAAGTTCAATTTGTACCATTAACTGCTAAAGAAAGATTTACCGCACTTCAATCAGGTGAAATCGATATGTTGTCTAGAAACACTACTTGGACAATTACTCGTGATGCATCTCTTGGATTAAACTTTGCCGGTGTTAACTATTACGACGGTCAAGGTTTTATGGTTAAGTCTTCTTTAGGTGTTTCAAGTGCTCTAGAGCTTGGTGGAGCGGCTATTTGTATCCAGGCGGGTACAACAACTGAGCTTAACCTAGCTGACTGGGGTAAGCAATTTGGTATTGATTACCAATCAGTTGTCTCAGACACAAATTCACAAACTTTGTCTAACTATGACTCTGGACGTTGTGATGTATTAACAACTGACGCTTCAGGTTTGTATTCAATGCGTGCTGCCTCTAATGATCCATCAGAGCATGTTGTATTACCTGAAATCATCTCTAAAGAGCCTCTAGGCCCTGTAGTACGTCAAGGTGATGATCAATGGTTCAACATCGTTAGATGGTCTTTAAATGCTATGATCACAGCTGAAGAGCTAGGCGTTACTAGCGCTACTGTTGATGATGTGACTAATAACCCTGAGCGCGAGCGCTTAATGGGTCGCTCTGGAAACACACATGAATATGTTGGTTTAACTCCAGACTGGACTTACAACATCATTAGCCAGGTAGGTAACTACTCAGAAAGCTTCGAGCGTAATATCGGTATTAATACACCGATTGGTATTGCTCGTGGTGTTAATGCATTATGGACACAAGGCGGTATTCTTTATTCGCCTCCATTTAGATAAAGCAATTATCTAGTTAACCTTTAAACCAGCCTGCTATACTTAGCAGGCTGGTTTTTTTTTATTTAAAAAATACTTTTTTTTATATAAAATACAATTCTATTTTTTTGTATTGCTTCTAGATTCATGAAACAACAAAATATTCTATCTCAAGTCAAAAGCTTAACTTTTAGGGAAATATTGTATAACAACGAGGTAAGGGCCTTTTTCTTCCAGGTCGCTACTTTGCTACTAATTTTTGGCCTTTTTTATACAATAATTGGTAATTTATTTGACAATATCGAAGCAAGAGGAATCCATACAGGTTTCTCTTTTTTGAAGAACAGGGCTGGCTTTGACATTCTTCCATTTCTTGGTAATTACTTGCAAGACTATACCCCTGAGTCAAGCAATTTAACTGTTTTTTATGTTGGCCTCATTAATACTTTAGTCGTTGCATTTATTGGCATAATTATCACAACCTTTCTTGGTCTTTTTATTGGTATTGCTAGACTTTCAAATAACTACTTGATAGCCAAGCTAGCAGGGGGCTATATAGAGCTTTTCAGAAACGTTCCCGTGCTTCTGCAAATTTTCTTTTGGTATAACATCTTCATAAACATTTTTCCGCACCCCAAAAAGAGTCTTTCATTTTTCGATGTAGTTTTTCTTAATCAGCGCGGTCTTTACTTGCCTAAACCTATTTTAGAAAACGGCTTTTTATTAGTAATAATAGCCTTTGTAGTTGGTATTATTCTGACTGTTTTTATGAAACGCTACTTTAATAAAAAACACGATAAAACGGGTGTACATACAAGAACATTAGGTTACTCTACGTTGCTTATCCTCGGACTCCCAGCAGTCTTCTTTTTATTGCTTGGGTCGCCGCTACATTTTGATTTTGCTGTACTGGGTAAATTTAATCTAAATGGGGGCATGCAAATTGTGCCTGAATTCATAGCACTCACATTTGCACTCAGTGTTTACACAGCAACCTATATAGCAGAGGCAATCAGGTCAGGCATTGAGGCTGTCGATAAGGGTCAAAAAGAGGCTGCAGCAGCTATTGGGCTGACTCAAACACAATCACTTAAATTAATTGTAATGCCGCAGGCATTAAGGGTTGCAATACCACCCACCATCAACCAGTACCTTAACTTAACCAAGAATTCCTCGCTGGCAACAGCTATTGGATATCCAGAATTAATGAGCTCTTTTGGAGGCACTGTTCTAAATCAGGTAGGGCAAGCAGTTGAAATTCTTGGAATGGCAATGCTAGTTTATCTAGTCATTTCGCTTTGTATTTCATTATTGTTGAATTTCGTTAACAAAAGAATGGCTATCCCAGAACGCTAATTATGGCAGTAAACGAATTACAATCAACTAGAAAACCGCCAATATTTCAAATTGGAGCGATTCTATGGCTTAGGACTAATCTCTTTTCCTCGTGGGTAAATGGGCTTCTAACGCTTGCGTCACTGTATTTGCTTTACATCTCAATTCCACCATTATTGGATTGGATGGTCTTAAGCGCTAACTTTAATTTTGGAACTGTCAACATTCTTGGATTCGAGATTAAGTTTAGTGAGGTCATGGCTGATAATCAAAATTGTGGTCGAGAGGCCGCCTGTTGGCCATATATTTACGAAAAACTATACATGTATATTTATGGCTTTTACCCTCGCGAAGAGTCCTGGCGCCCAGATACAGTTTATGGTTTAACGGCACTGTTGTTTGTGATTGTGCGCTTAGTTCGAAACTACAAATACAAAAACAGAGTTATTCTGTCACTGATAGTAGCTTATCCTATTGTTTCATATATTTTACTTGCTGGTGGTTTTGGCCTATTGCCTGTTGTTGAGACACACCGATGGGGTGGCTTGCTGCTAACTCTTGTAATTGCTTCCGTTGGGATTATTGTTTCTTTCCCGATAGGAGTTGTGTTAGCGCTTGGAAGGCGGTCTAACTTAAGAGTAATTAAGCTCTTTTCAACACTTTTTATTGAATTTATTCGCGCAGTCCCACTCATTACGATTCTCTTTATGGCTTCATTTGTGCTTCCGTTATTTCTTGAGTCAGGCAATAATTTCGATAAACTTTTGAGAGCCTTGATCGGAATAGCACTTTTCCAGGCTGCTTATTTTGCAGAAGTTGTACGAGGAGGCCTCCAAGCAATTCCAAAAGGTCAATATGAAGCTGCTGATGCTATTGGACTAAGTTATTTACAAAAAAATGCGCTCATTATATTGCCTCAAGCTCTGAAAATTTCGATACCAAACATTGTCGGATCCTCAATCTCCTTATTTAAGGACACAACATTGGTACTTATCATCGGCTTGATGGATATGCTGGCTATGGTAAACATGACGAGTCAAGACCCTTATTGGCTGGGAAGAGAGACGGAAGGGTATGTATTTGTTACAATGGTGATGTGGGTGATATTATACTCAATGTCTCGCTACTCAAGAAAGCTAGAGATACGCTTCAATACTGAAAATAAAAATTAACATAGGTAATAAAGATGGAAACAGAAAACAACAAATCGAATATTATTGAAATAAGCGAATTAAACAAATGGTATGGTGACTTTCATGCACTAAAGAACATCAACATGAATGTTAAAGAGGGAGAAATAATTGTTGTTTGTGGACCATCAGGCAGCGGAAAGTCAACACTTATAAGGTGTGTCAATTTCCTCGAAAAGTTTCAAGAAGGAAACATAGTAGTATCTGGTATAGAGTTGACTGACGACGCGCAAAAAATAAGAAAAATTAGAAGCGAAGTGGCAATGGTATTTCAGCACTTTAATCTATTTCCCCATCTAACAATCGTAGACAACCTCACTCTAGCCCCTATCTGGGTTCATAATGAAACCAAAGAAGAGGCCCGAGAGAAGGCACTAAAATTCCTTGAAAGAGTTGATATAAGTGAGCAAGCTGAAAAATACCCAAACCAGCTGAGTGGTGGCCAACAACAAAGGGTTGCAATAGCAAGATCATTGTGCACATCACCAAAAATAATGCTATTTGACGAACCAACATCGGCCCTAGACCCTGAAATGATCTCTGAAGTTTTAGATGTAATGGTCGAACTTGCGAAAGGAGGCATCACTATGATCTGTGTAACCCATGAGATGGGCTTTGCAAAGAAAATGGCAAATCGGATTATCTTTATGGATGAAGGGCAAATAGTTGAGGAAAATGACCCAATAAATTTCTTTAAGAATCCAGAATCAAACCGTTTACAGCTGTTTTTAAGTCAAATACTTACACACGACGAATAAAGTAATCAAAAAAACAAATTAGCATTATATTTGTTAGTAAAAAGCTATCAAAAGTTGTAAATAATGCTGATTCTGTCCAATAATGCATAGCAAACACAAGCAATCAGCTATATAATTCGCTCAAACATTATTAATATCCACTACAACGAATGTTTAAGTTTTTAAAAAAAGAAGAGTCAATAGAAGAGCCAGTAATCAGCCAATCAGAGGACTGGACAAAAGAAATCAGGAGAAGCCAAAAGATAGGTCAAGAAGTTGAACAGTTATCATTTGTTTATTATAATAATGATAACATGATACTAGGGACTAAGGAGGGACTAAGTCAGGATCATCTTAAAATTTTGAAAAATTGTAAAAGTGAAAGTAGTGCAATTGAGCTAATGGAAATTCTCAATAGAACAAATAAATCAAAATTTAAAAATGCAATTATTAACCCATTAATTGAAAATGGGCTTTTTGAACTTACTAACCCGGATAAACCCAAAAGTCCAACACAAAAATATAGACTAACAAATAAATTTGTTAGACGTAGAATAAAATCATAACCCCTAAATTAATTAAATTGTCTCTTTTAAGCCTTATTTAATGTCAATTTTAATAATTAAGCTTATAATTCCCTTTATTTCTACGTTTGTAAGTTTTCTTAAATTACCTCTACCTTAAGTAATAATATTGCCTAATATATAAGATTTCGAGCTCAACTTTTAACCCTTTGAATTTTCTAGTTTTTATCTATATTTAGCTCATATTTTTGTTATTTTATTGATTTTATCTAATATTTTATTCGTATAATTTATATTATGTTAAATAATATATAAATATATATATTTAGTATCTTTTTTTATCATTCACTACCCTATTGTTAAATATCATTTTTAAAGGATAATGTTGTTCTTAGTCCCCCTTTTTTTAAGTTAGTTCTTTTCATTTACTTACTTAGTCCCTGGTTCCAATAAATTGAATATAAATCAACAAAATTATTTACTTTTAGCTTTATTAATCTTGATTTGGGGATCATCATTTCTTCTAATTAATCGTAGCCTTTTGTCCTTTTCTCCTGAGCAAGTTGTCGGTTATAGACTTCTTATAGGTTCTTTGGTGATGGTATTTATTGCTTTTTTAAAGGGTAAATCACTGCCTGGCTCCCTACTCCCTTGGCTTCATTTCAGTATTTTTGCAGTTATTGGAAACGTCTTACCTTATATACTTATAGCCAAGGGACAGTTAAGTATTTCATCAGGCATGGCTGGCTTACTTATGTCAATTATGCCTTTGGTTACTTTAATATTAGCTCACTTTTTTATACCAAATGACAAATTAAATCGTTACAAAATTATTGGTTTTGTATTAGGTATTTCAGGTGTTATTTTTATTTTAGGTCCCTCTCTAAATGACAATACGAATACTGTTTTTGGTATATTGCTAGTGCTTGCAGCTGCCTGTTCTTATGCTATAAACACTATTTGTGCAACTCGACTTCCCTCTTATGATCCTCTTGTGTCTAGTTCTTGTGTTCTTATCATTGCTAGTGTTATTTCTTTTTTAATATGGCCTGATATTTTTTATTTTAATTTTGTTAATCTTTCTCTAATCAGTGGTCTAAGCATTTTATTGCTTGGGATATTTCCCACAGCTATAGCGTTGGTTATTTACTTTAATATTGTCAATAGCGCAGGTGCTACATTCCTTTCAAATATTAATTATCTTATACCAGTTGTCGCTTTTTTTCTTGGTGCTTTAGTATTAGGTGAATCAATTCTTTGGCATAATATTCTTGCTTTATTATTAATTATTTCTGGAATTGTTATTTCACGTTTTAGATTTTAATTCTTTCTATTTGCTATTGTATTTATACTTTTTTTTCACCTAAATTTCTATTTATTTAATTGTTGTTTTTTCTTTTTGTTTCAATCTCTTAGTTGACTATATTGTTTCAATTTAAATATTGTTCTTGCATCTAATTTAAATATATACTATATTTAGTGTATATTTACTTTCGGTAACACTAAATGTAGTACCCAACTAGGAGAGGAGTTTGGAGCAAGATATACAAGCAATTAAAGAAAAAAAAGTAGATCAAGATATTCAAGTAATTAAAAGGGACGGAACAAGGGAATCTATTGACCTTGAAAAAATTCACCGTGTTGTGCATTGGGCTTCACAAGATTTAGAAAATATTTCAGTTTCTCAAGTTGAAATTAACTCTCAGTTAGCCTTTTTTGATGGCATTAAAACTGAAGACATTCACGAAACAATTATTAAATCTGCAGCTGATTTAATTTCAACAGATGTTCCAGATTATCAATACTTAGCAGCAAGACTTACTATATTTCATTTAAGAAAAAAAGCATTCAAATCTTTTAATCCTCCATCGCTCATTCATCACGTAATAAATCTTACTGATTTGGGTATTTATGATAAAGATATTTTAAAAAAATATAATAAAACTGAGTTTAATGAACTTGACAATTATATTGATCATTGGCGTGATATGAATTTTTCCTATGCCGCTGTAAAACAATTAGAAGGTAAATATTTAGTTCAAAATCGTGTAACTGGAGAAATTTTTGAGTCTCCACAATTTCTCTATATGTTAGTTGGAATGTGTCTTTTTCAAGAGTATGAAGGAAAGTCAAGATTAGACATTGTAAAGCGTTTTTATGATGCCACCTCTACCTTTAAAATCTCATTACCAACACCAATTATGGCCGGTGTTCGTACTCCTACTCGACAATTTTCTTCTTGTGTTTTGATAGAAACTGATGATGATCTTGATTCAATTAGTGCATCTTCAGCTGCAATTGTTAAATATGTTTCTCAACGTGCTGGAATAGGCATTAATGCTGGTAGAATTCGTGCACTCGGTAGTCCTATAAGGGGAGGTGAGGCTACCCATACTGGCTGCATTCCTTTTTTTAAACATTTTCATACAGCTGTTAAATCTTGCTCTCAAGGTGGAGTTAGAGGAGGAGCGGCCACCCTCTTCTACCCATTGTGGCACCTGGAAGTAGAAGGTTTATTGGTACTAAAAAACAACGCAGGTACTGATGAAAATAGGATTAGACATCTAGATTATGGAGTACAGTTTAACGGTTTAATGTATCAACGTTTTTTAGCTGATGGTGATATAACTCTATTTTCACCAAATGATGTTCCAGATTTGTATGATGCATTCTTTGCTGATCAAACTAAATTTAAAAAACTTTATGAAAAATATGAGAAAGACAAGACTATTAGAAAAGAAAAAATAAAGGCTAGAGACTTATTTGCTAAGTTTATGAAAGAGCGAGCTAATACTGGTCGCATCTACCTTCAGAACGTAGACCATTGTAATACACATGGTGCTTTTGATGCCAACCTTGCTCCAATTAAACAATCTAACCTGTGCATGGAAATTACTCTGCCCACTAAGCCACTTTATTCTGTGCAGGATGAAAATGGTGAAGTGGCACTTTGTACTCTTTCAGCTGTTAACCTAGGTGCATTAGACAGTTTGGATGAATTAGAAGACATTACTGAAATTATTGTACGCTCACTAGACTCTTTGCTAGACTATCAAAATTATCCTCTTAAAGCTGCTGAGTTAACGAGCAAGAATCGTCGCACTCTAGGTATTGGTGTAACTAATTTAGCTTATTATTTGGCTAAAAATAATGCTAAATATTCTGACGGTTCTGGTAATGAATTGATTCATAAAACCTTTGAAGCTCTTCAATTTTATTCCCTAAAAGCTTCAAATAAATTAGCTAATGATTTTGGCGCATGTCCTCTTTTTTCTGAAACACAATATGCGAAAGGTATTCTGCCTATCGATAGCTATAAAAAAGATATTGATGAGTTTTGTGATACTAAACTAGATCTAGACTGGGACTCTTTACGTAAAGATATTAAAGCTACAGGCCTAAGAAACTCTACCCTAACAGCCCTAATGCCTTGTGAAAGCTCATCTCAAATTTCTAACTCAACTAACGGAATTGAACCTCCTAGAGGCTTTGTTTCTATCAAGCAATCGAAAGACGGAATATTAAAACAAGTCGTACCTGAATATGAAAAACTTCATAAAAAATATGAGTTACTATGGGACATTAAAGACAATGAAGGTTATCTGCAATTATGCGCCATTATGCAAAAATTTGTAGATCAATCTATTTCTACCAACACTCACTATGATCCTTCTCAATTTGAAGGGAGTAAGGTACCAATGAAGCTTTTCTTAATGGACCTTCTAAAGGCCTATAAATACGGTATAAAGACACTTTATTACCACACAACTAGAGATGGTGCGAGTGATGATCAGAATAACAATATGTCCACTGATGACGATTGTGAAGATGGCGCCTGTAAGCTCTAATAGTGAATCATGTCATATAGCATCTTCAATCAAACAGTAAGCGATACATTAACTGAGCCAATGTTTTTTGGTAGTTCAGTTAACGTTGCACGTTTTGATCAACAAAAATTTGAAATATTTGAAAAGCTTACAGAAAAACAACTTTCTTTTTTTTGGCGCCCTGAAGAAATTGATGTGTCTAAAGATAAGATAGATTTTGAAAAATTAAGGCCCAATGAAAAGCATATTTTTATTTCCAATTTACAGTACCAAATCTTACTTGATTCTGTCCAAGGTCGCTCACCAAACATTGCCTTTTTACCCATAGTTTCATTGCCAGAATTAGAAAACTGGATTGAAACCTGGTCATTTTCTGAGACAATCCATTCTCGGTCTTATACTCATATTATTAGAGCGATAATGAATGAGCCAGGCGTAGTTTTTGATGAAATAATGAAGACTGATGAAATTATTCAACGTGCTACAAGTGTTTCTGAGCACTATGATGAATTAATCAAATATTCTCAAGCCTACTTACTTCATGGTGAAGGTAAACTTGAATTTAATAATGAAAAACTTGATGTCAGTCTATATGGCCTAAAGCGACTGCTTTATTTAACTATCATATCAGTTAATATCCTAGAAGCAATCCGCTTTTATGTAAGCTTTGCTTGTTCATTTGCCTTTGCTGAGAGAAAAGTTATGGAAGGTAATGCAAAAATTATCAAATTAATTGCTCGTGATGAAGCTTTGCATTTAACAGGCACTCAACACATGATCAATTTAATGCGAGATGGTAAAGACGATCCAGACATGAAAAAAATCTCTAAAGAGTGTGAATCTGAAGTAATACAAATGTTTAAAGATGGAGCTAAACAAGAAAAAGAATGGGCAGAATACTTGTTTCGCGACGGTTCAATGATAGGCCTAAATGCTGAAATACTTAAACAATATCTAGAGTACATTACCAATGTACGAATGTCAGCATTAAATATGAAACCTATTTTTAAACAAAATACCAACCCTCTTCCATGGTTGAACCACTGGCTAGATTCTGACAATGTTCAAGTTGCACCTCAAGAAACAGAGATAACCTCTTATTTAGTAAGCGCCATTGATAACACAATGAGCTCAGAGGATGAAGACTTTAGTGACTTTAAGTTATAAATGTTGCCATTAATTAGATGTTCAGAATTGATGTTGACAATATTAATGGAAAGACAGAGTCGCTTTATGTTTTTGGTGACAAATCAATCTTAACCGAACTTGAGGCACATAACGTGCTTATAAACTATAGTTGCAGGCAGGGTCATTGTGGTAGCTGTATTTTAAAATTGGTAGATGGTGAAGTGCTTCACCAGGAATGTCTTGTTCCACTCTCTGAAGGAGAGGTACTCGCTTGCCAATCAAAACCAATAACCGACATTAAGATCACAACCAAAGATTAAACTGTTTTTTCCAGATATTCAAAAACAGCTCTGGAGTCGCCCTGAAATATTATTCTGTGCTTTTTCTTATTGATTTGATAGTTGTACATTGGATCATAATAGTCCACCAAAAGTGACTCAATAAGGGGAACGTATTCACTTAAATCATTCAACTTCTGATGCTTTTGAATCGCATTGTTGAGAACCTTTAAGAGCTCTTTGTAACGAACACCCCCTAAACGTTTTTGAATTTTAAAAAGACTATTTTTCCAATAATTAGCATAATTTTCAAAACCATTATTACTGTCAACTGAGCAATAGTTATCAAGCATATCAGTAACATATGTTTTGAGGCTTAGTTTTACGCGCTGCTCAAGATTTGCTGTTAGCACAACTATATTCGACTTAAGGGATCTATTTTTTAGGCTGTGAGGTAAATATATAGTTCCAATATTATTACCTTCATCTTCAATCAATAAAAAGCTATTTTTTTGTTTTTGAATCAGTTCAATAGCTAGAGAATTTTCAAAATCTATTTGTGTTGGTTGAGCACTGATATTATTTCCAAATGCGGAGCCTCTATGATTAGCTAAACCCTCTAAATCAATTTTATTACGAAATTTATTAAGCAATGAAGTTTTACCACAACCCGTCTGTCCTCCAATGATAATAAAATTATTACTATTAGTGATACGGTTAGATTCTTCTATAAGGTAACGACGCATAGCCTTATATCCGCCCTTAACTCTAGGATAAGTTATACCTGAATAATCAAAAATCCATTGCTGTGCAATTTTTGATCTTAATCCTCCTCGAAAACAATAAAGAGCTCCTGATGGATTCTGATTAATAAAGTCGAGCCAATCATTAATTCTTTGATTTTTAATCTTACCACTGACTAATTGCCGCCCCAATTCTATTGCAGAAAGTTGACCGCTCTTTTTGAAGCTGCGTCCAACTAGATGTCTCTCATTGTCAGTCATTAAAGGAGCATTGAAAACACCTGGGAAAGATCCTCGACTATATTCAACAGGTGCACGGACATCCATTAATGGTGTATTGATTTGAAATAACAGCTGAAAATTATCTAACTCTACTTGATCAATCATTCTATATGAACTACCTCTTTCGTTGAATTAAGTTCAGTAATTTTTCCTATAGACCTCAGGTTTATTTGGTGGCTTTTAAGGAGTTCATGAAAATCAACTAAAGATTCATCAGAAACTGTTACCAAGAGACCGCCACTAGTTTGTGGATCACACAACACAGTATTTTGAAGTATGGTTAATTTATTAAAGAAATGTCCATAGCTATCATAGTTTCTTTGCGTCCCGCCAGGTACACAGCCTTTATCAATGTAGCTATAAATATTTGATAATAAAGGCAAATCATTAAAACAAACTGTCGCTCCAACTTTACTACCCTGACAGACTTCTAAAAGGTGGCCTGCCAGACCAAATCCAGTAACATCGGTAATCGCATTAACGCCGGGAATTTTAGCTATTTTAGAACCGATATCATTTAATTGACACATCTGTTCAACAGCCTGCTTATAGTCATTAGAAGTAACTTTTTTCTGTATTTGTGCAGTTGACAAGATACCCAATCCTAGTGGCTTTGTTAAAAAAATAGAATCACCAATCTGAGCACCGGTATTTCTTTTTAAGTGTTCAATTTTGACGATTCCAGAAACCGATAAACCAAAGATGGGTTCAGGGGAGTCAATGCTGTGACCTCCAGCAAGGCTAATACCTGCTTTTGTACATGCTGCCCTACCCCCTTCAATCACTTTAGCGCCAATTTCAGCAGGAAGCTTATCTATCGGCCAACCGAATATAGCTATAGCCATCAACGGTTTACCACCCATAGCATAAATATCACTAAGCGCATTGCATCCTGAGATCATACCAAAGGTGTAAGGGTCATCAACGATTGGCATAAAAAAATCAGTAGTGCTGATTAACGCTCTCCCATCCCCAAGGTCATAAACCGCAGCATCATCTCTCGACTCGTTACCTACAATTAAGCTAGAATCAATAATTTGATCTTGAGCCTGCCCAAGTATCTCATTTAGCAATTTAGGTGAAATCTTACAGCCACAGCCTCCTCCATGACTATATTCTGTCAATCTCACTGAAGAAATATCTGTCTTAGAATTCAAAAGTAATAGATCCTAACCAATCTGGGCATACTTTAATTCGAGTTTTTGATAGAGCCCACTTGGAGAAATACTGGGATTTTCATCCATGATTTTAAATGCAACGACATTGTCCTCAACTGTATCCCACAACTTAATGTAAGATCCATCTTTATAGCCATGCTGTTGCCTGAATGTATTGAGTTGATTCTTGACAACATAGCGCTTGTATAATTCCCCAATATCCATATCTACTTCTGATATTGCAGTAAAAAAAAGATCAGTGATATCACGAATATTATTGATCTTAGGGTCAATATTGGAGGCAACAGAGAGAACCAACATTTTTTCTAATGTGTCTATCAAAACTTCATTATTAAAGTCTCCTTGCGGATTTAATTTCAAATATTTATTTGCGTAATTTTCATCTTTTATTCGAATTGATTCGGACATGATGAAATGCCAAATATCAACCAACTCTACCCTAATATTAGCCCAATCTGGTTCAGTATTTATGCTCTTCCAATGCTTCCAATTAAACGAATCTATAGCCTCTGCAGTCTCCATATAGATGCAACGGTACCATGAAATCTTTCTGTTTTCTTTGGTAATACCATCAACCCACATAACACCATTGGTGTGGTCATTTAACTGCCTTTGAAGATCGAACATTTGCTCAATATAATTCATAACAAACAAGCTAAGGATGTTCAATAAATTTGATTATAGTCTATTCAATTATTCGCTTAATATCTTTCTACAGTAGTATCAATTTCTAGCGCCCAAGCGTCGATACCTCCTTGGAGATTCGCAAGAGATTGAAATCCTTTTGATAATAGAAAATCAGCTACATTCATAGAACGAATACCACTATGGCAATATAAAGCTATCTTATTATCCTTATTTAAATTTACATAACTCTTGGCAATCTCACCCATGGGCATTAGAATAGCGCCCTTTATTTGACAAATATCAAACTCCCATTGCTCACGCACATCAACTAGAGTAACTTCATCGTTTACCAAATAATCTTTAAATTCTTTAGGAGTCAAGTCTTGAATCATAATTATTTAAGCTCTCTAAACGAGATTTACAATATAAATACTAATAACATTTTATTCTTATCATGCTAGCATTAGTAAGTTTCATGGGTAAAATTTCAATTGTGGCTAATACAAAAGAAGATATTTTTAATTTCCCCTGTGAATACCCAATTAAAGTTTTTGGTGCAAACCAACCCGACTTTGAAAAAACAGTTTGCAATATTGTGGAAACTCATATTGGAAAATTACATGCAAACCAAACTGCCATTAAGTATAGCTCTAAGGGTAAATATATCTCTTTAACTGTGCGAATTATTGCAACAAGTCGCCAACAACTAGATGCCATAAATCAAGATCTTCAGAGTTGTCCATTAGTGTCATACCTCTTATAATAGTCTTGTGATTAAAGTTCGCTCAAAAGGCCTTCAGGATTATCTTAAAACTTGGGAGGAGATGAAATATTTTACTGAAAATAGGGATCCTGATACCCTCGATGAACTTTGGACTCTAGAACATAATAGTGTTTTCACGCAAGGCCTTTCTGGGAAACCAGAACACCTACTCAAAGCAACTCAAATCCCTATTGTTCAATCTGATCGAGGCGGTCAAATTACCTATCACGCACCAGGCCAATTAGTAATCTACTGTCTTATAGATATAAAAAGACTGGGCATAGGAATCAAAAAAATGGTCTCTATGATCGAGCAATCATTAATTGAATTATTGTCAAGTTATGACATTAAAGCACATACCTTAAAGGGTGCTCCAGGAGTTTATGTAAATGACTCTAAAATTGCAGCTTTAGGGCTCAAAGTGAAACACGGAAGAACTTATCATGGATTAAGTCTCAATATTGATATGGACCTTTCTCCTTATAAGTTAATAAACCCTTGTGGATATAGTGATTTGAAGGTCACGCAAATGCGTAATCTAACGGATAATATCCTCAGTATTTCTGATATTCAACATGAATTGTCAGAGCATCTAATAAACTCAGTTAAAAAAACTCAAAATTAAAGCCTTAAAAGGTCAATTTAACAAAATAAAATTGATGGTAACATTGAATTTTATTAACGTCTAAGTAGCAACTATCAGGGTATAAATACAGATGGACAAAAAGAGAGACATCAAATTATGGTTTCACTAAAACCATTCAAAGGAACTAGACCATTTAATGAGGATGCTATAAATATTATAGCGCCCTCAACAGATCACTTGTCTGAAGAAAACATTGATTTAATATCCAATAAAAATTACTGGAATTATTTAAAAGTTTTAAATCCCGTTGGACAACTTAAAGAATCTGGAACGTTACTTGCCGCTAAAAATCATTTCAATGAAATGAAAAAAAATGAAGTTATAAAACAAGACGATAAATTGTCTTTTTATATTTATCAGATTTCGCAAGAAGACCATACTCAATTAGGATTTCTAGCTTTAGCCAATATTAATGATTTTTTGTCCCACAAGATTAAAGGTCATGAGAATACGCAATTAAAAAGAATGAATGAAAGAGCTGAACAAATGACTAACATTGAAACTCAAATCGGTCCTATTTATATGTCTTACCCCGATGATATAAAAATTCAAGAATTGTTAGAAAGTTTTACTTTACTAGAACCCCATTATGACTTTGAATCTTTCGACCATTCTCGTCACCAACTATGGTGTATAAGCGATCCTAATGATATTGAAATAATTTCTAAACAACTAAGATCTATAGACTCTTTATATATTGCAGATGGCCATCATAGGATGGGGGCTATGAATATCATCTCTCAAAATTATAAAAAATATGGGTCTCAAAGTAAGCAAAACAGAAACTGTGATGGGGTTATGATAGCTGCCTTTCCAGCAGAGCAGTCAAAAATATATGATTACAATAGAGTGATTAAAGATTTGAATGGTCTTTCAAAACATGATTTTTTAGATAAGCTCAAAGAAAATTTTAAAGTTACAATCAGCGATTCCGCTTTTAAGCCTAAAAGCAATAGACAATTTGGCATGTATCATCATGGCAAATGGTATTCACTGGAGTTTATCGGCAATATTCCTGATGAAAATGATATTTTATCTTTATTGGATATTAGCATAATCAATAATTATTGTTTAATACCTATACTAGGTATCAAGGATACTATTAATGATGAGAGGATTAGATTTATTGCAGGCTGTCATGGATTAACTGCTCTAGAAAAAAAAGTAAAGGAAAATTATGACAGTGTAGCATTTTCATTCTTTCCATCACACATTCAAGAAGTTATGAAAGTGGCTGATAATAAATTAACTATGCCCCCTAAATCAACATGGTTCGACCCTAAACCCTTGGACGGCTTAGTTGTATATGAATTTAACCAGGAGAATTAACTAATGAATTTGCCAGATATCAGGCCAGATAACCCTAATTTTTCAAGTGGTCCATGTTCAAAAAGACCTAATTGGTCAATAAATAATTTGGATGGAGCTTTATTAGGTAGATCTCATAGGACTCCTAAATGTAAAGATAAATTAAAAGAAGTAATTACTAAATCTAAGTCAATACTTGGCCTTCCTGATGACTATCACGTGGGCATTATGCCAGGTTCTGATACTGGAGCACTAGAGGCAGCAATGTGGTGTTTACTCGGTAATAGAGGAGTTGAAATTCTTGCTTGGGAAAATTTTGGTAAAGATTGGGTTTTAGATGTTGTTGATGAATTGAAAATTGTAGACAAGAACATTCATTTAGCACCTTATGGTGAATTGCCAGATTTAAGTAAAGTTGATTTTTCTAGAGATGTAATTTTTACATGGAATGGAACTACTTCAGGAATTAAAGTCCCTAATGGTGACTGGATACCTGACAATAGAGAAGGTCTTACAATATGTGATGCTACTTCTGCTGTTTTTGCAATGCCTGTTGATTATAAAAAATGCGATGTTATAACTTGGTCATGGCAAAAAGCTCTTGGTGGAGAGGCTGCACATGGAATGATTGCATTGTCTCCAAGAGCAGTTGAAAGATTAGAAAATCATCAGCCAACATGGCCTGT
>Ga0209554_1001067_pt1 | contig 21634 bp, 22 predicted proteins | sample MarorgKNORR_S2LV_5_FD_188221 | JGI IMG/M metagenome (GOLD analysis project Ga0209554, IMG submission 188221) | Marine microbial communities from the Southern Atlantic Ocean, analyzing organic carbon cycling - Bottom_A/KNORR_S2/LV (SPAdes) (version 2) | ecosystem: Environmental > Aquatic > Marine...
GGGCAAAATGTAACGGCATATCAGTAACGCCGTAACAAAAAAGTTTGAACCGGGATAACCGGGCAGGCATGTTACTCATGAACTGGCAATACCACCTTTAATGGAAGTGAAACGGCCTAACTACTATAACCTTTCACCCAGCACCCAAATTTCTAAATAGATCAAGAATCTATTCCAATCAACATCATCTATGCACTTGCTTCAACAAACCCAATCGGACATATTAGATCGAGTTAACACCACCACATCAATCTGCGATCGATTCCCGGGTTCCAACACCCACGCCAGCACCAGGACCCTTGTGACGAAAACCAGCACCCTGAATATTTACCTGTTCGCGAACAGCACATGGTTTCTCGCGTTCGGGATCCAGATGGTCGTGTTCGCCTGGCTGATCACCATTGAACTGAACGAATCGCCCACCAGAGTCGGCGTCGCGCAAACTGCCCTGTTGCTGCCAACGTTACTGTTTATATTAATCGGCGGTAGCCTGGCTGACCGATACGGAGGCAGAACCATAGCCTTCATAGGCCAATTCGGCGCAGCTATTGGTCCAATTGGGCTCACGTTAATCATACTGTCCGGAGATCTCAGTTTTCAGATGGTCATCGGATTTGCGCTGTGGATGGGAACAGCCCAGGCGATGGTGACCCCAGCCAGGGACGGTTTATTGTCACAACTGGCAGACGGTGACGTTCAACGGTTGGTGATCAAGGTCAGTATGATCCAGTTCGGCATACAAATAGTTGGATTTATTATCGCCTCATTCGCGGACCAATTGGGTGCTGTACTGGTGCTGGGGACCCAGAGTTCGATCCTGATGTTAGGCGCGATTGCCTTTTACTTCCTGAAGATTGAAGAAACACCAAGGGCAAGGAAAGATAGCGGGATTCTCACTGAAATATACGAGTCGATTGTCGAAGGAGTGCGCACCATTCGCGCCGCACCGTCACTACTATCAGTCACCTGTCAAAACCTCGCCATGGGCGCGTTTCTGATGGGGTCTTATGTGGTAACGCTACCGCTGCTGATTCGCCAGAACTTCGGTGGAACTTCCGCCGAACTCGCCTGGGTGAATATTGCCAACGCACTCGGCCTGTTTCTGAGCTCTATGATTTTGCTGCACGTGGGGGGCATCAAACGACCAGGGCGCGCCCTACTATTATCGTTGGGTACCGCCGCTGTTTTACTTGGCATCGCCAGCTACGCTGAAAGCATGACAATGCTGCTGTTTGTTATTTTCTGCTGGGGCATTGCAGGCGGCCTCATCATGACCATGTCCAGAAGTATCATGCAGGAGCAGGCGCCGGCCGATCAGCGCGGCAGAATCATGGCTTTTTTCTCATTATCATTTATGGGAGCCGGGTTATTTGGTTCACTCCTAAACGGTTACCTGGTAGAGCTGTTTCGCGCAGAAGGCGCCCTGATGTTCTCATCGATTGGCATGCTGGCTTCTGTCCTTCTGGTCCGGGTCCTGTCCCCTCTTTGGCCGCTCGAGAGTCATTCGCGACAGACAATTTAATTGAGGGATCTTCTGGTTATGCCGCTGTGAATCTCAAGACGCTGCCCGCTCTATATCCTGTTTCAATGTTTTTGAGGCCAGGAAATAGTGCAACGCACACCAGATGTTCACAAACGAGAAAATCATTAGCGAGTATCTGAGGAAGGAATTACTATGAGAAAAAGAACTTCAGGATACATACATTCTGATTGGGGAAACCGACTCTCAAGAGGTTGTGTTCGTTGGTCCCAATAATCAAATTGGACGTTGTGGGGTGGGATGTCTTGAGTTAGACAGATCTATCCTATTGACTTGGACCTCTGAAGACTTGACTCTTCCACTGACGAGTTTTGCATTCGTTAAAACGAACTATTTGCCATAAGAATTACCCCAGAGCACGTCCACCCACCCATGGAAAACGGAAAAGTTGATTGGTCAAAAGTCCATAGTTAGGCGATTCTGCTGATAAAACCTATTGCCAATAAAGCGAGCAACAGGATAGCCAAAGCCACCCGAATACTTAATGAAATTATAGTACGGTCCGTCTTACCGCTGTCTCGCACGAGAAAGTAGAGACCGCTACCTAGACTGACAAAAATTCCGAGCATCACAACTATAATAAGGAGATCGAACATTTAGTTCCTGAACATGATACGACGAATCAAAGGCACAGGATGATGTTCGAAACCGCCGAAGTCAAACTGACTGTCTAACGTGCGGACGCACGCAGCAGCCGTTTTAGATCGTAGAGTGCGCCAGGCCCCTCCTCGGTAGTGGGATACACCAAAACGACTATCCCCTGATGATCGACGATGAGTAGCGCGGTATGGAGCTGCGGCTCGTCAGTCGCATGACGCAGTGCATCGACAAGTCTAGTGTCTGCTGACAGCAGCCACTTTTCTCCAACGAAGGTTGGTGAATCGTCGTCACGGCTGAGCAAGGCTATGGCCACGCGGTGCGAGTCACGCCCCACCGCGATCTGGATACGCTCGGCGATCTTTAACATACCTTGACACGGTTCGGTACAGGCCGTGGTGCGCAGCACCACTAAAAACCAGTTGCGAGCGATCGCATTCACGGTGAGCGCCGCACCGGTAGCGTCCATGACTCCATAAGAATCCAATCGCAACGGCGGCTCCAACAGTACACCATGATTAATGGTCTTTGTCGGGCGCCAGTCGAGTGGTCCCATAGTGAATAGCCATGCGACGAAGAGTGGCAGTGCGAACACAGCCAAGAGCATCAGTAGGGTACGGCGATTCTTCGTTTGCGCGGGCTGCAACGGTCCACTCATGGCGTATTGGCTTTGTCACTATGTAGTGTAACGACTACAGTCACGACCACCACGGTTAACGCCAACGCAAACCACTGGAACGCATAACCGAGATGCCGGTTCTCGTCGCTGGCTGGGGGCGTCCAGGCGCGGACAAAGCCGTACAGCGCGTCTGTGTGAAGCAGGAAGGTACTGGGCAATAATTCCACACCGACGGTTGCGGTCAAACCAACGAAATCGATGGCTTGCACTCGCCACAGGTTTGCTTCTAAGCGTTCAATCATGTCGCTGCCCTCAAGACGCAAACCCCCTTGTGGCGGTAGGCTTAACCTGCCCTCGAGCTGCTGGCTTACGGTTGGCGTAGTGAGCTTGGGCGCGCGACTGCGGTCCGCTTCCGCGTTCATCCAACCACGGTTTACCAGCACACTCTTCTTACGTCCATCGAGCTCAAATACCGAGTACACCAGGTAACCGGCACGGCCATGATGCACTTGGTTGTCGAGCAGAATTGAGGCGCCAATATAGTGTCCGGTAGCGAACGCGCGATACCCTGATAGAGCCGTACCATCACCGACTTCGCGTAGATTGATATCAACCTGGGAAGCCTGCCCACGTCGCTCAAATTCCGCAAACGTGGCACGTTTCTGCTCGGCACGATCAAGTTGCCACAGACCGAGTGCAGCGAACAGTGTAGTGACAGCGATAGCAACCGCCAGTAAGCCGATTCCAGCCACTCTTAATTGCATGTTGCTTGCCTATTCGCGGTCTGAATCCGTGTCGAATAGTCCAACCGTTTCGGGTGCGAGGTTTATCTCCCAGTAAGAGTACACCGGTAATCGCCTGGCGAGCAAAACTACAACCATGAGAAAACCGGCCAACAGCCCAATCGACAAACCTATGTCCAGCAAATTATCCAGGGGGCGATCGTCAGGCGAGAAAACGGGAACCACCATCAGATATTTGTTGATCAAGATACCAATATTAATACCGAGCCCGATGATACACATAGCCAGCAGCGATCGGTTGACGAAGGCAAAGATCAGGGCGACAAAGGGGACGAAAAAACAACTGGCCATCATGGTCCAAAAGAAAGGAGCATAGTGGCCATACATTTGGCGCCACAAGGGGTCACCTTCGTGAGGGAGGTTACCAAACCAAAATACAAAGAACTGAGCCCAGAACATGTACAGCCACAGTAGCATAAAGCCACTAATCATCGTGCTGAGGCCGCGGATTTGGCGGGGGCCGAACTGCGACTCTGTTACCGAAAATCGACCAAGCACGACTGGGATCGCCAGCAAAGCAGCCATACCTGCATAGACGTTACCGACCCAGAACTGAATTGGAAACACGGTAGTGTGCCAATGCGGGATAAGCATCATTCCGAAATCCCAGGCTAAAAAAGTGTTGCACACCACGAAGCTGACTAGCACAAGTGGCGATAATCGATATAGCTGGCGCTCGACTTCACGATGATCTACGCCGGATGCCCCTGCCAGGTCGGGCGCCAGGCTTTTCCAGACATAGAACGCACTCAAGCCGTAGAACACCAACAAGGCCAACAGATTCCGCATCAGCAACCAGTCACTGTTCAGCCATGGACTGAGATGTGCATCAGGGGAGGTCGAGAGCCAATAGAACAGGTCGTCTTTGGCGAAGTAGAAGATCAGCAGGAAACCCACTATCGCAAACGGGGAAAACGCCAGGGTGCTCAGTTCGGCGAGCCTATAGTAAGGCTTGGCCCACTGCGCGTAAGCCAGACGGAGGATGGCGCAAAACACGACGCCAACCTGACTCACACCCATAAGAAACAAGAACGATACGATTAGCAAAATAAACTCGGGTTGAGTGGTCTCGTTGTTTGACCCATAAACCGGGTTTGATAGGACGATAAGTGCGACAAACTCCCAACCGCGCCATCGAGGACGTCGTGGAGTATTTTGGACCTGTTCCATGTTCATTTAATTACCAAACTCTTGTTTTACGTAATTGATGACATGCCAGCGTTCCTCCACGCTCAACGCGTCACGGTAGAAGGGCATGACAGCGCGCCCGCGCGTGAGGGTAAAAAACAGTTGCCCGTCCGCCTGATCCTGGGTATAGGCATCGTTCAAATCCACGGGTGATTTACTCACGAATTTGCTTCCCACTGGGCCATCGCCTTTCCCTTGCTTGCCGTGGCAGACGAGGCAGTTCACCTCGTAGAGATACGCCCCCCGGGCCAGCGACTCGGGGCTCACAGGTACCGGATTAGGTACTGCAGCCGCCGCGTCCTTGGCCTCAGACATGCCCTGCTCAGTCGTTGGAGCGGGCATCGTTTCGCCGCCAACGATGGGTACTGAACCGGGGCCCACGGGAGCCGGAGATTCCTGCGGCTTGGCAGACGGCTGATCGACCATATCCTGATCCCAGGGGAAGCCCCAGCTGAGAGTCGCCTGGCCTAGTAGCGCTACGGTGGCGATCGTGCGGATAGTATTTCTCATCAAGCTGTCTCGCATCAATCCTCCTCCGACTGTTCACGAACTTGTTCGGCACCAGCCTCACTCAAAATAGCCTCGGCTCGTTTGAAGCGTTCGTTGTCGTCACAGGCGACCGTTACTACAAACTTATCGACTGCCGCTTCCGGCACGTAGACCCGCTCGCGGATAGCGGGCAGCCGTGCACTGATAAAAAAGCCCAGTACCGTGAACAGGATGCCTAACAAGATGGTCGCTTCGTAAGTGATAATCAAAAACGGCGGAAAAGTTATGATGGGCCTGCCACCGGTCGGGTGCACGTAGAGCACAGCAGTACCGGCTGCGAGCAAAAAACCCAACAAGCCGCCGATCAGCCCACCAAAAAAAGTAAAGTACTTGATCACGGATTTTTTCTCACCGAGCACTTCTTCCACGCCTTCCATGGGCACCGGCGACATCAGCTCTGGTGTGGTAAAACCGGCGCCCTTGAGTGTACCTGCAGCTGCCAGCGCCGAGGCTGGTGTCTGAAAGAGTCCTACAGCGTAGTTTGTCATGTGGGGCTTCCTTCCTTGGGAACAACGGGCTCGGCCGCGGGTATAACCATTGTTTCCTTCACTTCGTACATGGATATGCTGGGGAAGATCTTGACGAACACCAGAAACAGCGTCACGAACAGTGCGAAAGATCCGAGGATGATCGACAGCTCAACCAGACTGGGTACATACACACCCCAGGCGTCCGGCAGGTATTGCCGGGACAGTGAAGTACCGACAATAAGGAAACGCTCGGTGTACATGCCGATATTCACCGCGATCGATAGGATCAGCATGGGCACGAACGATGTTCTGAACCGTTTAGAAATACACAATAATGGTGCCACCGCGCAGAACAGGATCATCTCCCAGTACAGCGGTGCGTAATAGCCGAATAATTTGTAATTTAATGCTTCATACTCGGTGGATGTACCGCTATACCAGCCGGTAAAGAGTTCAAGTACGTTGATGTAGGTCCAGATCAAGGACAGCACCAGCAGCAGTTTACCCAGGTTGTCGAAGTGTACCTTGGTGATGTACTGGTCGAAGCCTTCCATGTACTTCCTGAGTACGAACATCACTGTAACGATACCGGCAGTACCGGAGAAGATAGCGCCAACCACAAAATACGGCGCAAAGATGGTCTGATGCAACGCCGGTACTATGGACAACGCGAAATCCCAAGAGACGATGCTGTGTACAGAGACCGCCAGCGGAATAATGAGGACTGCAAGAAAAGTGTAGGCCCAGTGTAAGCGGTGCCACTCTGTGTCCGTACCACGCCAGCCTAGGGACAGTAAGGTATACATGGTGTTGCGCCAACCCGTGGTGCGATCTCTGACTGCGGCAAAATCGGGGATGGAACCCATGTAAATGAAGATTGAGCTACCCGTGAGGTAAGTGCCGATGGCCATGACATCGAACAGCAGCGGAGACCGAAAATTAGGCCACATTTCCATCTGATTGGGGTAAGGCAAGGCCCAATGAATGAACCAGGGACGTCCAAGGTGCACCAAGACAAAGGTAGCGGCCACCATCAGGGAAAAGAGCGTCATGGCCTCGGCGCTTCGATACATGGCCTTACGCCAGGCACTGTTAGAGAGGTGCAGAACGCAGGACAGCAAGGTGCCGGAATGGCTGAGACCGATCCAAAAGATAAAGCTGGCGAGATAAGTTCCCCAGACCTGGGGGTGATTCACACCGGCAGCGCCAAGGCCATAATAAAGCTGGTAGAACCAGGGGAAAAAGAAGCACAGCAGCGTGACACCGATAGCAGTTGCGAGTGCGGCATAGTATTTGGGTCCGGTCTCCACGATGGACCTTACGACGTCCCGATGGATGTCGGCATATTGCGGGTCGTTCGTTTCAGGTTCCATGCTCATCCTTTTGCGTCAACTTTCTTGAGGTACACCACAGACGGGTCTGTGTTCAGCTCCTCCAACACCCGGTAAGCGCGCGGATTGTTCAGCGATTTAGAAACCTGGCTTTCAGGATCCTTACGATCACCGAAGACCAGGGCCTGGGTGGGGCAAGTCTGCACACAGGCCGGTTGAACCTCGCCGTCCCGCACCCGCCTGCGGCCATCGTCTTTGGCGTCATCTTTGGCTTGCCGGATTCTTTGAATGCAGAACGTGCATTTCTCCATGACCCCCTTTTCCCGCACTGTCACGTCAGGATTCAATTGCTGCTCCAGAGGGCTGTCCCAATGATGATCGTTGAAATTGAAATAACGGACCTCATAAGGGCAATAAACAGCGCAGGAGCGGGTGCCGATACAACGGTTGTAGATCTGGGTGTTGAGGCCGTCCTGGTTGTGATAGGTAGCACTCACCGGACACACAGTTTCGCAGGGCGCCGCATCACAGTGTTGGCACAACATCGGGATGAAGCGCAACTTGATGTCCGGATACTCGCCCTCCCAGTAGCGTTCGATCCGGATCCACTTCACCTCCCTGCCTTCAGCGAACGCTTTCTCACCCACGATCGGTAGATTGTTCTCCGCCTGGCAGGCTGTCACACAAGCTTCGCAACCGGTGCACTGGTCAAGGTCGATGGTCATCGCCCAGTGGTAGTCGAATTCGTCGTAATAGCCGGGCTTGCGATACTTCTTCCAGCCTTCGATAAATCGCTCCAGGATACTCATGTTGATATCTCCGTTATCGGAATACTGTTCAGTTTGGCGCTGTGACTCGCTTTGCCGCCAGTCGTTTGCACTATCTCTCTACCCAGTTCGCGCGAGTTGCCACCGGTCTTCACCAGCTCGACGCGCCGCCCGGTGGCAACGATTTTCACCCGAGTGGCGCTGGAAGCTAGCGCCCCGGTAAGTTGATCTATCTGTGGACTAAGAATTTCAATGGGGTTGGCGCCACGGTTCTTGGCATAGCGACCGTATTCTGAGTGACCTTGTCCGATGGGCATAGCGATGACACCAGGCATAATGGCTGGATAAATGTAAACGGGCGCCCGGATCTTTCCGTGTGGGGATTCGATGTCGACGAGATCCCCTTCCTTCAAGGTCAGCTGCTTGGCAGTCGCCGGGTTTAGCTCCACCCAAGATCCGTAGACTATACTGGTCATGGGATCCGGCAGTTCCTGCATCCAGGGAAGATTAGCTCCTTGTCCATCGTGCAGGGAGGTTGAAAGATAAGGGTGCAGGACAAAAGGATAGGTGTCCGTTGACCCAGAAAACTCAGGAGCCTGAACGCCAATTGTGTCGATGACACCCTTGTCTAATGTAAATGCTGGATCACGGTGCATTTTTTCTCCCCATACGCCAGCCTTCAGAATCGCTGTCCAGAACGACTCGAAACTCTCCATACGAGTGTCCAGGCTGCCGCGTTCATAGATCTGGCGCCAGCCGCCTTTGACATAGTCTTGCATGTTGCCCCACGGCATCGCTTCACTTAAGCCGATCTTTTGCGCCAGTGTCAGGAGGATGTCTCCGGTTGCCCGGGTATTGTATAGGGGCGAAACCACCGGCTGCGAAATAGCGCCGATGGAGAAACCCACACCTGGTTCCGGGAAGTCATCACCCCAGCTTTCGAGGTAGGTATGACTAGGCAGGATTATGTCGGCCAACGCCGTAGTTTCATCCATGAAACTGGACAAGCTGACAATCAGCGGTATTTCCGCCAACGCCTCGCTGAACCCGGATGCTGAAGGCAAAGTAAACACTGGGTTGGTGCCATTGAGGATCAAAACCTCAATGTTCCCCTGCCGCGCATCCTCGCCAAGTTCGATCATCGTGCGGTAACTGGCCTGGCGCGCAGACGAGACCTGACCAGCAGGCTCCGGGTTGAACAACAGTCCACCCGTCTTGCCGAGGTTGCCGACCAGGTAATTGAGCGCGTTGACAGCGACCAGCGTGTCAACGCTATTGCTATGGTTACCGGCACTCCCGCCACCAATGGCCAGGCTGGGTTCGGTATGGACAAACGTGTCGGCCAGGCGGCTGATGGTGTCCGCCGAGACGCCGGTCTGCTCGGCCACCTGGCTTTTCGTGTAACCCGAAAGTGCTGCTATCCAATCGTCGCGATCCACTCCCCGGTAGTGGCCTTCGGAGACAATGTGGTGCGCCAGCCCCAGGGCTAGAATACCTTCTGTGCCGGGTATGGCAGCGATCCACTCATCGGCAGCCGCGCCGCTCAAGGACATTCTAGGTTCGATTTGAACAAATTGTCCCCTGACACCAGAGCCCTGGCGACTATGGCCAAAGCCGAGACTGTGGTGTACCGGAGAAATCCAATTTCCAAGATAATCGGCTCCGAAGGACAACAGAAAGCGGGTGTTTTTCAAATCGTAATAAGGCAGGCGCTCCTCGCCAAAGAAACGTTGGTTTGCCGCGTACAAAGTGTGCGGATGGTCAAAATCGTAGTGCAGCAGGCGCTCGGAACCGAGTTGGTCCATAAAGAGTTCGAATAGTTGCGCCAGGTGTCCCCGGATACCCTGGCTCAGCATACAAACGCGGTTTCCTCGTTGCGCAGCCTTTAACAAGTCCAGGCGGTCAGCGACCTTGTCTAGACCTTCTTCCCAGGTGATTTGCGTGAACGACATGGAACCGCGCTGCCCGGTTTGCATTAATGGATGGGTCAGCCGATCGGGGTTGTACAAAACCTGCAGGCCCGCCTGGCCCCGTGCGCAAAGTCGACCCTGGTTGACGGGATGCAAAGGATTGCCTTCGATTTTTTTGGCCCGACCTTCGCGGGTGCGTACGGAAATACCACAACCGGCCGAACACATTGAGCAGACAGTGTTATACCAGGTGTCAATTCCAGTACTGAAATCCTCGGGCGCGACCACATGGGGAATCAGATACTCCACCGGGTGCTTTATCGATTCTCCGAGCATGAACCCTGCGCCGACGCCGGCGCTGCCCGCACCGACCAGCTTGAGGAAGTCCCGGCGATCTATATTTGGCATTTACCCACCTCTTCTACTTGTGACAGGTCCAGCAATCCAGGCCATGCTCTACCTCATGTTGCTTGTGACAGTTGAGGCACATACCCATTTTCATGGGGGCCACGCTGGTTAATCGAATTCTTTCCATGGTTTCAACGGGCCCATGGCAGGTCTGGCACTCAATACCAGCTAACACGTGGCGCTTATGTGTGAAGTGAACAAAATCCGGCAGATCGTGCACCTTGATCCACGGGATCGGCTCCTTGTTTTCCCAGTAACTTAGCAGGCTGCGTATCTGAGGCTGCTCCGTTGCGACCTCGTTATGACAGCCCATGCATTTCGAGACGCTGGGCACACCGGCGGATATGGAACGACGCGCCTGGGTGTGGCAATACATACAGGGGATCTGGTTTTCGCCTGCGTGGAGCTTGTGGCTGAACGCGATCGGCTGTTCCGGACTGGTGCCCGGATAGAATGCCGCGTTCGCCCAGTAGCCCACTACCACACCTAACAGTACGACGACGACCACCACCGCCGCTGGAATGAGCGTTTTTAATGCGGGAACAATGGAAACGTTCATCTATTTCTCACTCCGATTTACCAATCCCAGGATTTCACCAAATTCATCGCCAAACTCGTGGATCGATGCGGCCAAGTCCGCATTTTTTGTCGCCCGCAGGTAAGTGTCAGCCATCTTGTGAATCACCTGGTAGAAATAAAGGTTCATGTCATCGATAGTTGTATCTTTAGTCCATAAATCAATCGCAGCTGTTGTCTGATTTTCGCTGTCCCAGACTGACAGCATCATCGACTGACACGAGACCGGGCCGTTTTCCTGGCCCTCTGACGCTTGCCATTCGATTCGAGTCGGCAAGTCATTGTCGTCCAGGTCGACAATCAGTTTGATTTCTGCGGTTCTATTCGAGTTGGGTTTAATGCGTAAATTCATCTAAAACCAATATACAAATGTAAAAAGAAACAGCCAGATCACATCGACGAAATGCCAGTACCAGCTCACCGCTTCAAACGCGAAATGGTTTTCCGGCGTGAAGTGCCCGCTGAAACAACGCAGCAACATGACGGCCAGCATAATTGTACCCATGGTCACATGCGCGCCGTGGAATCCAGTCAGCATAAAAAAAGTCGAGCCGTAAATCCCGGCTCCCAGGCTCAGGCCCAACTCAGTGTATGCATGTATGTACTCAACAACCTGAAGGGTCAGAAAGGTTGCACCCAGAGTCACCGTAATGGCCAGCCAGATTAGCAGCGGCAATCTTTGGTTTTTTCGCAGCGCCCAGTGGGCAAACGTCACCGTGACGCTACTGGTGACAAGAATAACGGTGTTGACGAAAGGCAAACCCCAGGCTCCCATCGCCTCGGTAGTGGTACCGCCCGGGGTCATAAACAAGGGCCAGGTATCGGCGAAGTCCGGCCACAGCGTGACGTGTGTTTCCAGATTGTTACCCGCTCCAGCGAGCCAGGGTACAGAAATGATCCGGGCGTAAAAAAGCGCGCCGAAGAAAGCGCCGAAGAACATGACCTCCGAAAGGATGAACCAAGCCATGCTCATGCGATACGAACGATCGAGCAAACCACTGTTCATGCCTTTTATCGATTCCCTGATGACAACCCTAAACCAACCGAACATCATGAACGCGATCAGAGCCAGTCCGATGAAGAAGATTGGTTGCCCGAAGCTGCCCTCGGCTGCCACCTTGTCGGTGCTCTGATGGATAAAGCTGACTGCGCCGAAGGCGGTCACAAACAGTGCAGTGGACCCGATAATGGGCCAGGGGCTCGAGTGCGGGACGTAGTATCGGTGTGCTTCACTCATTGCTGAATACTCGCAAGATTGGCAACAGAGTTCGCCGCCTGGGTCGTGGGGACCTTGAACAGCGTGTACGACAAGCTGAGGGTGTGGACCTCCTCCGGCAGATCGTCGCTGACATAAAACCGGAGCGGCATATGCCGATCTTCACCGGCTTCCAGGTGCTGCTGACGGAAGCAGAAACATTCGACTTTATGCAGATACTTGGCTGCGTAACCCGGTGCGACACTCGGTACGGCCTGTCCGGTTACCGCCTGAGCAGCACGGTTACGCGCGTAGTAGTCGGTCGTATATATTTCCCCCAGTCGAACCTTCAGTTGATGCGTTGAGGGTCGAAACTCCCACGGCATGCCATTACTGACGCTGGCCAGAAACTGGACCGTCACTTCGCGGTCGGAGGCACGGACTTCCGGGATTGCGGTCGGGTCAGCTGGGCGCCCGGAGGTTTTGCCGTTCAGCCCGGTTATCTCGCAAAAGACCTGATAAAGCGGTACCAGCGCAAAAGCAAAGCCAAACATACCCACAGCCAGCGAAAAAAGCAGGACGACATGCGTGCGCTGATTACTGCGGGTCTCGGTCATTAAAAAAGGCGCTCCTATTCGTTGAGGGGTGTTCCCTCGTCTTTGTCCATAATCGGCGGAAACGGCGGTGGCGTCTCAAAGGTGTGATGTGGTGCCGGAGATGGGACTGTCCATTCCAATCCGTCGGCGCCCTCCCAAACCCGTGTGCTTGCCGGATCGCCACCGCGTATGGTCTTAATCACGATGTACAGGAACAAGACCTGAGTCATGCCCAGGAGCCCGGCGCCGATGCTGGAAACCATATTGAAATCGGCAAATTGCAGAGAGTAATCCACAATCCGACGGGGCATTCCGGCAAGACCGGTAAAATGCATTGGGAAAAAGGTCAGGTTGACCGCAATTATCGCAGTCCAGAAGTGGATCTTGCCCAAACGCTCGTCGTACATGTGGCCAGTCCACTTGGGTATCCAGTAATACACCGCCGCCATAGTCCCGAAGATGGCACCCGGATATAAAACATAGTGGAAGTGCGCCACCACAAAAAAGGTGTCGTGGTATTGAAAATCAGCCGGTACCAGGGCCAGCATAAGCCCGGAGAAACCACCGATAGTGAACAGAATGACGAATCCGATGGCAAACAGCATGGGTGTTTCGAAGGTTATAGAGCCTCGCCACATGGTGGCCACCCAGTTGAACACCTTCACCCCGGTGGGTACAGCGATCAACATCGTCGCATACATGAAGAACAATTCACCCACAACCGGCATCCCGGTGGTGAACATGTGATGCCCCCAGACAACAAAAGACAACAAAGCAATCGCAATGGTCGCATACACCATCGAGTGATAGCCGAACAGCTTCTTACGGGAGAACGTGGGGATAATCTGAGAGGCGATACCGAAGCCGGGCAGGATCAAAATGTAGACTTCAGGGTGCCCGAAAAACCAGAAAATGTGCTGGAACATAACCGGGTCGCCGCCGCCTGCTGCGGAAAAAAAGCTGGTGCCGAAGTGGCGATCGGTTAGCATCATGGTGACCACTCCTGCCAACACCGGCATCACCATAATGAGCAGGAAGGCGGTGATTAACCAGGTCCAAACGAATAAGGGCATTTTCATCAACGTCATACCTGGCGTTCGCAGGTTGAAGATGGTGACGATAATGTTGATGGCCCCAAGTACTGATGAGATTCCCATCATATGGACACCGAGAATGAAGAAATCGGTGCTCGGTGGTCCATAGGTGGTGGATAAGGGTGCGTAAAAAGTCCAGCCGAAATTGGGTGCTCCTCCTTCCATAAACAGCGTAGAGATCAACAACCCAAATGCAAACGGCAGGATCCAGAAACTGAAATTATTCAGCCGCGGCAACGCCATATCGGGCGCACCGATCATCAGCGGAATCTGCCAGTTGGCCAATCCGACGAAGCCGGGCATTACCACGCCGAACACCATGAGCAGCCCGTGCATCGTGACCATCTGATTATAGAAAAGCGGCTCTGCAAATTGGATTCCAGGCTGGAACAGCTCCAGACGAATAACCATCGCCATCGCTCCGGCGATGAAAAATAGAGTAAAACTGAGCCACAGATAGAGGGTGCCGATTTCCTTGTGGTTGGTGGTCAGCAACCAGCGGGAAAGGAATTCACGCAGCGGGTAGCGTTGGGGTGTTACGTCTTCTGCTCGTGTAACCATGGCTCCTCCTATCGCGCCGCGTAAACGGTTCTTGGCTGAATGACGTCAGCGGTAGCGTTACCCCAGGCATTGCGCTCATAGGTAATCACTGCAGCCAACTCCCGATCGGAAAGCTGAGGTGCCCAGGCCTGCATTTCAGTCCCGGCCTTGCCATTCATCACGCGATCAATATGCACCGCAAGGGGTCCCGTGGGGATTTCGCCACCGGCTAATGCCGGGTAGGTGACGCCTTGTCCCAGGCCGGTCGGCTCATGGCAGGTCGCGCAATGGCTCAAAAAAACCTGCTCGCCAATCTGCATGAGTTCCTCAAACGCCCATTCCTTGTTGCGGTCGGCGACCGCTTGTCCTGAGGCGAGTTCCCTGGCGAGACGTTGCTCTTCGATCCACTCATCGAATTCAGCTTCAGGTTTTACGTCCACTACAATAGGCATGTAAGCGTGGTCTTTGCCGCAAAGTTCCGTACATTGACCCCGGTACAGCCCCGGCACATCCACCCGTGTCCATGCCTCATTAATATAACCCGGCACGGCATCCTGCTTCACGGCGAAGTCCGGTACCCACCAGGAGTGAATGACGTCGTTGGAGGTCGTGAGGAAACGGACCTTCTTGCGGGTTGGCAATACCAATGGGTTGTCGACCTCCAGCAGATAGTGTTCACCTTTGGGCTCAAGGTTGTTGATCTGTGCCGTGGGGGTGGTCATATTGCTGTAGTAACCAATGTCTGCTTCGACATATTGATAGTGCCACTTCCACTGCGAGGCGGTGATGAGGATGGTGAGATCTGCATCGCTGTTATCTTCGATGTCTATCAAGGTTGTTGTCGCAGGTATGGCCATGCCGACCAGGATCACGATTGGGATTGTGGTCCAGGCGACTTCTACTAGTGTGTTCTCATGAAAGTCAGCAGGCTTGGGGTGCCTTGAGCGCCGATGGGCGAACATGGAATAAAACATGACGCCAAAGACAATCGCGCCTATAACTACACAGATCCCCAGACTCAGGTGATGCAGCGCCTGAATGCGCTGGCTCATGTTGGTAACGCCTTCCCGTAGGTCGAACACAACGGCAAAAACAGGGCGGGAGAATACCCACAGGACAGCGACCATCATGCCGCTCTTGAGCTTACCAGCGATAGAAATCATGCTTCTTGCCCGCTGTTATTTGTCATTAAATCAACGCTTCAATTGGTCCAGAGTACGCAACTGATTTTCCCCTCGCCAATCACGATACCGGATGGCGGTCACACGCTTGGTGGAACCTTTCCAATCGCCCCGATGGGCCAGTACGAGTGCATCGGTGTCGACTTTCGCCTGAGTTGGTCTACCTTCCCAATCGATGAACGCCACGCTGGTATTGGCATGAGAACTCCACCGTACATCATTCTGTGGCCGTTGTTCAAACGTATCACCACGAATCCAGGCGGTCCACTTTTCGCCATTCCACGCCACAAACTCCATCGTATTTTGTGTCCATGGTCGGTTGATGGACTCGGCTCCGCTATAGACGGTTACCTCGTACGACAGCTTGGCCGCCAGGATGGTAACCAGCACCGCCGCCAATAGACCCAAAACAACTTTGATCATCAATCTCTACCAGTTCACATTCACTTCCGGCGTAATGATAATGCACAAAACCGCTCTCGTTAGCTCGCTTTCATCTAGACTTATTGAGAGTCAACCCCGCCAGAATTGCTGCTTCCACTTCAGTTTGTGTGTTTTCCCCGTGGCTGCGATTTGCACGTCCACTTTGAAAGTAATATGTTCCTTGTGACTAAATGGAAAAGTGCTGATATGGTATATCGCAGCGCCTTCTCGAATTTCCTCAAACTCCAGCCGTCTGATTTGGCCTATTGAATTTGTAGCCCCACCCATAACGCACGCTTCCACACCGATCCCGCTATCATCTGTTTGATACACACTGACCATGACCACGCCAAGCGCATCGTCCTGGTCGATTCCATACAGTTTGGCGACTTCGGGGAGGAGAGTTGTACTGTGAATGGATTTGTAGTCGACTTCATGGTCGAGCGATGTTAATTCGGTAGTTGTGGATACAGAAGGGCATTTGATATCTTGCTGGCAAGCTGAAGTGAGACAGAACGCGACAACGATAAGGAAGAGAGAACCCCTCCTCAATCGATTAGGGACAATAGTTGTTGCGGTTAAGAATCCCATAAATGGACACTACGGCGGTCATTAACTATTTGTCGTGAGTATACACAGCAAGTCCAATCTGCACAAATTACCTTTTATTTTGTCGCATTGTCTGAATGACGGTGAGTCGACGGTAACCATAGGGCGATTTACCCCCGTCTAAATATTGCTGAATCTGTTCTTCCGTCAGTATACGAGACATCATTTTCGGCGCTTGTCTCTCGTGGTTACCGTGAAAATCATGGCAGCCCAGACAGGTTCCCCAGCGTTCATCCGCAATCAGTGTGGCGTGCGGGACATCAATTGGATCATCGTCTACGGGAATATCCTTGTGGCAGTTCTGACAGACTCGCATGGTGACGCTGACCCTTACACCCAGATGCTCCTGGTGACAGCTAACACAGAATTGTACTCCCGCTGCTTGCCTCGCTTTGGCAAATTTGGGTTTCATAAACTTGGCGACTGGATGTCGATCGTCAGGATTTTCGTGGCACGCCAGACACTGTTCATTACCGGCAGGCCTATAGACAAAATACATATCGGAATCTGACAATCCCACTGCATACATTATGTTGGTAAACGCCTGACCGACCGTACTGCCTTCAGCGGGGGTATGACATTCGTTGCATTCAACGTTGGAGTGCCCGATATTTTGCGGTCCGGCGGCGTGCCAGGATTCGTTCCCGGGACGCAAAAGCACCACAACGGCTATTGCAGCAACGATCAAACCCAGACCATAAGCTACGAGTTGCTCGTGGGTCACCTTTTTAAACTTGTTAGTCAACATTTCTCAATACAGTGCCATTTCCGCTACTTGTAAACCAGGGCGTACACCAGATGAATGAGGGCCAGCACGGAAATCAAACATGCTGAGGGCACGTGGACCATCAGCCAGATACTCTGGTAATCCTGGCGCTGCTGGAAGTTTCTAATCAAGGTTTTGTCCACGGCGCCAACCATGGTGTTTAGCAAGAACAAAAAAGACAAAACGAAGGTGTAGGCGACGCCCAGAGAAACCGAATGCAGGTACAGCATTACCGGTGCGAGCACACCCGTAAAGCTGTGCCGCTTCGTTGCTGTATATGCAGGTTTGCGGGTTAACCTCAAGTAGGGCAGGTACCACTGATAACCGATGAACGCGAGCAGGATACTACCGGTGGTGATACGCCAACCGTCAAGCTGTTGCAGAGCTACAAGGCTGGGCAAACCCCAGCCGAGTGCGTTCTGGATCAGATAAAAAACGCATAAACCCAGCGTTACGACCAGCTGCAGGTATTTAGCCAGGCTGAGTTCCGGTACAGTTTCCTCATGACCGACTGGTGTGAAAATCTCCAACTGCACCCGTTTCGGGCCAACTCCTGCCTGCTGCAACATCTCCTGCGCTGCCTTCATATATCCAGGTGGCCCGCAGATAACATATCGTGCACCCGGCAGTCGAGTGTGGATTGTCTGCACAGCAGCCAGATCCAGATACGGTCGAGAGTCACTACTTGCCGTGGACGACACACTACCAGTCGCTAGGACATTATCATGCAATTTTGACCCGAAAACGGTAGTGCGGTAGTTGACGCTGATGTTGTCGTTCCTTGCAGCCAGTTCGTCGAGTTCCTGTCGGTACACTAAATCGCCCTCGGTACGCGCAGAATAGTCAATGTGCAAAATTTGATCGCTTTGCACCTCATCTATGCTGCGGGCGATTACCAGCGCTGGTGTCATGCCGATTCCAGCGACCAGACAGACGACGGTTTCCTGCAGTTCCGGGTCGATCCAGAATTCGCCCTTGGGATGCGACAATTTTAGATGGGGGTCCTGGGGTTGCTCAAACAACCAGTTGGACAGGAACCCGTGGTCTTCGCGCTTTACAGTGATCTCTCGCCATTCCGTTTCTCCGGGTGTGGACGTGATGGTATAAGGTCGTTGTACCCACTCCCCATCAATCTCCGCCGAGATCAACACGTGTTGACCGGGAAGGGCTGGCCGCAGAGGTTCAGGACCGATCTTGCCTTCGGCAACTGATTCCGAACAGGGTGTAAAGCGAAAGGACCGCACATCGGCTGTGACTTCGATTTCCTTGGATATTCTCACGACCTGTCCGGTGCTGCTGAGCAGCGATGCTATCGTGGCAGTGCAGGCACCGCAGACTGTGGTGGCGCCGGTTTCGCGAATGAGGTCCTCGAGCGTCACCGCACCGTGCACGATGGCAGACTCGATTGTCTGCCGTGTTAGTCCGAGGCACTGGCAGAGAATTGCGTCGGGACTCCTGGCCAATTGTGCGGGGGAAGGCTCCAATAAATGTCCGTTATCCCTAAACTGCAGTAGTGCCTCGCGATCGACCGGCGTCCGGTCCAGCAACAGGGCATGCACCTGCCCAAGTTCCTCCCAGGGTCCTTCTACGTGGACCCGCTGCAACTCACCGTCGTGCGTCGTCAGCATGCGCAGGATCTCGCGCTTGTCATCACGGTAGATAAAGTCCTCGGATTCCGACTCATCCGGACTTTCGAGCGAGGCACTGTAAATCGACCGGTTGATAACGTGGTTGACGATGACCTCACGGCCATCATCGAGGTGTACCACTGTCACGATCGCTGGTTGGTCGCGAAATTTACCATCAAACACGGTGACCAGGCCCCCGCTCATGGCAAAAACGCGGTTCACTGCGCCGAGGTATTCATGCAGTTCTGGTGTCGAGGCAGTGGCATGCAGGAATTGTTCACGATCGAAGGTGACTAGCTCGACTGCAGATGCCGCGACGGCGGCTGCGGTGTGAGGACGATCTTCAATCATCGCCAGCCCGCCGAACGTCTGCCCTTCATGGAGCATGGACAAGGTGATCTCCTCACCGTCATCCATGCGACTGCGTTTCACTGACCCAGAACGGACGACATAAACCGCCGACGGTGGGTCGCCTTCCGCCACAATGACCTCGCCAGGTTCAAAATGTTCTTCGCGGCTCCAGCCTTGCTCCTGATCAAACAGCGCCAGTGCTCGATACATGACCGATTGTTCCACCAACGACAACTGTTGGTTTTGGCGATGGTGGACGATTTTCACGTGTTCCCCGATGGCGGGGTTGAGCTGCATCGCTTGCTGGAAGACCGCTTTAGGAATCACGAGTATCCGGCTATCGCCCAGACTGCGAACACTGGCACGGCGAATATCCGCGCCTGACTTGAGTAAAGCTCCTTCGCCTAAATGTGCGCCAGCCTCTTCATGGCGTTGGAGAATCACCTCCTCGCCATCTACTTTTTTGAAGACCTCCAAAACGCCATCAATCAGCACATACATCTCACTACCGACTTCACCTTCGGCAAGGAGTATTGAGCCATCGGTGATTATACGCAGCTTACAATCGGCTGCGATCATTTCACAGTCAGCCTGGGTTAGTGATGCAAAAAGCTCACAGTGGACGACGATGTCGCTCAGATCTGGAATGACGTTTCCCTCAACTACTAGACCCTCTCCGAACCGAGTTGTCTGGTCGATTGTCGGGCCTCGTGGAGATCACTGCGGACGTTTCGTACCACTTTTGACATCGGCGGGGCGCCGGAACATCGGCTTCCTCAATGCGCTGGAAAGTGAGCCCGATCAGAAAACCCATCTGGGTATCCGAAGCACCCAGATCATTCTTGATGGGTTCGAGCAACATGCCCATGATCTGGCTATCTACATGACTCGATGTATAGACCGGCACCAGGACGCCCAGGGCATACCAGCGATACCAGGTCGCCCGCTTAAGAGACGACGACTTTTCTACTAGAACTTCCAACATGAATCAGAGCTACCTTAAAACACCAGCCTGCCTACACTTTCAGCAACACAAACCGGTTTATCTGAGCCTTGTGCTTCCACCACAATTTCATTCATGGTTTCCAGCATGCCGCCTTTGATCTCAACTCGTTTCAATGTGCTTGTCGCACGAATTTTTATACCAACAGGAACAGGTGCGGGAAATCGAATGCGGTCAAACCCGTAGTTTATTCCTAACTTCTGGCCTTCCAGCGCCTCGCCAGAGGCGACCGATGCCACCGGCAGATGCCCCATGATCGCCAGCGTCAAATTGCCATGGGCAATTGGCACACCAAAGGGTCCTTCTTTAGCACGTTCTACATCGACGTGTATCCACTGATGGTCCATGGATACATCGGCATAGTCGTTGATACGTTCCTGGGTGACTTCAAACCACTCGCTCTGGGAAGTTTGCTCGCCTACTCTTTTTTGCATAACACCAAGCGCTTTCTCTAACGCATCTGACATTGTCCTACCTCACCTTCGATTTTCCAACTGAGCCCCTGAGTCTACAGTGCAGTACCAGTTTCCTACAGAGGTCATTGGCTACAACTTGATCGATCCCCGGAGTTCAAATTTGAGTACCTTGCCCGTGGCATTTCTTGGTAACTCATCGACAAACACCACATGGTTTGGATGTTTGAATCGGGCGAGCCGAGGCCGGCAATAGGCCAGTATTTCCTCCGCGCTCATTTCGCTGCTGTCTTGTAGAGAAACTACGGCGCACCCTGTTTCACCCCAGCGATCATCGGGGACACCGATCACAGCGACTTCCCTGATTTCCGTCAATTCGTACAAAATATTCTCAATCTCGGCTGGATAAACATTCTCACCACCAGAGATATACATATCCTTCAAACGGTCCTCGACGTAGACAAAACCTTCACCATCAATCGAACCAATATCACCGGTACGTAACCAGCCATCAACGAACGTCTCTTCGTTGGCATCAGGTCTTCGCCAGTAGCCAGGTGTTACCACAGGACCGCGCGTCCAGATTTCCCCGGACTCGCCGGGCATTGCTTGCGTTCCATCATCCTTCATAATCTTAAGCTGGATATGACGTAATGGTTTACCAGCGGAACCTACCTTCGATGGCACATCCTGGTAGCCAAGCACGCAACAACTGGCGGTATTTTCCGTCATGCCATACCCTTCCTGAATGACAAGGCCCCTTTCATACCACCAGTTCACCAGAGATTCCGGCACTGTCTCAGCACCTGCCAGGGCAACTTTCAAGCGAGAGAAATCGGTGTCCTTGTTTTTAGGGTGATCGCGCAGCGCATTGAAAATTGCAGGCACACCAAGAAAATGTGTGATACCAAGATCAGGGTCGTTGATCGCATCCAAGGTTTCCCCAGGTTCGAACGCCCGGCTCACCACGGCAGTACCACCATTAAACAACGCCGGGCAGGTAAATACCTGCAGGCCACCAATGTGAAAAAGCGGCATCACCGCCAGGCTAACCATATCCTGGGAACAATGCATTGA
>Ga0209554_1001072_pt1 | contig 21554 bp, 20 predicted proteins | sample MarorgKNORR_S2LV_5_FD_188221 | JGI IMG/M metagenome (GOLD analysis project Ga0209554, IMG submission 188221) | Marine microbial communities from the Southern Atlantic Ocean, analyzing organic carbon cycling - Bottom_A/KNORR_S2/LV (SPAdes) (version 2) | ecosystem: Environmental > Aquatic > Marine...
AACGCTGCGATCAAACACAAGCCCGCCATAGCAACAATCAGTACTGGGAAATCATCCAAAGGGATCGATCTCGGGTCCTCCAACTTTCGCGTGATAAAAGCTCCAAGGATTGCAGTCCTGTCGGGTGATGGTGTTTCTAGCGGCAATTTTGGCGAGATATGGCACTATTTTGAACAACAGATAGAATACCCTGTCTCCGTATTTAATTCTTCAGATTTCAAGTCGATTACTTTCAAAGATATTGATGTCTTAATTCTTCCCGATGGCAGTTATGGATTCCTGAAAACGGAATTTCCCCCTAGTGCCCAGGTCAAAAAAGAGACATCGGCATCTATGCTCATTAAGAAATCTCCGCCCCCGGCACTTTTAAAATGGGTCAATGAGGGTGGCAGGCTCATTGTGATCGGATCTGCCATGGAAAAGTTTGTTGACCAGAAAGGGTATGGCCTGGTTAAATACGAATCAGAAGCAGCAAAAAAGGAAGCCAAGAAAAATGATGAAAAGCAAAAACTGGGTGAACGGGATAAAAAGTATGGTGACCGCAAGCGAACCAAACTGATTGACAATACCTACGGCTCCATTGTAAAAATTGAGTTGGATAACACCCACCCTTTGGCTTTTGGCTATGATGAACATTATTTCGGTTTGAAACTAGAAAAAAAACTTTATCCGTTATTACCGAAGGGATGGAATGTAGGAATAATGAAAGATTCTGAATCACTTGTGGCTGGTTTCATGGGACACCGGATCAAGAAAAAAATAAATAATAATTTGATATTTGGGGTCCATGAAGCCAAAAAAGGCAGGATCATTTATATGGCCGACAATCCACTGTTCCGATCATTTTGGTATAATTCAAAAGTGCTTTTCGGAAATGCGGTCTTTATTGTAGGTGGTTAGAAAACCTTTAACAAAATAGTATAAAAAATCCAATAATTTCTTTCCAAGCATTAATAGAGTTGTCCTAATTTCCCGAGCTTTTTTTTCTAAATTATTGGAGGACTTATGTCTGAACACGTTCACGAGTTTACGGACCAAAATTTTGATACAGATGTCGCCCAATCAGATGTTCCTGTTTTAGTTGATTTTTGGGCAACCTGGTGTGGACCCTGTAAGGCAATCGCGCCTGTGATAGATGAGATTGCTGGAGAGTATGACGGAAGGGTCAAGGTCGGGAAAGTTGATGTTGATTCAAATCAAAACACAGCCATGAAATATGGCGTAAGAAGTATTCCAACACTTCTGATCATGAAAGATGGGAAAGTGGTTAATCAGATCGTTGGTGCAGTGCCAAAAAGCAACATCACCGATATGTTAGACCAGCTTATTTAAAAACAATTACTAATTGAAAAGAAAAGGGAAATGAAGCGGAATATAATTATCGTTGGCTCAGGTCCGGCGGGACTTACAGCTGCTATTTATGCAGCGCGTGCAAATTTAGAGCCATTGGTCTTTGAAGGCACCCAACCCGGTGGCCAACTCACCATCACAACTGATGTAGAAAACTATCCAGGATTCCCGGATGGGATCATGGGTCCGGAAATGATGGATGAGTTTAGGAAACAGGCCCAAAGATTTGGCGCCGAATGTTTGTTCAAGACCGTTGAAAAAGTTGAATTGTCTGAACGTCCATATAAAGTCTGGGCAGATGGTGATGAATATTCTGCAGAAGCGATTATTATTTCAACCGGTGCAACAGCCAAGCTCTTGGGACTCGAATCAGAGTCAGAATTAATGGGTCATGGCGTCTCAGCATGTGCAACATGTGATGGATTCTTTTTTAGAGACAAAAAAGTTCTGGTTGTGGGCGGAGGTGATTCCGCCATGGAAGAGGCTATTTTTTTAACAAAGTTTGCTTCCGAAGTCGTTATTATTCATCGTAGAGATGAACTTCGTGCTTCAAAGATTATGGTTGATCGCGCATTGGCCAATCCTAAAATAACTGTTGAGTGGAACTCAACTGTTGACGATATTATCGGGACAATTGATACGGGCGTGACGGCTATTAGATTACTCGACACAATTACGGGTGATAAACGTGAATTGCCTTGTGACGGCGTTTTCATGGCTATTGGGCATATCCCCAACACTGAACTCTTCAATGGATCTTTAAACATGGACGATGCTGGTTATATTATAACAGAACCGGATTCAACCTATACCAATATTGAAGGGGTTTTTGCCTGTGGCGATGTGCAGGATCATGTCTATCGCCAAGCTGTAACCGCAGCGGGTACGGGATGTATGGCCGCAATCGATGCGGAGCGCTGGCTCGAAAAATAAAAAACCTGATCGCTGAAAATATTTTTCCTTTTCCTAACGTGTATACACTCAAAAGGAAAAGACGATGGCACAAACAAAAAGATTGATTTTCCAGGTCAATGACCTTGAAAAAACGTATGGAACCTACTTAGCCTTAAAGATCGGTAAACTAGAGATTCACCCCGGTACGATCTATGGCATAATTGGAACGGTTGGGAGCGGAAAATCCACCTTGCTAAACATTCTTGCTGGTTTTGAAAAACAATCAGGCGGGACTGTTCTTTATGATGACGAGCCCTATAAAACGAACTGGCGCGGAAAGATCATACCCCATGAGGAAGTATTTTATTCCAATCACCCAGATTTGAAAGGATCAAGTCAAACTGTATCTGGTTATGTGGCGATGAAATTCGGGAAAAAGAAAAATGTTATCGAGAACCGTTATTTTAACACAGGTAGTTTCCGAAATCTCTGGGATCGGCGATTAAGCCAAATTTCCCAGGGAGAACGGCATTGGCTCGGGATGGTCCTGGCTTGCGAAACGGATCCACGGGTTTTACTGATTGACGATTATGGGATGTATTTTAATTCAAATACAGAGCAGGATTTTCGGAACCAGTTGACAAAAATGAACCGTAGCCTTGGTACCACACTGGTTTTATCTGCCCCGACAGATGACCATTTGAAAAAATTTGCCTCCGTCCTTATTTTTCTGGATAATGGCCATATTGCAAGAATACGACCTGGAATTTCTAGAAAACCACAAAATAAAAATCAAAGAGACAACAGAAATCGGCGGGGTAGGGGTCGGAGAAACAGGTAGGAAAAATATATTTTTTCGTTGGATGATATTCCCTAACCTTGCATAAATGAAAGTCAATCTTCAAGAGCGCCTAGACCTTTATAATAAAAAACACATTCTTGTTATAGGGGATGTGATGCTGGATAAATACATTTGGGGAAGTGTTGATCGTATTTCACCCGAAGCACCTGTCCCAGTTGTTCACGTAGAAAAAACGAATCATCACCCGGGTGGCGCTGCCAATGTTGCCCGTAATATACATGGATTGGGTGGCCGCGTAACTCTCATCGGGTTGGTCGGGGAAGATGACTCGGGTGAATTACTACAGTCTATTTTGGCAAAAGATGAGGGGATTGCTTTTAATCTTTTGACCGAAGATGCCCGTCAAACCACCGTTAAAACAAGGATCATTGCCCAGGGGCAGCATGTAGTCCGCTTGGATAGGGAAACCAATTCTATTCCACATGATTCAACGTTTCATTCATTGAAAAATGTGATCTCTGAATCCCTCCATGATGTTGATGGTGTGATCCTTCAGGATTATGACAAAGGTGTATTAACAAGTAAATTAATTCCATGGATCATGGAACAATCAAAGTCTAGATCCATTCCCGTTTATGTGGATCCTAAAAAGAAACATTTCTCCCTATTTTCTGGAGCACGCTTGTTTAAACCCAATTTATCAGAATTCCTTTCCAGGAGTGTGAATGATCAGGATTTTATCTCGGCAGGAATTTCTTTTCGATCCTCTAATGATTTTGATATTTTGATGGTAACTCAAGGTGAAGAAGGTATGAGCCTTTTTTTAGATAATGATCATATACAAATCCCGACCAAAGCCCGAGCCGTGCACGATGTTTCCGGTGCAGGAGATACAGTCATTGCCACCTTCTCATTAAATGACATTTGTGGTGCAGATCCTATGGAATCCGCTAGGCTTTCAAACTTAGCCGCTGGACGTGTTTGTGAAGAAGTGGGTGTTGTTCCAATCACCATTGAATCCTTAACAGATATATTGAATCATCATCACGATTGAGCTTCAATCTGATGAAAAATTCACTTTTCTATTTTTTACTTACCCTGACCCAATTTCCTTCGCTTGATGCCCAGCCGGATTCCCGGTTCCGACCCTTTGATTGGGTACTTTACCGTGGAGCAGGATCAATCAGTTCTATTTCGGAAGGATATATTTACGCTTATATCGGAACTGAATCGGGTGGTTTAAAACGGTTTAACCTTTTTGGCCAGGCTTTTGATGATCCTATCACCACAGCACAAGGTCTTCAGGATAACCATGTCACGGCAGTCCATTTCGATATGCAGACGGGAAATATTTGGGTTGCGACACCGAGGCATATTCAATATTCGTTTTCAAGAGAGGGGGATTGGTATCCAATAGAATTGGATTACCTTGGATTATCAAAATATGACCGCATCAACCAGATTGGCTCATCAGCGAATTACATTTGGCTTAAAGCCAGGTCTACCTATATCAAATTGGATCACACGTCTGGAACATTGGTCGGCATTTTTCCCATGCCTGATGAATTAAATATTGATTGGAGCAGTGAGCCATACCAGGGACAGCCAGGATTAAAAAAAATATTCATGGATTATACTGTCATGGACGGCTGGATATTGAATGGTGACCAGTTTATAGATTATCTTGGCAGAAATGTCGAGATCAGTACTGGAATGGTTGGCAGGCACGGAAATGTATTGGTTGGGGGTGAAGATGGGACTTTTTTCCATGGATCGACCACCATGGAAACATTTTATCCAATGCTGCCGGGCCTGACCAATACAGACGTTACAGCCCTTCATTTTGATGGAGAACAATTGTGGCTGGGAAGCAATGATCATGTATCATCCAAAGGAATAACCTGGGTAAATCCCCGTTCAAATGAATTTTATTTATATGAATTTGAAGGCACGATCAATATGTCACCTGCGCCAATATTCTCGATCAATGTTTCAGAAAATGAAATATGGGCTGGCGGGGATGGTCAAATCCTTTTTCACGATATGAAGGAAAATTATTGGCGCACGTTTGGCCAAGCCCGGGGAATACCCTGTGGAAAAATATGGGATATTCATGGAGATTCCAGTTATATCTGGCTTGCATCATCCACTGGAATTCGCAGAATTGAAAGATCAACTCAACGTGAATTCCCAATTGGAATAGAACATTTGTTTAATCGAATTCCCGTATATGACCTGGAAGCCATTGATGACGAAATTTGGATAGGGAGCAGATCGGGACTTTTTGTCTTTGATATAAATAATCCCCAAATACGTCAGGCACACGATCTTGGAAGAAAGGATTTTCCCGAATTAATGACCCGTATTACTGCCATAGATGAATATGACCGCGTAATCTATGTGGCGGGGGAGATGGGAATCGCTAAATTCGACTTGGATAATCGAGCATGGGACCTCATTTTCCCATCCACTGTCTACCATGCAAAAACAGTTTATTCGATGGTGGTAGAAAAAAATCATCTATTTCTCGGGACTGTAGATGGGTTGGTTCGAATCAATATAAAAACTGGTTTTATCAGGGAATACCTATTCCCATTTATCGGACAGGTCAATGAAATTGTTCTCAATGGTAAAACAGTATGGCTTGGTACGACGAATGGGCTTATTAAATTTAAATGGAAAAGGGATTTATAATTCTTAAAAAAATAATAATTTGGACTCTTCTTTTTGGGAGCGTTGTGCTTGACGGTCAAGGGTTTTCCCGCTCGAAAAAATCCAGGTTGAATGTAGAGAGATTTATTTTAGTGCATTTTGCACAGGCGATAAATCAGGATTCTGCAAAGGTCGTCACTTTTATCGAAATTCCCTACTATACGTTACAATTTGTAAAAGATGGAGATCAATTTATTGCTGGATATCAGGCCTCCATTTCACTGAAGGGGAAAAAAGGTGGGGAATTGGGGCATAAAGTATGGTCAGATACAATACGGGTCGATTCTTACACAGATACCAAATCCACGATAAAAAATAGGAAACACTTCAGTATTTTTAAAGTTTCTGTAGGAGAAACAGTTGAAGTAGTAGGCGAATTACAGGACGCAGACACTCGGAAAAAAGGGATTCAAAAAAAGAAACTAGATCTAAAACCTTACACAAAAACCCCATCCCTAATGACGCCAATATTTTTATTGGATTTTCCCGGAGAATGGGGATTTGAAAATGGGAAAATTCCTTCCCGTGGTTTTCGCGTCCGAGAAATTGGGGACGGTGTTTCATTACAAATATCTGGTTTTGTTCACGAAGGTGATTACCAACTATCTATTCGATTATCCAATTCAAATACGACGGATTCATTGATCCAGGTAATCAATGGTGATGGCTCCCAGGGATTTTTTAAGGAAATGATCTCAATCCTACCGAGCCAATTGAATTCACTGAAAAATAATTTTACTATTGAATTAGCCCAAGGGGGACGACCTGTTGTAAAACGGATTTCCTTTTCTACATTCAAGCCCGGCGTCTCCAATTTTGTCTATAATATTGATCTCGCTATGAGACAGATGAAATATATTCTTACCAATGAAGAACGTTTACAATTAAAAGGTCAATCCAAAAAGAAAAAAGAAGACTTATTTTATATATTTTGGAAGAAGCGAGATCAAACGCCTGAAACTGAATATAATGAATTGATGGAAGAATATTATGGTCGAGTCTGGTACACGAATGAACATTTTGATGCTTGGCAGCCGGGGTGGGAAACCGACCGTGGAATGATCTACATTTTATTCGGTCCTCCTGACGAGATCCAAAGAACAAACCCATCTACATCCACTTCGTCTTTATACCAGATATGGAGCTATTACAGGATCAACAAACAATTTGTTTTTAAAGATCAAAATGGGTTTGGTGATTTTCGATTAGAAACACCCTTCCTGGGAGCAGGATTATGATATTGGATCGTTTTTCTCACAGTGGGATTCAATCATACAAAAAATGCCCGGCCCAGTTCAAATTTCGTTATTTACATAAAATTATTAAGAAAGATGAAGGCATTGAAGCCTTTTTGGGGAAACGGGTTCATGAATCAATTGAGTATTTATATAATCAGGTTAAATCTGGTGTTGTCCCTCTCGTAGATGAAATCTTAAAGGTCCATAGATCTCTTTGGAAAGAGAAGTGGCATGATCGTGTGGCCATTGTATATCAAAATAAAACACCCCGAGATTATTTTTACTTGGGCGAGGAATGCATTGCTCGTTTTTACCGCTTATATCATCCCTTCACTGAAAAAGTGGTCGCCAATGAACATGAAATGATTTTTCTGTTGGATGGTGATGAGAATTATAAGATCAAAGGAATTGTTGATCGAGTCGATCATGATGGTGATGGGAATTGGGAAATTCATGATTATAAGACCGGTAAAAGGGCATTATCCCAGAAGGAAGCTGATAAGGATCATCAATTAGCATTATACCAAATAGGGTTAATATCCGAGGTTTCAAACATCAAATCTGTTAAATTGGTCTGGCATTTTATTCAACATGGAATTAAGGTCGAATCCCAAAGGAATTCGGTTCAAATAAAGCAGGTTATTCAGGAAACGAAGAGATCCATAGACGAAATAAGAAATAAACTAAAAAATGGCGGCGAATTCTTACCCAAGACTTCCATTCTATGTAATTGGTGTTATTTTTGGGAAGAGTGCCCATCCCAATCTGGTTCAAATCCTTACATTAACCCACCCAAGAAATGAAAATATTATCCCCACAAGAAGTAAAAGCAATACAAGCTGCAGTTCAACTGCAAGGTCTTGATAAAGAAAATAAAAATGTACTGGCTCAAATGTTGGATTTTAAGGTAGACACTATTCATGATGCTGAACTTTATGTGGATGGCGCATCTGATCTCCATTCAAAAACGGCTGGAATTGGTGGAGTCATTTATGTCGCTGGAAAGGAAATTTTCTCATTCTCAGAACCTTTAGTGGATAAAACGAACAATGAAGCAGAATATTTATCTATGATTCAAGGACTCAAAGTAGCACTTGAACTAAATATAGCAACTATCAGTATTTATTCAGACAGCGAATTAATTGTAAAACAAGTTAAGGGAGAATATAAATTAAAAAATGAAAGAATGAGGGCCTTGAATCAAAAAGTATATTCTTATTTAAACCAATTTGCAATGTGGTCGGTATCCCATATCAGGCGCGAAAAAAATACGCGTGCAGATGAATTGAGTAAAATGGGAATGAAGGAAGCGAAGAATTCTAAAAAGTAATAGTGTTCCTCCTTTATCCCGACGGGATTTTCGACGTAAATTCAGGACTAAATTTCTTCAGTATTCTTAATAACACTATTTAATGACATCAAATAATTTCCCAAGCTTTATAAACTGGATCTCTGGTGATGTTGCCATTGATTTAGGAACAGCTAATACGCTCATATGGTTAAAAGGTCGCGGCATTGTCGTGGACGAACCCTCCATCGTTACACGGAATGTACATAATGATACGATTGTTGCAGTAGGGAATGAGGCAAAAGCAATGCTCGGACGGACACACAGGGAATTGGAGACTATTCGTCCTTTACAAGATGGTGTAATTGCTGATTTCAAAATGACGGATGGAATGCTTCAGGGATTCATCCGAAAGATCAATTTAAACCGGTTGGCACGGCCAAGGATGGTTATTTGTGTTCCTTCAGGCGTTACCGAAGTTGAAAGGAGAGCCGTTAAAGAATCAGGTGAAAGAGCCAATGCGCGAGAAGTTTATTTAATTGAAGAACCGGTTGCGGCTGCAATTGGTATTGGGTTGGATATCAGCCAACCTGTAGGGAATATTATTGTCGATATTGGGGGAGGCACAACAGAAATCGCTGTCATTTCCTTGAATGGGGTTGTAACCAAAGAAACAATAAGAATTGCTGGGGACGAAATGGACGAGGCTGTACTCCAATGGTTCCGGAATGAACACAAACTGGAAATTGGGCTGGGGATGAGTGAAAAAATAAAAATATCAGTTGGCTCAGCCATGAAGATGCAATCATCAGAGATAGCTGTGAAAGGGAGAGATCTAGTTTCTGGAATTCCAAAAACCATTGAAGTTTCTTCAGATGAGATTCGTCAAGCCCTCAAAGATCCTGTGAATCAAATTGTCGAGGCAGTTAAGCGTTGCCTGGAGCAAACCCCTCCAGAACTTGCAGCCGATATATTAGAGCGTGGTATTATTCTTACCGGCGGCGGCAGTTTATTAAAAGGGATTGATCAAATAATCAGGGAGAGGACAAACGTCCCTGTAAATGTGTCCGAAGATCCTTTACTTTCTGTTGTAAAAGGGACTGGGATGGTTCTTGAGAACCTAAAAAAATATGAGGCGGTTTTACTGTAAGGTTGAATGCGCAACCTATATCTTGCTATTGTCAGGAATAAAGATCATGTTATTTTTGTTCTCGTTCTTTTATTTTCAAGCTTCTTACTTTTAAACAACGATAATCCTCGAATGAGTATTATTCGAGGTAAATCAACCGATATCGTTGCCTTCATTTCATCCCCAATGACTTGGGTAAAATCTCTCATGTTTCTTGAAGAAGAAAATCGCCTATTGAGAGAAAAAGACCTGGTCCTATCACTCCAAGTCGAGTCTATGCTGAATCTACAAAAGGAAAATGACCAGCTTCAGGCTATGCTGGATTTCAAAAAGAAAACAAAATTATTATTAAAGCCAGCTCACGTTGTGAACAAGGGTATCCAGCCAAATCTTCTTTCAATAGTCATTGATGTTGGTACCAACGACGATGTTCATCCTAATCAGCCAGTACTTACACCAAAAGGAATTGTGGGAAAAACAGTCGAAACGGGAAAGAATGCTTCAATAGTTCAATTAATCTCGGATGTGAATTATAGGTTAAGCGTTCGTATTCTACCAAGTGGTGCTACTGGAATATTGAGGTGGCTAGGGGATAGGAAAGCTCAAATTCGGGAAGTTCAAAAAAATGTGGATATTAATATTGGGGATAAGATCATTACTTCAGGATTTAGTAAAATTTATCCTGCAGGACTCCCAGTTGGTAAGGTTGCAGGTGTATACGACGAGCGTGGCAGTTTTCAAAAAATTGTCCACGCGATCTTGCCCAATGACATGAGCTCTTTCCAATATGTTTTTGTGATTATCGAGGAATCCAATGAGATGGAATGAATTCATTATTCCTGGTATTGCGATCTGGTTGATTCAACTTCTCATTGCGGATTTCTTAGCTCTCAAGACAATTCGGCCTGACTTTATGGTGATTTTAGTTCTTTATTGGGCAATAAAACATGGCAGATTAGCTGGAACCATATCAGGGTTTTTAATTGGTATGCTAATAGATTTATCAGGAACAGCATCCTTTTTTGGCTTGTCGCCCCTGATTTATTCTGTCACTGGGTATTTGGGTGGATATTTGATGGGATCTTACTCAAAGTTAAACCCATTTTATTTCTCCTTGGCTTGGGTGTGTATTCTTGCTTTCCAGTTTTTTATTTTTTGTATGGTTCAATATCAGAATATTTGGTATGTAGACCCACAGATATTTTGGACAAAATGGATTGGGACAACCCTATACACTTTATGTTTCGCCGGTATTATACAGATAGTATATCCATTACATAAACTGAACTAATGCTTAAAGCTGAAAATATAGTTTCCTACAAACAATATCTTGTTTCCATTTTCATAATATGGATCCTTGTTATTATCCTCATCGGACGATTTTTTCAAATCCAGATCATGGGTCATGATCAGTATAGTAAGAAGGCAAATACAAATCGTATCCGAAAAGTAACATCCACAGCACCCAGAGGATTGATTTTGGATCGGAATGGACAGATATTGGTGGATAATTCACCGACATATGTTCTAACTGCTATCCCCGGTGAATTGTCCCATAAAGAGAAAAAATTTGATATAATATCGGACATTTTAGGATTGGATTCGCTGACTGTATCGAAAAACTATAAAAAATATTATCGAGGGAAATTTTTACCCGCTAGAATCGCTAAAGACCTAACATTTAACCAACTTTCACAATTAGAGGAAAATAAGATCAATCTCGGAGGAATTTATTATGAACAATTTCCCGAACGATATTTCCCGTCAAAGGTTAATGCATCACATATATTAGGCTATGTTAGAGAAATTGATAAACCAATTCGAAGTGGATTAGATCAAAAAAATGAATATGAAATAGGGGATATGATTGGCTGGATTGGACTTGAAAAACAATATGAATCCTTCTTAAAAGGTATTCGTGGTATTTATTTTTATGAGGTAGATGCATTTGGCAGGGAAGTGGGCCAGGTTCAGGAATTAGAGCCGCAAAACCCTGAGCCAGGTAAAAATATTGTAACGACCCTGGATATGGAAATTCAATATAAAATAGAAGAAATCATGGTGGGCAAAAAAGGTGTTATCATGGTTGGAAACCCAGAAACGGGTGCAATATTGGGAGCAGTCAGTGCACCCTTTTTTGAGCCAGATCTTTTTACGGGGCTGATGCTGGAAAAAGATTGGGAAAAAGTACTTCAACACCCCGATAAGCCTTTATTCAATAGAATGATCCAAGGATTATATCCGCCTGGTTCGATAGTAAAAATGATCACAGCATCGAATTTGTTAACGAATCCGGAATTTGATCCAAAAATCACCCAGATTTGTGAAGGTCATTATCAATTTGGCGACCGTTTATTTGGATGTTGGTCTGATCTTGGACATGGAGCTATGGATCTGACAGCCGCTATACTGAACTCCTGTGATATTTATTTTTATAAAAATGTTCATTTGATTGATTTAAATGATCTTTCAAGATCCTTTCAATCATTTGGATTTGGTCATCCTACTCAGATAGATATTCCTGGTGAATTAATCGGGATCGTACCAACTATGGAATACATGAATACACGATATGGGCGATACGGGTGGAGTAAAGGAGCGCTTTTGAATATTTGCATTGGTCAGGGAGAACTCCTCGTTACACCTATTCAGGTATTCAATTACATCAATTTACTTGCTACACGAGGAAAAGCTGGAACACCCCATCTTGTGATGGTTGATAATATCCCTGAAAATATCTCTACTAGGTTGGATACTAAACATTGGGATAGAATTATTTCTGATATGAGAAATGTTATAATCCATAAAAATGGAACTGGTAGAAGAGCGAATCCCGCTATACTTGGTATGGATATATACGGGAAAACGGGTACTTCAGAAAATCCCCACGGTGAAAATCATGCTTGGTTTATTGGCTGGGCAGAATACGGTGGAGCAAAATTATCAATCGTTGTACTCCTTGAAAATTCGGGGTCAGGCGGTGCTGTAGCAGCACCTGTAGCGCAGAAAGTGTTTAACCAAATAGCAACATATAACCAATTCACGTTCAATGATTAATATTCGGTCGACAGAATTTAAAGAAATCCCTGTGAAAATAATCTGGGCAGTTGCTTTCTTAACAGTCATGGGATTAATTGTACTAAAAAGTATTTCCCAACACCACCCAGGCGGACTATTTCAAAATCCTTTCACAAAACAATTATTCTTTCTCATACCTGCAATTTTGGTTTCTTGCGTGATATTATTTATACCAAGGTATACGATTCATAAATATTCCTACACTTTTTATTTAATTGGTATTTTTATTGTATTACTACCTTTTCTCGGTACCGCTCATGCTGGTACTTACCGATGGTTAAATATTGGATTACCCTTTGCTATTCAACCCAGTGAATTTGCTAAAGTGTTCACATTACTTGCTCTCGCAAGATACCTTTCTGACCATAATCTGGAGATGCAAAAATTTTCTTCAATTATCATTCCCATTTTATTGGTAATTATTCCAACAACTGTGGTTTTAAACCAACCTGACCTTGGAACTGCTATAATTATGATGACACCTGTTTTACCCATGTTGTATTGGGCTGGAGCCCGTCCATTTTATCTTTTCCTAATGTTGGCACCGTTATTCAGCATGCTCACAGCATTTGATAACTTTGCATTTACAATTTGGGTTGGGTTTCTTGGTATAATTATTTTCCTTTCCAGACCAAAAAGAATGGTTTCTCTGTCTCTATTTTTCGGAAATATATTCCTTGGACTTTTTTCACCCTTTCTTTGGAACGCGTTAAAACCCTATCAGCAAAACAGAATATTAACTTTATTAAATCCTGAAAAAGATCCGCTCGGCGCAGCTTACCAAATTATCCAAAGTAAGACTGCAATTGGATCGGGTGGTTTATTCGGAAAAGGGTGGGGTGTTGGGACACAAACACATTTAAAATTTCTACCAGTTCAGGAATCGGATTTCATATTATCTGTAATGGGTGAAGAATTGGGTTTTATCTCAATTTCACTTGTTTTATTGGTATTTGGATTTTTCATTGTACAAATTTTAAAACGATCCTATTTATCTAAAGATCGTTTTTCCAGTCTTGCCCTTATGGGATTTGCATCAATATTTATGACTCATGTTTTTGTAAACACAGCTATGACAGTTGGCTTAATACCGGTTAAAGGCTTACCATTCCCATTCATTTCTGCAGGTGGTTCTTTCCTGATTTCAAGCTATATTATGATAGGCCTAATTTTGAAACTTAGCGTCAATTATTCTGAGTGATAAACTTATTTGATGCGGGTTGAACGAAAGGTAAATTCACCGCCGATTTGGCGAACAAAATGGATAAAAATATGACAAATCGTTCCACATACGTTAGGGCGTTTTTATTTTCTTGCATCATTATATCTTCTTTTCTCTTTGCTCAGAAAGATGCTAGCAGGGAGCTAAGAAGATTAAATGCAAAAATCGACCGGATTCGTGTCCAGGTCGATTCTCTTAAGTTGGATAATCAAATTCTTTTACCAGAATTGATGTCTGCCTTCAAACAGGCGGTAAAAAGTAAAGCCCAACAAGACTCAATTACCCTCGTGATATTGAAAAGGATGAATACGCTGAGTAATAAAATTTCTGTTCTTGGAAATCAATCAGGGTATATGGACAGTACGGCCTTGGAGATCTTTCATAAGTTGGTACTTGTTGAGAATAAAATTGTAACATTAACAAACAGTTATAATGAAATGGCTAAACTTAAATCTGGTGCACCCATCTCGTCAGAACCCAAGTTCAATGCTGCCCAGTATAAGCAAACCTATATGAAAAGCTTAGGGCATTTCCAAAATCAGGAGTTTAGTGAAGCAATCGAAGGGTTTGATGAACTGGTCTCATCGGATGCTACCAATAATCTAGCAGATAACAGTCAATATTGGTTAGCAGAATGTTTTTACTCCCAAAAAGAATTTAAACGGGCCATTATTGAGTTTGAAAAAGTATTCACATATGCAGGAACCGACAAAGATGATGATGCCCAGTTGAAAATTGGAATCTCTTATCAAAGTATGGGCAATATAGACAAAGCCCGGGAAGAATTTCAGCGCATGGTAGATTATTTCCCCGGGAGTGAATACTACCCCAAAGCAAAAGAAGCGCTGAAGCAATTATCTATTAATTAACATCTTAATTACAACTTTATGCCAAAAAAACTTTATTATTTGACTACGGAGATTACTCCGTTTGCCAATGTCTCTCCCTTAGCAGAATTCTCAGCAAAGGTCCCCTTGGCTCTGCAAGGAAAAGGGCATGATATTCGGACTATTATTCCAAAATATGGTTATGTAAGCGAACGAAAATACATTTTGAGAGAAGTCATTCGTTTGCGGGAAATACCATTCGAGTTTGATGGAGAAGAGCAGGTTGCTAGTGCAAAAAGTGCATTCATTCCCAAAACCCGTGTCCAGGTCTATTTTCTCGAAGATGATTACTGGTTCAAACCCCTAACAAACTTGATCTATAAATCGAAGAATGGTCGTGTTCTTTCAGATAATGGAGAACGATACGGGTATTTTGCAAAAGCCGTCTTGAGTACACTGCCACACCTGTTCTGGGCCCCTGATATTTTTATTTGCAATGGATGGCAAAGTGCCATGGTCCCTGGTATATTTAAAAAACATTTTGATGGAATCAACGAATTTTATCAAGAAATAAAAACAGTTATAGTTATTCATGATCAGGATGAATATTCATCTGTGTCGCGTGAAGATTTGAAAAAAGCAGAAGTGCCTATTCATAATTCTTTAAAAGGAAAAATGTTGAATATTTATGAGGTTGCAGCTTTTGAAGCGGATGCGATCATAATTTTTGATAAACCCTCAAAGATTATTTCTAAACAATTACTTAATAAACCCGGCATCAAAGCAAATAAGAAAAAAGTTTCAGTGATACCTTGGTCAGATGATGAAATACCTGACTATAATGTGATCGCTGATAAGATGGATAAAGTTTTAGAGAAACTTTCCGACTGATTTATCATATAAATCGACCCACATGAAAAAACATTCTTTTATTTTAAGCTTCCCTGGGATTTTTGTCTTCACTTTATTCTTCTGGAGGTGTGCAGAAGATCCTATAAAAGCAGACTTATTACATTTCTCTCTGACAATTGATACATTATCTATTAGTGAGATAACAGGGGAACCTTACTGGATTGCGCCAAACCTCGGATCAACAAATAATCTTTATTTAGGAAAAAAGAATGATTTGGATGCATTTATTTCATTTATCGGGTTCCCGGATTATTATAATTGGGCAGCCTTTTTAGATTCAAACAGTACTTTTGACAGTCTTCATTTTGTTGTTTATTCCAACGACAGTTTACTAACGCCGGCTTCTACGCCGGCTTTGTTCTTTAGCCCTGATTCACAGTTTTCGGAATCCAAGAGCACTTATTTAGATTTTTCCGAATTCACTACTACAGATTGGGTAAATCTAGGGTTACCTGAAATAAAAATTGATCAGGATACTTCAGGAAATTTTAACCATACAGAATTGATTTGGGATATTCTTACCCTATTTGACGCTTTAACTGATACATCTGATTCAAATTTGGTCAGAACTTTTGTTCTGGAACCTGTCAATGATGATTCAATTTTTTTAGAACTGTTCAGTAGGGAGAGCCAACAAACAAATAATCCTAAAATAATAACTTATTTCAGGAGAACAACTGTAATCAGTGATGATTCAACCCAAATTGATACTATTACATCACCCTTGGGTGCTTCAGGTGATATCTCTATAATTGATCCGGGAGATTCAATTCAAGATTCTTCGTTTTTTGGGGTCAGCAGTGGTTTTGGATTGCGATCTGTATTATCTTTTCCATTTGATTCTCTTTCACTTCCAGAAGGATCTTTGATCAGATCTGCAATTTTATCTATGCCCTTAGATTCATCAACTATGATCAATAATTTTACAATTGTCATTGACCCTTTAAATGTTGAATTGGATACATTGACCGATTTATTTGATACGGATCCTTATTCTGTGATTGGTTACCCTTACCGTGTCAATTCAGATACAAAAAATGGGCTTTTAGAAATTTCACTAAAATCATATTTACAAAATATTACTCTCGGCAATGTCCCAAGTATTGGTTTTAAGATTTTAGCAAGTGATCAAAATGACCCTTTTGACAAAATCCATTTTGATTTGTCAGGAAACCTAAACCCTGGGATAATCAGGATCGTTTATGCGTCGAATTAAATTTATATTCATAACCTTGATTGGATTATCTTTATCTTTTGGCCAAGGATACTTAAATGGATTCGGGTTCGGACATTATTATCATAATCAGGGAATTTCCAGTGCAGGAAATGGTATTAACCGCTTAATACCTTCTTTTCAGGAAGACGTTTCTTTATTAAATCCGGCTACATGGCACAACCTGAAATACACCCATTTATCTGTAGCATATAGCGGAGATGAAAACTCGATAAAGAACCCTGCCTTGTTTAACGGGTATTCAGGTATCTCAAATGCAATTTGGATTGTGCCTATCAAATCAAAAGCTTCATTTGGTTTATCAATTGCTCCATACTCAGACCAAAGACTTACACTAACTGATCCTGACACCACCACATTTTACGCGTATGATGATACTTTAAGTATTTTTAGGACTTTTAATCAAAATGGTGGAATCTTGGTTTTGAAAGTTGGGTCGTCGTACGCATTAAGAGATCGTTTTAGTATTGGTGGTTCACTGGATATGTTATTTGGTTCATCTAGAAAAAATGAATCTATATTTTTTAGTGGCAGTTCAATTATCCAGTCATCCAGAAATAGATATACGGGATTAATAGGCAATGCATTTTTTTCGTTTAAGATCCAGGAAAATATGAGTATCTATGGTGGGATAAAACAAACATTGCAACCTATGGCTGTTTTTCTGACAAATCGTTATTTGTTTGATGATGCAAATTTGAATGGATATCATGATTTTACATTCCCCTATGATTTTCCGATACCTGACAGTGTTGATGCTCATAATGAGATTCGGCTGGAACAGGTTCACAAACCAAAAGGTTATTCATTCGGATTACAAGCAACAATTACTAGAAATAACTCTATTGCATTTGAATACATATCCAGTTTGGATGAAGGTGAGATCCCATCCAAAATCACATTAGGATTCAATGATTGGATCCATTCTTCCAATCATGCCAGTTTATCGTTCATAAAATTCCCGAATGATCTATCAGTGAATTGGATTGACAATTTTGTATTTAGGGCCGGGTTAGCCTATAAAACGCATCAGCTCGCACAATCAGAAATAACCATAAGAGAGTTTGGTAGTGCATTGGGACTAGGTTTTAAATTCAAGGCTGTCGGAAATCAAATAGATTTCAATTACTATATTGGCAATAGAGAATATTCTAACACATTTCAGACAGAATTAGTACAACAAATTCAGGTTAGTGTCAGCCTAGCTGACCTATGGTTTGTAAAAAGGAGACAAAAAACACAATGAAAAATGTCAAGATATATGCTGTCACGAGCGTGACACTTTTTTTAACCATGTGTGTGCCACCTGAAGGTGGTAGTGGTATGGATCTTGCAAAAGAAAAAGAAAAATTAGATTCTTTACGCCAGTTACGATGCCCACGTTTAATGAGCAGCGCTGCAGAATATTATCGCAACCGAGATTGGAAACAGACAGTACGAATTTATGAGGAAATTACCACATTGGATTGTGATGAATGGAACCCAGCATTCGCGCCACCACAAGAGATTTACCAGTATTATGCAATCGCCTACGAGCAAATGGGAAAATTCGACAGTTCAGAATTTGTTTTGTTGGATGGGCTGCAAAAATTACCAGAAAATATCCGACTTAGAAAAAGATTAGCTTATGCTTATAAACGACAAGGTAAAAAGGATAGAGAAATCATTGAGTATGAGCGGATGGTGGGTATGGCACCTGACGATATTTCTATAATGAATGAGTTATCAAAAATTTATAATGAAGAGAATCGTTTTGATGATCAAATTTTTATTCTTGAAAAAATTCTGGATATCGATGAGAATAATGAAATCGCACAAAGCGAGTTGGCTATGGCATTTGAAAGCAGTGGCCGTGATCCCCTCGATATATATCGCAAACGTTTTGAAGGTAATCCTGACAATTTAAGTTATGGGTTGGATTATGCCGATCGTTTAGCGAATGCGGATAGGCCAGAAGATGCAATCCCTATTTTAAATGCTGTTGTTAAAAAGGATCCAAGTAGTAAACTGGCTTACAGAAAACTCGCTGAAGCCAATAAAAGGATAGATAATCTGAAGGATGCAGCGGAAGCATATGAAGCGCTTTTTAAAATAGATCCCAGGGATACGAGAGTTGCTATTGATTTGTCTGATGTTTACCTTGAAAATGATCAATATGGAAAAGCCTTGCGATGGGCAGATAAGGCAATCAGTTTAAATGGTAATACAGGTGATGGTTATAGTCAAAAAGGGAAAGTCTTTTATTATGGATGGGACAATTTCCGCCAAAATCCGTTTACAATAGATGATCGAATTGTTGCAAAATTAGCGCATGATTATTTTGTAAAAGCAGAAGGAAAGGGTTTTCGTGGATTTTCAAAAAGTGGTTGGTTAAATGAAAATGCGAAAGATGTAATGTATGGGAAAGCACAATGGTTCATGGCTGAAGATAAGGTAAAAAGAACAAGAAACATTTTAACCAGAACAACAGAATACAGTTGGGTCACCGAATCATTGGTACCCGAATCCAGTTGGTAATAAAATAATGTCTTTTCTATCTCAAGGTGATCCCGACCTGTACGCTATCCTTGAACGAGAAATCCACAGAGAAGAATCAACACTTGAATTAATTGCTTCGGAGAATTTCACCAGCCAAGCTGTAATGGAAATGGCAGGTGGGGTTATGACGAATAAATATGCGGAAGGGTATCCGGGTAAACGATACTACGGCGGGTGCGATTTTGTTGATGAAGCGGAGAACTTAGCAAGAGAACGGCTTCGTAAACTATTTGGGGCAGAATATACCAACGTTCAGCCACACTCCGGTTCTCAAGCAAACATGGCGGCCTTAATGACCTTTGTCAAGCCGGGAGACACAGTCATGGGCTTGGATCTGGCTCATGGTGGACATTTAACCCATGGTAGTCCTGTAAATTTTTCTGGCCAGCTCTATAATTTTGTGTCTTATCAGGTATCTAGAGATACTGGAAGGGTTGATTTTGATAGTGTATACAAACTTGCAAATGAACACCAACCCAAATTGATCATTTGTGGTGGAAGTGCTTACCCTCGTTATATAGAATTTGAAGAATTTAGAGAAATAGCAAACCAGGTTAATGCATATCTAATGGCAGATATCGCTCACCCGAGTGGATTGGTTGCTGCAGGTCTTCATCCATCCCCTATGGAATATTGTGATGTTGTTACAAGTACAACCCATAAAACACTGCGCGGTCCTCGGGGAGGTATTATCATGATGGGGAAAGATTTTGAAAATTCTTGGGGGAAGATCGCACCAAAATCAGGGCGCATAAAAAATGTCTCTGAATTGATCGATTCTATGGTCATGCCTGGAATTCAAGGCGGCCCACTTATGCACATCATTGCAGCAAAAGCAGTCGCTTTTGGCGAAGCTCTGCAACCGAAATTTAAATCATACGCCCAACAAATATTGAACAATGCCCAATCTATGGTTGATGGATTATTACAATTAGATTACCAACTTGTCTCAGGTGGCACAGATACACATGTCATGTTAATCGACTTATCTAACAAACATATTACAGGAAAAAAAGCTGAAATCACCCTTGGAAAGGCCGGTATTACTGTGAATAAAAATATGGTGCCCTTTGATGAAAGAAGCCCATTTGTCACGAGTGGGATCCGTGTGGGAACTCCTGCCATTACAACTCGGGGGATGGGAGATCCTGAAATCCGCCAGATTGTACGTTGGATAGATGAAGCTTTATCTGACCCTGAAAATGAGGTAGGATTAGCTCGTATAAAATCAAATGTAAACGAACTTTGTTCAAATTTCCCTATTTACGCTCATTAATCTAAAGTGTGAGACCCATGGGTCGAATTTTTATTCCTTTAGCTGTCATTTTATTTTGTTCCAGTTGTGTTCCACGAACATTAATTGTTGACCATCCCAAGCTCGTTTCTCTGTATTTTGAAAAAAAGATTAAGTCTTTGGAAAGTAAAAAAAACTTGTCCACTGATCAGAAAAGACTTCTTCTAAAAACAAAAGTAGAATATGGTTTTGGTGTTCTGTTGGAAGAAAGTGATCGCATCTTAGATAATGATTATAATTTAGGTGTGAAAAAATCACAGGAAGCTTATATTGTTTTCAGTGATGCGAAAAAGATCGGTACATCCATTTTAATCAATACATACCCGGGATTTGATTCCTGGCTTTCCAGCGAAACCGATTTACAATTTAAAGCAAATGATGTTGGTGATCTATATTGGTTAGCTGCTGCATACGGCGGCGCTATAAGATCCAGCCGTGGAAACCCCTTTGATGTCGTAAATTTACCAGTGGTAAAAAAAATGCTGATAAAAGCCATTACCTTAGATCCGAACTGGAGAAAAGGTGCTCTCTATTCAGCCATGATGAGTTATACTTCTTCTCGTCCAGATTTATTTGGTGATGCAATGATTGACTCAGTCACTTTTTACTATGAAAAAGCTCTTCTAGCATCTGACAGTTTAGATGCTAGCCTTTTTGTTTCCTATGCCGAGATCATTGACAAGAAATTTCAAAATAGAACTGAATTTGAACGCAAACTTCATTATGTACTCCAGGCGGATGGGAAAAATGATAAAGATTTTCGATTAAGTAATATCATCGCACAGGAACGAGCAAAATGGTTATTATCCAAGACAGACGAGTATTTCTTCGAATGAAACGATATTTACTGATTTTAGTTTTATCAATCTCATTGATTTATGCGAGAAAAATTGTGGTAAAGATGGCCACACTAGCGCCAGAGGGAACGGAATGGCACGGCATGCTCATCGAAATGGGACAAGAATGGGAAAAAGCAACCGATGGTGAGGTACAACTTAGAATTTATCCTGGTGGCGTTGTAGGGGATGAACGGGAC
>Ga0209554_1001073_pt1 | contig 21548 bp, 19 predicted proteins | sample MarorgKNORR_S2LV_5_FD_188221 | JGI IMG/M metagenome (GOLD analysis project Ga0209554, IMG submission 188221) | Marine microbial communities from the Southern Atlantic Ocean, analyzing organic carbon cycling - Bottom_A/KNORR_S2/LV (SPAdes) (version 2) | ecosystem: Environmental > Aquatic > Marine...
TTATTATAAAAAATTTTCTGTTTATTAAAATTTAAAATCAAAGCTTTATTCTTTAGTGAAAGAATATTTGCGCTATAACTAACCCCTTTAATCAGAGGTTGAGTAACAAAATTTTTATTTAAAGTTAAAAAATTAAGTAAATCTTTTTTATTACTAAAAATATAATTTTTTTCACTTCCAGCTCCATCATCAGGTTTTACGACCCATTTTTTAGAAATTTTAAAATTAATTCTTTTTTTATTAAATGTTTGTAAAGTTGGGATAGAATTTTTTTGAAAAAATTTATATGTCTTATATTTACTACTAGTTTTTTTTATTGCATTAATTTTATTTGATAACATTTTTTTTTTAAATCTATTTAATTTGATTAATTCTATTAATTTACCTTCAGTTTCTGGGGCTATTGGGAAAAAATAATCTACTTTTTTTATTAGAACACTCCATTTCTTTAAGGGGGTTTTTTTTATCTTAAAACATTCTACGTTTTTTAGTTTTTTTAATTTTTTAAATCTATAATCCCAAGTATAAATTATTTTTAGATTTGGTATTTTATTGAAATCATTTAATAAAGATTTTACAATTGACCTTGCTTGTATAATTAATTTTTTAGAAATTTTTTTATTAATATAACCACCACCTGTAACGTATTCACATATAAATATTGTTTTCATTATGGAATTAATACCTGCAATTGATTTGCTAAATAATATTGTAGTAAAGGCTTTTTCAGGTGAAAGAAAAAAATATAAGCCAATTAAATCTAAATTAATAAATTCTTCTAACCTAGAAAATATAATAGATAGTCTACTTAAAGAATATAAATTTAAGATAATTTATATAGCTGATTTAAACGCAATAATGGGCAATAAAAATAATTTTAATATTATAAAAAGAGTTATTAAAAAGTTTCCACAAATCGATTTTTGGGTTGATTACGGTGTTAGAACTTTTTTAGATTTTAAAAAATTTGAGAATATGCCATTTAAAACAATTATTGGATCAGAAACTTTAAAAAATATTATGGAATTAAAAAAGATTTATAAACATAAAAAAAAAGAGATTATATTATCTTTAGATTTTAAAAATGATTTTTTTATAGGTCCTTTAAAGCTAATAAAGAATAAAAAACTTTGGCCAAAAAAAATTATTTTTATGATAATAGATTCTATAGGAGTTAAGAAGAGACCTAAATTAATAAAATTAAAGAAACTTGGTTTGGATTTAAAAAAAGACTATTATTTGGCAGGTGGAATATCAAATAATAACGATATTAATTTTCTAAAAAAGAATGGATTTAAAGGTGTAATTCTATCAACAGCGATACATGAAAAAAATATTATCTATAAGGATTTATAAAAAAAAAAAGCGAGTTTAAAACCCGCTTTTTTTTTCTTTTTAAAATATATTTGAAAAAGTGTTAAACTTTTACCTTTCCAAAAGGATGTTCTGCAGATGATTTTTGAGAAACAACATCTTTAGCTGTAGGTTCTCCTTTAATAGCTCTTTCGATAGATTCCTTTACAGCTTGATAGTTGTAATCATATATTTTTTGATCATTTTTTGCATCCCAATGAATAAATACACCTACTAAAATAAAGATATTATCAGCTTCTGCAGATGGAATTATTCCATCTTCAACTGAATCTGCAACAGCTCTTGCTACCGCAGTTTGAGCTGGTCCAAACATTTGTACTGCTTGTGCAGCGCCTTTAATAGTAACTTTATTCCACATTACAGTATTTGGTTTAGTGGGTAGATTTGGTGCTACAACAGCAAGTAGTGATGTAAATCCATCTTTATTATTTGACAAAGTATTACAAAATGCAGTTTCCGCAGCACCTCCTCTTGGACCCATAATAAGATCAATATGAGCGACTTCATTACCGTCACCAACAAGAGATTCTCCAACAAGTACTTTATTAATTTTAGCCATTATTCCTCCTAATTTGAATAAATTTTCAAAAAACATGACACAGTGATTAAATACTACATGGTAATGATATTTTATAGATTTATCTAGGGTTTTTTTTATTGTTTTTTTGTCACTATTTCAAATAAAAAGGTTGCAACAGTTAAATCAGCAATGGTTCCTGGATTAATTCCTTTAGATTTTAGTTTTTTATCAAAAACAAGTAATTTTTTTTTTATTTTAGTTAAATTTTTATTTCTTTTTAGAAAAAAATAGTATTTTTTTGCCTCTTTTTTTATACTTCTAGCAATTTTATTTCCTTTATTTCGTACAATATGTGAGTCATTAAATTTTTTTAAAAAAGTTAAATATACTCCTGTTAGCGCCCAATTCACCTTACCCCATTTATTATAAAATTTTTTATATGCTGGTACGCCTGTATTAAAAATATCCTTAAATCCGTTACAATATTGCCTTGCAATTAAATCTCTTTTTTTAGAAAACTCCATTGCTTTATATAGGCTTGTTTTAGGCAGTTCATTAACGTCATACTTTTTAGAAAATCCTAAACCCCCTGGAGAAGTAAGAGCTATTGCTTTAAAAATAGGAATTGAACTTTTAACATTTTGTTTTTTTATTAAAGATCTAATTTTTCTTAATAGTTCTTCTTTAGAAATTATTCCTTCTTTCTGCACCACTGTTACAATTGGAGATAACATTAGGATTATTCCTAAATTTGTGTTTTTTTTTATTTTATTTTGTATTTCATTAACAGAATTTAGAATTTTTTTTCCTAGATCTAAGTTTTTTTTTGTTAAGCATTTTGATATTATTAAACTGGATTTAAAAAAATCTTTTACATTCATGTCATGACCTTCTGAAAATTTGTGAACATTTCCAGGTTTTAAAGATTTCATTTCCGTATCACAGACAAATTTTATTTGTTTTTTTAATAAAATTCTAATTTTAGAATTGACCATTCTTATTTTAATTTAGTTACAAATGTTTTTGCTAAAATATACGCTATATTTTTATTTGTTACTTTTTGTAAAGCTTTCCAAGCAGGAATGCTATTTATTTCAATAACTTTGAAGTTTTCATATTTATCTTTTATAAGATCTATTCCAGCATAGTCAGCATTTACAAGCTTAGATGCATTTAATGAAATTTTTTTTATTTCTTCGCTAGGAATAAAACTAAATGGTTTGCCACCTTGACCTATATTTGTTATTTTTTTTTTATTTTTTCTAATCATTGATGCAATAATTTTATTATTACAAACAAAAATTCTGAAATCTTGCCATTTTTTATCTGATTTTACTTTAATATCTTCAAATTTTTGTAAGTAGTATACTTTCTCACTATTTTTTTTTAATTTATTATTTTTAATTATCTTTAAACCTTTTCCTTGTGAACCAAAAAGTGGTTTCCATATTCCATATAATTTTTTTTTCTTTAATTTTTTTAAAATATTTCTAGCTACTACTAATTTTTCTGGGACCCAAGTCCTAGGAGTATTTATTTTATTATGGCTTAATAAAAATGTTGTCATAGATTTATCAGTTGTTTTTTCAATACAATTTACATCATTAAATAAAATTACTTTTAATTTCTTTAATGCATGCAGTATCGTTAATCTTCGTGTTATTTGTTGAAAAGTACCTTTTCCTATAGTCCTTACAAAACATCCATTTGGCAGTTTTTTTGAAAACCCAGGAATAAAAATATTTTTTTCACTATTTGTATTTATAAAACAATCATCAAGAGAAAGAAAAAAAACTTTACACCCTAATTTTTTTAGTTCTTTTTTTAATTGATTACTATGCCAATCATGTGAATCTGAAAAAATAATTACATTTTTAACTTTTTTCATATCCAAAAGATTTATCTAAAAGATCACTATTTAATTTTCCCTCTACAAAGATTTTGTTTGTTTCTAATGAAATAACAGTTACTTTGCCAGGACTAAATAAATTTGGATCAATAGCATAAAAATCACCTTTGTAATTTTTAAAAATTTCAGCAAATGGTTTTCCATAATCTTTAGAAGATGTACTCGGAAGATTTTTTGCTAGCTCGCTTATTTGTTCATCTGTACCTCTGACTTTTAACTCTACATTACCACCATATAATATAGCATCATTAGTTCTACCCATAGAGGTTATAAAGTCCTTTGATACAGGTGGTATTGGGGCAGAACCGCAGACTTCTTCGACATTTTCAAGTGGAAATTTTAATGTGTGCAATTTATGCAATCCTACTTCACTAACTCTTGATACGACTTGTATAACTCCTGATATACTTTGAGTTGGCGTTAATATTAGAATAATATTTTCTGCTGTTGTTTTACAATCATTTGATATTTTTTCTATAATTTCTTTTGGAGGTGTTTTATCTACTTCCATTACCAGATAAACAAATTTACTTTGATCAACGTATTGTAAATCTTTAAATAATTCTTCTCTTCTTGCAATAGCTCTTCCAGGACCGGATGCTAGAGCATAAAATTTTTCATGGGATAAATTCCAACCAGCATATTGACTCGCTAAGCATGATATTACAGGATGTTTAGATTCAACTTTTGTTTCTAAGGGCCAATGTGGAAAAGTATTAGTTTTTTTTAGATTTATTTTTCCTAAACCACCCATACAAATCTCAGCAATTAGTTTTCCTGCTTGCTCACTTCCTTTAATTTTTATCCCAGCATCGATAATTGTACAGTTAAGCGGCCCTTTTTTTACTAAAACATTTAATTTTTTGGAATTATCAATTAATTTTTTTACTAATTTTTTTGCAAGATTTGAAACACTTAAATTAGCATTCATAACAATTATACAAATTACTTTTTTATTTCTTGAGCTATTTTATACGCTTTTCTGAAATCTAAGAATACAGGCTTATCAGATTCACACATTAATTTTAATAATTTATGTTGTACCTGTGCTTTAATTTGTCCTACGGCTAATGCTCCAATTCCTAGAACACTAGAATTTTTGATTTTTTCACCATTAGCATTTACTTCTAAACCTTCTACACCAGAAGGAGGCACAGCATTAACATCTGAAATAATTTTTAAATTTTTTGCTGAAGCAAAATGTTTTAATGATAAAGCCTCCCTTCCTGCTTTGGCAGTACTTAGAATTATGTCAGCATCTTCTGACATTTTTGTCTTTTCTTTATCAGAAATTCCCATTACAGGTTCTAAGTCAACATTATATTTTTTTTTATATTCATTAACTCTTTTATTAATCGGATCAATGGCACCATCTCTGTGGATTACCATTCCTACTTTTGCACCTTCTTGTGCTCCAATAACAGCACATGCTCCACCGACAATCCCTTTAGCACCAACAATTTGTAATTTTTTATTTTTAAAGTCAGTTTGAAATTTATTTAATAATAAATTTTTAACGCAAGCTATCATTGCGGCAGCAGTAGTAAAAGATCCTGCAGGATCAGCAAAAACAGAAATTTCAAAAGGAGGAACCATTGCTTTTTTTGCTTTTTCTAACATTTCAATTGCCTCTTCCGCGTCTTCCCCCGCAATAAATAATCCTGTTTTTTTACAATCGTTTGGGTGTCTCGAGAAAATAATATCTTGAACTAAATCAGAAATATCATCTATTGTTATATTTGTGTATGTAGCAACATTATCAAATCCAGAATCGTAAGCCATATTAATATCAAATGGACTAACAATTTTTGTTGGACTTAAAGCATGTAAAATAAAAGGGTTTTCTTTTGTCATTATTTTAAATGAATATCTGCGCCGCTATTTTTACCCGAGCATATTATAAATTCTAAATTATTACAACTTGAAAATCTTTTTTTGAGTTTTGTTTTCATCAGCTCTGCTTTTTTTATATTGGAAAAAAAAGCAAAGCCGGTTGGGCCCCAAGATGTTTGTCCATATCCTAAAACATTTTCTTTTTTTAAGAAATTTAAAACATTGCTTACTGTTGGACTTGAGAATATTCCACCTTGAAAAACATTGAAATAATTACCTATTATATTTTGTAATTTGGTAACTGATTTACTAAATTCATTAAAATTATTTTCTATTAATGAAGGATATATTTTTAATAAAACTAGATCAATTAAACTAATATTATTTATTTTTGGAAAATTTTTAATTTTTTTAAAAACACCTACTTCATTTTTACCGTGTAAACCCTGTTTTGAATTTTTTATTAAAATAATCTTCCATTCTTCTGGAAAAAAAACTTTATCAATATTAGTAAAAAATTTATTTTTTATTTTTAAATCGATTAGAAAACCACCATGTTTAAAATTAATTAATCCTATATTTGATCTGTAACTCCTATTTAAAATTTTTGCAATTTTTTCTATATCTAAATTAAGATTGCTTAAATCTGAAATAGCTCTACCAATCGATAATGCTAATTGAGTTCCGGAGCCTAAACCTATATGTTGTAGAGGAGATTTTTCAACATTTAAAAAAAAATTTGGTTTAATTTTTCTTTTTCTACAAAAAATATTTAAGAAGAAGGATGCTTTGTCTAAACATTTACCTTTAACTTTTGTTTTAAGATTTCTTATCACTTTTATTTTTGTATGAAATTTATCTATACTTAAGCCTATCCCGCCAAATGAATTATCTTGTTGATTATTGTTAATTTCTAAAAAACCAAAATGCAACCTTGCAGGTGAAATAATTTGTATAGTATTTTTTTTAAACATTTAACTTTTAATTTATTTCGTTAAACTTTTTAACTAAAATATCATAAGTATATTTTTTTATTTTAATAAGCAAATACATATGAGGAAATTATGGGTAAAGATGACAAAGTTTATAATGAAGAAGAAATAAAAGAAAGGCTAAAAAAAGAATTACCTTTATGGTTTTATGAAGGGAATTGGATTAAAAGAAAATATAAAACTCAAAGCTGGAAGTCTACTTTAATGGTAATTAATACTGTGGGGCATTTAGCAGAAGCTGCTTGGCATCATCCTGATATTACAGCATCTTATGCTTGGGTGGAAGTTCGCTTAACTAATCACGTTGCTAAAGGAGTGACAGATAAAGACTTTGAACTTGCAAAAAAAATAGAAGATACCATACAATGGGATCCATCTAAAGAAGAAAGTTCATTGGAAGGTACACCAAAGGACGATCAAAGATTTTCGTATATAAAATACGATAAATAATTTTTTTTCTTTTTTTTTTAAAAGTTTTTTTTATATATGAAAAACATTAACTTCACTTGTCCATTCTGTTCTTTATTATGCGATGATATTAAATTAGAAGTTAAAAATAATAATCTTAAACCATTAAACTTTAAATGCCCAATTCTAGTAAATTCATTAAAAAGAAAAATTAACGAACAATTTTCTAGGATTAATGGAAAAAAAACTGGTATTTCGCAAGCAATAGAAGCGTTATCAGTTTTAATAAAAAAAAGTAAATCTACTTTATTTGCAGGCATGGGCACTGATATAAAAGGGACAAAAGCAACTCTTGAGATTGTAGATAAATACAAATGTATTATCGATCATTTTTCTGGAGATAATTATGTGAAAAATATAAAAAGCATTCAAGAGTTAGGTGGTTTCTTTTTAACTTTATCAGAATTAAAAAATAGAGCAGATACTATTATTATATTTCAATCATCTAGTGACACAGTACCCAGATTATTTGAAAAATATATTTTTCCAAAAGAGACAATTAATAATTTAAAAAAAAGAAAAGTTGTTTTTATTGGATCTAAAGTTCCACAATTTTTATATAAAAATAAAAAACTAATAAATTTTGAGTACATTAAATTAGATTCCATTAATTTATTAAACTTCATATCCAACATTAGAAATTCTATTAATTCTGAAATTTCAGAAATAAAAGATAAAAAATTATTAAATTTATTAAAACTGTTAAAAAAAACAAAATACGGGTCTATTTTATGGTCTATATCGGAACTTCAAAATAATATTAGTGATGTAATTGTAAATGAAATAACTTTGCTTATTCAGGATTTAAATAAATTTACAAGATTTTCTGGATTATCATTGGAAGGATCTGATCATATCTTAACAGTTAATGAGGTTTTATTATGGCAGACTGGTTTTCCCATTAGAACAAGCTTTGCAAGTGGTTTTCCCGTTCATGACATTAATCAATTTTCAACAAAGAAATTATTAGATAACAAGGAAATAGATTTAGCTATATGGATAAATTCTTTTAATGAAAAAAAGATTATTATTAATAAAAAAATTAAAAATGTTTTAATAGGAATTCCTACACACCCACAAAAAAAAGATGCAGATATTTTTATACCTGTAGGCACTCCTGGTTTGGATCATACAAGCCATTTATTAAGAATTGATAAAGTAGTTTCAGTACCTTTAAAAAAAATCAGAAACATTTCCTTACCAAGCGTTGATCTAGTTTTAAACAAAGTGAAAGAGAGAATTTTTAATGATAACTAAATTACAAAATGCGAGAATTTATGATCCGATTAACAGAATTAATGGAAAAATTAGAGATTTGTATATAAAAAATAACAAAATTATTGATAAGCCTGGACGGGGTGAAAAAATATCTAAAGTAATTAATCTAAAAAATAAAATTATTATGGCAGGAGGTATTGATATTCATAGTCATATAGCTGGAGGAAAAGTTAATTTGGCAAGATTATTATTACCTGAAGAACATAGAAAATATTTATACTCATCATCTGACAAATTAAGATCTGGTTCTGGTTTAGGAACCTGTAGTTCATTTCATATAGGATATAAATATGCTAAATTAGGTTATACAGCAGTTTTTGAGCCAGCAACACTTCCTTCTAATGCAAGATCAACAATAATCGAAATGTCTGACATACCTTTTATTGATAAAGGAACTTATACAGTTTTAAGTAATGATGATTTTTTATTAAAATTGATTCAAAAAAAAAGCGACCAAAAAAAAATTAACGATTATGTTGCTTGGATACTTCAATCAACAAAAGGTTTGGGAATTAAAATTGTAAATCCTGGAGGAATAAATGCTTTTAAGTTCAATCAAAGAGAACTTGATCTTGATGAAAAAAATAGAAAATATGATATTACACCAAGATCGATATTAAAAGTTCTAACTAAATCTTTAATTGATTTAAAAGCACCCCACCCAATTCATGTGCATGGTTGCAATTTAGGGGTTCCTGGAAATGTTAAAACAACAGTAAAGCAAATTAATGCTGTAGAAGGCCAACCCATGCATTTGACCCATATTCAATATCATTCATATGATAATAAAGGTGATAGAAATTTTTCTTCAGGAGCAAATCTTTTAGCTGAAAAAATTAATAAAAATAAAAATATTACTTGTGATGTAGGGCAAATTATGTTTGGCCAAACTGTAACTGCTTCAGCTGACACAATGAGTCAGTATAGAAATCACCACTTTGCTCATCCAAAAAAATGGATTTGTGCAGATATTGAATGTGAAGCTGGTTGCGGCATAGTTCCATTTGAATATCAAGATAAAAATTTTGTTAATTCTCTTCAATGGGCTATAGGATTAGAATTATTTTTATTAATTAAAGATCCTTGGAGAATTTATTTAACTACTGATCATCCAAATGGAGCAGCATTTACTGCTTATCCTAAATTAATAAAATTATTAATGGATAGTTCTTTTAGAAATAGAGAATTTGAAAAAATTAATAAACATGCACAAAAAAATTCAGTACTAGGAAGTTTAAAAAGAGAATACAGTCTTTATGATATTGCAATTCTAACGAGAGCAGGCCCCGCAAAAGTTCTTGGATTGAATAATATCGGACATTTAGGCTGTGGTGCAAAAGCAAATATTGCAGTTTACAATGAAAATGAAGATAAAGAAGAAATGTTTGAAAAACCATACATGGTTTTTAAAGATGGTGAAATAATTGTAAAAAATGGAAAAATACAAAAAGTTTTTAATGGAAAATTTTATATAGCAGAGACAGAGTATGATAAAAATATTGAAAAAGAAATTAGTTCTTATTTTGAAAAATATATGGGTAGAAAAATGGAAAATTTTAAAATACAAAATCAAGAATTATGGGATTATGGAATAGAAACGGAAAATATTAAATGTAATAGAAATGATTATTAATGGAATAAAAATTGAAAATACTTTTGCTGAAGCATTTCCAATGAAAGCTGTAAGACTGATTATTACTGCAGATTCAAAGTATTGGTTAAAACAAGCAACAAATAGTATGACAGGATTTGCAACATCAGTAATTGCTTGTGGTTGTGAAGCTGGTATAGAAAAAGTAGTCCATTATTCTAAGACACCTGATGGAAGGTTAGGGGCAGCTGTCCTTTTATTTGCTATGAACAGTGAAGATCTAGCTAAACAAGTAATAAGAAGAGTAGGGCAATGTATATTAACAACACCAACTACAGCATGTTTTTCTGGTATAGAAACAGATGAAAAAATAAATTTAGGAAATGCCATTAGATTTTTTGGAGATGGTTTTCAAATTTCAAAAAAAATTAATAATAAAAAATTTTGGAGAATTCCTGTTATGGACGGCGAATTTATTATTGAAGATAAAACTAGTATTATAGCAGGGATAGGTGGAGGTAATATTTTGATTATTGGAAATTCAAACTGCGATGTTTTAAAATCAGGCGAAGCTGCTGTTAAGGAAATGAAAAAAGTTGACAATATAATTTTACCTTTCCCAGGAGGAATTGTCCGTTCAGGTTCTAAAGTTGGATCAAAATATAAAAATCTTATAGCATCAACTAATGATGCTTATTGCCCAACTTTAAAAGGTATTACTAAAACAAAACTAAATAAAAATGCAGAATCTGTTTTAGAAATTGTAATTGATGGAATTAATGAAAAAGATATATCTCTTGCTATGAAAAAAGGTGTCAGCATAATTTGTAAAAAATTTAACAAAGGTATTCAAACAATTTCTGCTGGCAATTATGGTGGAAAACTAGGCCCTTTCCACTTTCATTTGAGAGATATAATGAAATGAGTTATTTAATTTTAAAATTAAAAAAAAAATTAAAATTTAGATTAAATTTAGATTTATTAACACCAAATAAAATTATAGATAAAAAAATAGCTGCAATAAAATCTTTAAAAATTTCATATGGTAATGAAAAGAAAGAAATTTCAAATTTTTTTTCTATTTCGGGAATATTAAAAAAAGGAATTATTTTTAAAGGTGACCTAAATAGATGTGATTACATTGGTGATCAGATGAAGAATGGAAAAATTATTGTTAATGGAAATGTCGGAGATTATCTAGGTAATAAAATGAATGGTGGAAAAATTGTTGTTAATGGTTCTTCCGCTAATTACACAGCTTCCTCTTTTAAAAATGGAGAAATTTTAATAACTAAAAGTACAGGTGATTTTCTAGGAAGCTCTATTCAAGGAGAAAAGTTAGGAATGTCAGGCGGTGTAGTTATTATTAAAGGTAATGCTGGTCATAGAGCAGGATTTAAAATGAGATCAGGCGTTATTTATGTTAAAGGTAACGCGAAAGATTTTATCGGTTGCCAGATGATTGCCGGCACAATTATTATTGGAGGTAAGATCGGGTTGAATATAGGTCTTTTGATGAAGAGAGGTACAATTATTTTAAAAAAACAAAAATTATTTGCTCCTTATTTAAACTATAGTGGTAAAAACAATTATATTTTTTTGAAAATTATTCAAAATTATCTTGAAAAGCTAAGCAATGAATTTAAAAATATTTTTCCAAACACCTATATAAAAAAATATTTGGGTGACATAAATTGTAAAGGTATGGGAGAAATATTGATTCTAAAATAAATTTAAATAATTAATTTATTATATGGACTCATTAAACACAGTAATAGCATCGCTTTTTTTTTGGATTTCCTCACATTTATATGTTATCAACGCTGATTTTAAACAACCACCTCATTATCCAGAAATAAAATTTATTACCCACGAGAAATTGTCGCAAATGGCTTGTGAAACACCATGCCCAGTAATTGGATGGTATCCAACTAAAAACCAAATTGAAGGAAAAGAAGTTTTGTATATGATTAAAGGCGTTTATCCAGTAAATGATCTTTGTATTAGAACTATTTTTTTACATGAGCTAGTTCATTTTTGGCAAGATTATAATAATGCGTTTGAAAATCCAGGAGATAGCGAAAAAGTAGTTTTTACTCGAAGAGAACAACAGGCGATGATTTTAGAGCATCTCTATAGAGGTCAACAATATAATAAATACAAAGAAAAAACTGGAAAAGAATACAATCCTCGATGTTGTAAAGAAATTGCATTTGGCAGATGTGTAAATAATCCAGGATGGATAAATCAATATTTAAATAACACAAAAAAATAAAATTTATTCTTTATAATATTTAGAAAAAAACTTTTTTAAGTTTAAAAAATTTCTCTATGTCCAGTTCTTTGATTAATTGGTTATTAAATTACCCAAAAAGATTATTTTTTTTAGTTCTAATAGTAACTATATTTGCCGGATGTTTTATTTATAAAAATATTTCAATCAATACATCCAATACTGATTTGCTTTCAAAAGAATTAACATTTAGAAAAAATCAAATTGAATTTAAAAAAGATTTTCCGCAATTTTCTAATAATATTATTATTGTTGTTGATGCAAAAAAAAGTGATGTTGCTGAAGATATAGCAACTTATTTACATAATGAAATTAAAAAGGAAGACAAAATATTATTTAATGATATTTTTTATCCGGAAGAATTAAGTTTTTTTAAAAAAAATGGTTATTTATATTTAACTGAAGATGAATTAGATAAAACTTTAGAACAGATTATATCTTATCAACCTTTTATTTTCAAACTATCCCAGGAACCAACATTAAACGGTCTTTTGAGTACTATTAATTTATTTTTATCAGCCGAATTGAGTCAAGATAATTTAGAAAATGTAAATAATTTTTTAAAAAAATTTTTTAAAGAAAACGAGAACTCTATTGCTTGGAGTGATTTTTTTTCTGATAGCCCAAAAAAAAATTATAGAAAATTAATTTATATCCAGCCAAATCTTGACAATTCAAAATTTTTTCCTTCTGAAGAATCTATGTCATTTATAAAACAAAAAATTAAGAACATTAATAATAAACATTGGGACAACTATGATATTCGTTTAACAGGAGCTATTCCAATGGAACAAGATGAATTAGATACTTTAAATGAAGATGTAAAAATTGGAGTTATTATTTCATTAATTTTAGTTTTACTATTTGTTAAAGTTGCATTAAGAGATTTTAAATTAATTATTGGTTCATTTTTAAATTTAATAATTGGCTTAATTTTAACAACTTTTTTTGCGTTATTTTTTTTTAAAGAATTAAATTTAATTTCAATAGCATTTGCTATCCTGTTTATTGGCTTAGGTATTGATTTTTCTATTCATTATTGTCTAAGGGTTTTTGAATATTCTAAAAAAGAAAAAAATGATAAAACAAGTTTCTTAATAAAATCATCAAATAGTATTACTAAAGCATTATTTTTAACTGCTTGTGCAACAGCAATAGGTTTTTTTAGTTTTGCATTCACTGCTTATAAAGGTGTTGCCCAACTAGGTATAATTGCAGGAACCGGAATGTTTATATCTTTTTTCTTAACAATGACTTTTTTACCATGCTTTTTAATTCTAATGAAAAATACAGATTATGGAAAAGAAGGATTAATTTATAAGAAAAAAATTGACGATTTCTATTTTCATAAATTTATGTCTTTTTTTAATAGCAACAGCAGAATTTTTTTTATAGCAGCAATATTTTTTTTAATATTTTCTATTTTTAATTTAAAGAATATTGAATTTGACAATGATCCTTTAAAATTACGTAATCCAAAAAGTGTTTCCATAACTACAATTAATGAGTTAATTAGTAATAATGATATTAATTATAATAGTATAGATATTTTAGTAGAAGATCTTAATAAAGCCCAAAAATTAAAAAATATATTATTATCTTATAATGAAATTAAAGATGTTACTTACATAAAAGATTTAATTCCTCAAAAACAAAAAGAAAAACTAGAAACTATAGAGCAATTTAAAATTTTTTTTCCAATTATTGAAATTAAAGAGCCAAGAAAAATTACTTCTAAAAATTTTGAAGAAGAAAAAAATAAAATTTTAGATTTAATTAATGATATTAAAATTATAAATAATGAAAAATATAAAAATAGAATAGATATAAATTTTATAAATTCTTTAAAGAAAGAACTAATAAATGGAAAAATTAAGAATTACCAAGATTTAAAAGATTTGGAAGAAAAATATTTTTATTTTTTAGAGAAAAATTTAGTAAAACTCAACTCTAGTTTACAAGCAAGTTTAATAACTGAAGAAAATATTCCAGAAATCTTAAAATCTAGATATATTGGAAAAAATGGATTAATTAGATTAGAAGTAAATCCATCAGAAAATCTTAAAATAAAAAAAAATAAAGAAAAATTTGTTACTACAGTTTTTAATATTGCACCAAATGCCTCTGGGGGAGCACTCACAACTTTGGAAGCTGGTAATGCAGTTGTTGATGCATTTAAACAAGCTATGTTATTATCTATTGTATTAACAACATTATTTTTATTTTTAATATTAAGAAATTATAAAAAGGTTTTAATAGTTTTTCTAAATTTAGTGTCAGCATTAGTTTTTACATTATCATTTACAATTCTATTTGGCCTTAATTTAAATTTTGCAAATATTATAGCACTGCCATTACTATTTGGTTTGGGAGCAGCAACATCTATTCAAACTATTATTAGAAGCGAGCAATTTACTACATTAGATAAATATTTTAAAACAACAACGCCAAGAGCAATAATTTTTAGCTTGCTCACAACACTAGCAACTTTTTTTATTTTATCATTTTCGTCCCATGTAGGGACTGCCAGCATGGGCATATTATTGATTATTTCAATTTTATCTATTTTCCTTGCTAACTTAACAATATTATTACCAATAAATAAATTATTGTTTAATAAATAAAATGAAAACATTAATAACTGGTGCAACAGGGTTTGTTGGAGCGGCTGTATTAAGGCAACTCTTAAAGAATGGTCATAAGGTTAAAGCACTAGTTAGAAAGTCAAGTGTTTTACAAAATTTAAAAGGTTTAGATGTTGAAATTGTTTACGGAGATTTACTAGATAAAGATTCTTTATTAAAGTGTTTAAAAAATTGCAAGTATCTCTTTCATGTTGCAGCAGATTATAGACTTTGGGTACCAAAACCAAAAGAAATTTATGAAAATAATGTAACTGGAACAGAAAATTTAATGCATGAGGCTTTAAAGTTAGGAATTGAAAAAATTATTTATACAAGCAGCGTTGCAGTATTAGGTAAACCATTAGAAGGAGATGTTGCAGATGAAAATACCCCAGTTAATCTAAGTCAAATGATTGGGCATTATAAAAAGTCTAAATTTCTAGCTGAAGAAAAAGTAAAAGAATTATATAAAACAAAAAAACTTCCAGTTATTATTGTAAATCCATCTGCACCAGTTGGGCCTAGAGATATAAAGCCAACTCCAACAGGAAAAATGGTTTTAGATGCAGCGACGAAAAAAATTCCTGCTTATCTTGATACAGGACTAAATATAGTTCACGTAGATGATGTAGCAAAAGGACAATTACAAGCTTTTAATAAAGGTAAATTTGGAGAAAGATATATACTAGGGGGAGAAAATCTTACGTTTAAAAAAATATTAGAAATGATTTCAAAATTGTGTGGGAATAAACCACCTAAAATACGGTTACCTAGAAAACCTCTTTATCCAATAGGCTATCTTTTTGAGATTTTTGCAAGATTATTAAATTTAAAAAATCCAATGCTAACTGTTGATATGATTAAAATGGCCGAAAAAAAAATGTTTTTTTCCAGTGAAAAAGCCAAAAAAGAATTAAATTATAAATATAAATCAGCTAAAATTGCATTGAAAGATGCCATTCAATGGTTTATTGATAACGGATATTGTAGAAATATACATTTAGTTTGATAAAATATAGTTTAATAAAATATTAATAAAAAAGAAAAATGAAAATCATTTTAGCACAACCTAGAGGATTTTGCGCGGGAGTTGATAGAGCTATTGATATTGTATCAGAAGCTTTAAAAATCTATGGCCGTCCTGTATATGTGAGGCATGAAATTGTTCATAATAAAAGAGTTGTAGAGGATCTTAAAGAAAAAGGAGCAGTTTTTGTTGAGGAAATAAAAGAAATTCCAGATGGGGCAGTAACTGTCTTTAGTGCACATGGTGTGTCCAGGAAAGTTGAGGATGATGCAAAATTAAGAAAATTACCTATTTTAGATGCAACATGCCCATTAGTTCTAAAAGTGCATAACCAAGGAATAAAATATGCTAAAAAAGGTTATGAAGTAATTTTAATTGGCCATGAAGGCCACCCAGAAGTTGAGGGCACTCAAGGTAGAATTCCAGGGGGGGTTCATTTAGTATCAACAAAAGAGGATGTTAGAAAATTAAAAGTTAAAGATGAAAATAAATTAGCATATGTTACACAAACAACTCTTGGAGTTGATGATACTAAAGATGTTATTGAAGAATTAGAAACAAGATTTCCAAACATTGTTGGACCTGGTGTTGAAGATATTTGTTATGCTACAACTAACAGACAAGAGTCAGTTAGAAATTTAGCTCAACACGTTGATTTATTACTTGTAGTTGGTTCACAAAATAGTTCAAATTCAAAAAGATTAGAGGAAATAGGCAGGGAAATGAATATACCTAGTTTTTTGATTGATGGTCCAGCAGATATAAATAAAAATTGGTTGAAAAATGTAAAAACGATTGGAATAACTGCAGGAGCTTCAGCACCTGAAGCAGTTGTAATGGAGGTCGTAAATAAATTAAAAAAAATAGAAAAATCAAATGTAAAAGTTATGGATGGAATTAAAGAAACAGTTGAGTTTAATTTACCTGCAGGTATAAGATATAAAAAAGATAAGAAGGAGCTGATAACTTAAAAAAATGGGAATACCTTTAATACAAAAAATTAAAGTAGCAAAATATATTATTGAGCAAAAAATTAAAGGTAATAAAAAATATCCATTAGTTTTAATGCTTGAACCATTGTTTAGATGTAATTTATCTTGTGCTGGATGTGGTAAAATTGATTACCCCGATGAAATATTAAATAAAAGAATGTCTGTTAAAGATTGTCTTAATGCAGTTGATGAATGCGGAGCTCCAATAGTTTCTATTCCAGGTGGAGAACCATTAGTTCATAAAGAAATTGGTGAAATTGTAAAAGGAATAATTGACAAAGGAAAATTTCTCTATCTTTGTACAAACGCAATTTTACTCGAAAAAAAATTAGATTTATTTGAACCTTCTAAATATTTAACTTTTTCAATTCATTTAGATGGATTAAAAAAAGAACACGATCATTCTGTCTGTCGTGAAGGTGTTTATGATAAGGTTATAGAAGCTATAAAAGTTGCAAAACAAAAAGGCTTTAGAGTTAATATTAACTGTACTTTATTTCATCAAATGACATCCAGTAGAACTGCAAAATTTTTTGATTTTGTAACAGAACTAGGCATTGATGGAATTACTATATCCCCTGGTTATGCCTATGAAAGAGCTCCTGATCAAAAAAATTTTTTAAAAAGAAAGAAAACAAAAGAATTGTTTCGAGATATTTTTAAATTAGGGAAGGGAAGAAAATGGGCTTTCAGCCAATCTTCATTATTCTTAGATTTTCTTGCTGGTAATCAAAATTATAAATGTACTCCTTGGGGGAACCCGACTAGAAATATTTTTGGTTGGCAAAAACCTTGCTATCTTCTTGCTGAAGGTTATGAAAAAACTTTTGATGAATTAATGAATAAAACTGAATGGGATAAATACGGTACCGGTAATTATGAAAAATGCGCTAATTGTATGGTACATTGTGGGTACGAACCAACAGCTGCGGAAGATTCTATTAAAAATCCTTTAAAAGCTCTTAAAGTTTTTTTACTGGGGCCAAAAACCGATGGAGATATGGCTCCTGATATATTATTAAATAATCAAAGACCAGCAAAATTTGTTTTTGAAAAACAAGTAAAAGAGACTTTAGTAAAAATCAGAGAAGAAAAAAATCAAGAAGAAGTAGTTATTAAATAGAATTAAAGAAGCAGGTCTCCTAAGAGACCTTTTTCAAAAAAAAATAGAATTATTTAACTTCTTTACCGGTAACTTTGCTAATTTTAACACTTTCAACGCCACCATCTTTTGTAACATAAGTTATGCTGTAAATTTTTTCTTTAACATCAAACTTAGCACTTTTTAGCGTAGAAAAATTGTCTTTACTTCTAGCATTTTGTAATGCTTGACCAATAGATGTAGTTGAAATTCTAGCTTCTACTGCATAAACAGTTGAATTAATAAAAAGTGCAATTAGAGCTAAAGAAATATAAGTAATTTTTCTCATATAAATATCCTTTCTTAAAAAGATTGTTAATAAAAATTTTAATTATAGATATAGTATTTAAGACTATTACTGAAATTTATTATTTATATAATCAATATCAATTTTATGAATGACTAATATTGTTTAATCTTTCTTTTAAACAATCCTTACACAGGCATTTTTCACTTTGATTATTTATATTCGATTTTTGTATTTTGTATTTTAGTTGTTTACACCAGCAATTACCATTGGGCTCACAGTTAATTATTTTTCCACAACTACATTTAGCCTTCATTGTCTTATTATAAACCTAAAATTCTGTTAGTTTTATTTCCTTTTTTTAAGTTTTGATATCTTGAAAGTGCCCAATTAGTGAAATATTTGGCATAGCCATGATAAGTAATATAAAAAACTTTAGGAAATCCCACGGCATTAAAATGATGGTCTATCCATAAGTTTTTCTTATTAAAACTTTTTTTTAGAAATTTAATCCCTTTTTCTATAGATGGTTCATTAATTTTTTCTGTAATAAGTAAACTTAAAATTGCCCAAGATGTTTGACTTGGCATACTTTTTATAGATTTCATATTTTTTTTTTCTTTCCAATAAGTTGCACAGTCTTCTCCCCAACCGCCATCTTTATTTTGTTTATTTTTTATCCAAGCTATAGCTTTTTTGATATAACTTGCATTCATATTTTCTCCGGCTGCTTTCAACGCATGTAAAACCGACCAAGTTCCATAAATATAATTAGTACCCCATCTTCCAAACCATGAACCATCTTCTTCTTGTTCATTTTTTAAGAACTCAACTCCCTTTTGAATTGCATTTTTGTAATTTTTTTTGTTGATTTGACTAAACATAGAAACACAGCGAGCGGATACATCTGCTGTTGGTGGGTCTAACAGTGCCCCATGGTCAGCAAAGGGAATATTATTTAAATAATAATAAGTATTATCTTTATCAAACGAACCCCAACCCCCATTCTTAGATTGCATTCCAGCAACCCAATTACACGCTCTTTCCAATCTTTTTTTATTTTGGTATCCTGCTCGATCTAAAAACATTGCCACCACAGCTGTGTCATCAACATCAGGATAAAAATCATTTTCATATTGAAAAGCCCATCCTCCTGGTAAAAGATTTTTATTTTTAGCAATCCATTCTCCTTTAATTTCTAAAATTTGTTTTTTTTCTAACCATTTGCATGCTTTTTGAATAGAAGAGTTTTTTAATGTAAGACCAGATTCTAAAAGTGATGTACCGTTTAAACCAGTATCCCATACAGGTGAAAAGCATGGCTGACAATAACTATAATTTTTCTTGTGTTTAATTAAATTTCTAACACTATTTAATGAAATTTTATATTCCTTGGTAATTCCTAACAAATAAAGTGCAATAGTACAGTTAACCATTGCAGGGAAAATGGCTCCTAGTCCATGAATTCCATTTAAACGATTAAGTATAAAATTTTTTGCTTTATCGATAGATTTTTTTTTAAGTTTTTCTGGAAAAATAGGTTCGATAATTTTTAAAAATTTATTAATGAAAAAAAATAAGTAAAAATAAAAAAAAGATTCTTTTCCGTAATTTATATTTAATTTTTTATTATTTATAAATAATTCTTCTATATTTATTTTTTTTAAATTTTTTGCTTTTGGTTTTTTATCTAAGATTATTAGTAGTGGTACAACAACAGTTCTTGACCAGTAAGAAATTTTATTAATATGGAAGGGAAACCACTTTGGTAATGACATAATTTCTACCGGCATTGAGGGTATTTTTTTCCATGAAATTTGTTCAAATAGAGCAAGGCTTATTTTTGTAAAAACATTGCAACTTTCTGCACCACCTAAATCTAAAATTTTTTTTCTAGCTTTTACCATGCATTTAGATAATTTTTTTTCTCCAACAAGTTTTAGAGCATAGTAAGCTTTAACACTAGTACTAATATTTGATTCACCATTCCAAAATAATGGCCAACCTCCATCAGGATTTTGTTCTCTTTTAATGTATACAGCAAGTCTTTTTTCAAGATTTTCTTCTTTAATGCCTAAAAAATGATTCATTAGTATATATTCAGATGGAATTGTTGTATCTGCTTCTATTTCATACACCCAATGACCATCTTTTTTTTGATCGTCTAACATTTTTTTTTTACAATGATTTATAATATTTTCTATTTTCATTTAAATCTTATTGATGTAACTAGCTGCATTATATCCAGAGGTAATTGCACCTTCAATTGTGGCAGGCAAACCAGTATCAATCCAATCTCCTGCAAGAAATATATTCTTATATTTTGTTTGCATTTTTGGTTTTTTAAAAATTTCTTCAGGATTTTGAACAAACGTTGCCATTTTTTCTCTTATTATTTTATATTTTGGCTTTATGGTTTTATCTAAATTAAATGTTTTTTTTACATCTCTCCAAACTATTTCTGATATTTTATGATTATTAAAATTATTTAAATAGTTCGCTGCACTAATTGTAATTGATAATATATTTTTTTTTTTAAAGATCCAATCAACCACCCCTCCAACAACTCCAACAAAAAAAGAGCCGCCTGGTAATTTTATTTTTTTATGCTTTTGGTTTAATTTAAAATGAATATTTAAAATACAGTTAGTTTTTTTTGGAGTTTTTAAATTTGGTAAAATTTTTGATGCAACATTAGGTGTTACCGCTAAGACAATCAATTCATTCTTACCAATTTTTATTGTATTTTTATTAAACACCATTTTTTCAGCAAAATTATTTTTAAATATAATTTTTTTAAGTCTTGTATTACATTTTATTTTACCAGCTTGGTTTAAAATTTTTTTTATAGCTGGTTTAATAAAACTATCGCTTAATGATTTCTTTGCTATAAAAGGTTTAAGAGGATCATTGCTAAAAAATAAAGTTTTAATAATAACCTTCCATAATAATCTTGCGGATGCTTCATTAGGATGTGTGTTAAGAACTGCAATTGTAAAAGGTTTCCAAAACCTCTTGTAAATCAAACTATCTTTTTCTAGCAAATCAGAGACCGTTTCATTTTTTTTAGCAAAAAAAAGTTTCAAACCTTTAATAAAATCTAAAAATGAAATATTTGCTGGTCTGCAGGATTTTAAAAAAATCCACCATGGTAAAATAAAAGAATATGGTTTAACATTCCATACTTCTTTTTTTTTTATATCTATAAAAGGATAAAAAGTTTTACTATTAGATAATAATTCTTTGTGAGCATCTATTT
>Ga0209554_1001074_pt1 | contig 21546 bp, 11 predicted proteins | sample MarorgKNORR_S2LV_5_FD_188221 | JGI IMG/M metagenome (GOLD analysis project Ga0209554, IMG submission 188221) | Marine microbial communities from the Southern Atlantic Ocean, analyzing organic carbon cycling - Bottom_A/KNORR_S2/LV (SPAdes) (version 2) | ecosystem: Environmental > Aquatic > Marine...
AAGAATATTAACCGATCACGATTATACTGCTAAACTAATTATTGACCCTATAGAGGTATTAGAGGTAATTGGAGTGCCTGAGGAAGGCCTGCTTGGTTATTCGAAAGTAGAATTTATTAAAAATGCATTCGATTGGATTAATACCGACATGTTTCCTCCAAAAACTATGGAAATTCTTTCTACTGAACTTAAGAAAAGGGTAGCTCTTGCGAAGGAATTAGGGCTTGAACACTTTGATATCAGTATGAATGTTCAATTTATCTCAAAAGAGGGTCAACCTGTTTGGGCATATTATGTGAGTTATTATAATTTGGAAGATAATATTCTGGATATGTATATCAAATTTTTAGATGAATTCATAAACATAGATGCCAGGATCAAAAACTGAGATAAACTATCTTTATTATATAATATATTTTATCTTTACTTTGGTTGATTATTATAATATATTGTCATATAAGCTTGAACCATATTAATCTTGGTTTCAAATAGATTTATTGCTCAAGGCGTCATCGATTCCTACGGGATTGTTTAACGCCCGTCTACAAATCAATGAAAGGGATTTTGTGATGGTAAAAAATGCACTATTACGTCTTACTATTTTTCTTTTTCCAGTTTTAATTCTTGCACAAGAAGGGAAAATGCGTGGTATCGTTATCGATGCGGACACAGGTGAACCACTGCTTGGTGCAAATGTTACTTTACAAGGAACAAATATGGGTGCTGCCACTGATTTAGAGGGTGTTTATATCATATTGGCAGTACCACCCGGTGTCTACTCTGTAAGGGCAGACTTTATTGGTTATCAGTCTGAAGTTGATGCAAATATTCGTGTGAGTTCAAACCTTACAACAACACAAGACTTTCGACTAAATCAAACTGCCATTGAAGGGGAGGCCGTACTTATTATTGCTGAGCGTCCCATTGTGCAAAGGAATACAACTAACACAGTGTGGATAACTACACAGGAGGATGTCCAGAATATGCCCATACGTGGGACGCAGAATATCTTAGCATTGAATGCAGGAACGGTTCAACAGGATGGGGCCTTACATATTCGTGGAGGTCGATTCGGGGAAATCGCCTATTTTATTGATGGTGCTACGGCTACCAACCCTCTTTTCAATTCTGAAAATGTGACTGTTATTCAAGAGGCGATTGAAGAAATCCAAATGCAAACGGGAGGATTTACTGCAGAGTATGGGGGAGCCAATTCTGGTATTGTTACTTCAATAGTCAGAACTGGGGGACCTGAATTCAGGGGGTCATTGGACATTCGTACAGATGATTTTGCAAAAGGGGGCGATGAATTTTTAGGCAGTACTTCTCAGGGATATAATAATATTGTTGCTACAATAGGGGGTCCACTTCCATTTGCTCCTAAAGCGCGTTTTTTTGTTGCGGTTCAATCGAATTATTTGCGTAACAGGTCACGCCTTTTCCTTAAGCCATTTTCATTCTCGGAATTCTATGATGATGGTTTGGAAGGAAGAACAATAGGAGATACGCTGCCAAATCCAATAGCGTTTGAAAGAAATTTCCTTCCAAAAAATGATAGGAAAAATTTGGATTTGAATAGTACGATGACATATGATGTTTCAGATGCCATAAAAATTCGATTAACGGGTATGTATTCAAGTATGCGAGCACCAAATGGTTATAATAACTTTTATAGTGCTCTCTTAAACACATTTAGCAATACAGAGGATATTAGTACAACTAAAACCAGCCTTCTTGGTTTACGTGTTACTCATTTGCTCTCACCCACAACTTTTTATAATCTAAGCTTAAACTACTCAGGAAGAAATTATAAAAACTTTGATCCAAGGTTTGATGACGATTGGTTAAAGTATACTGATCGTAACGAATGGGGTGCAGCAGGTTTGGATACGAGTGATTGGCAAGGATTATATCGTGGACCGGTTGAATATAGTATTATTAGGAATTTTAGAATGACGCCTGAATGGCAACCCAAGAATTCATATTCGAAAAATTCACAGACAAGTATTGGAGGCGCACTCGCGCTAACCTCTCAAATTACAAAAAATATAGAAATAAAACTTGGTGGCCGAGTTGATATGTGGACCATGCGTAACTATAGGGTAGGTAATATTAGGAACTATTTAACATTTCTTAATGGCACAGACGGTTCCGCAGATAGAACATTTGAAAGTGATTATGTCCGCAGTGTTGAGCTTGGTAACCAAGGTTATGTGGATCGTTATGGATGGGATGTGGATGGATTGAAAGAAATAGATAGTGGACCAAATGGTGCACGAACTCCAGTTATATCATCGGCCTATGCTCAATCCAAACTTGAATATCGTGATTTAATATTAAACCTGGGTCTGCGTTTTGAAAGTTATGATTTAAAAGTTCCACGTCCGGCAAACTTAGAAGACCCAGCGCGTGATTTAAACAATGCTTGGATTGATGAGGATGCGATGGTTGAGACTGATGCTTACACATATTTGATGCCGCGGCTGAATTTTGCCTTCCCAGTAACGGATAAAACTGTTTTTTATGCGCAATATGGTGAATACACACAACTCCATAATCTTTCCGGTATATATAAAGGCGGCTTGAGGTCATGGGTTAAACCAATGTTACCAGAATCTCGAAGAATTACTGGTTCAGCGGCATCATTTATGGCCAAGCCAGAACGCTCTAGTCAATATGAGTTGGGTCTAAGGCAAAAAATAACCGATTCTTTCGCATTTACAGCGACCCTTTTTTACAAAGACCTGTTGGATCAGGTCCGAGGCGGACAGATATTAGCTGATGGTACTGGCGAACTTGCGGAAGGTACTATGATTGTAGGGGGATTAGTTAATGATGATATAGGTACTACAAAAGGTGTTGAACTAACGCTTAAATTGCGAAGAACGAATAGGTTGGCTGCACAAGTGAATTATACATTATCAAGTTCACGTGGTACTGGCTCAGATTCACGTTCTACTCGGATTGCCATTAGTGATGTAAGTTTCGCCAAATACCCTCTATTTATCTCAAATATGGATCACAATCAACCCCACAGGGGAAGTGTGTTACTTGATTATCGATTTGGTAAGGGAGACAGTGGCCCAATTCTTCAAGGTTTTGGTATTAATACTATCATGACTTTTAATAGTGGTCACAGTTTTACAAGAGTTTTAGAGCCTGGTAATCTTGGTCAAGCTACCCCTTGGAATATTGGTGTGCGGGCAACTCAAGATCCACGTCAGCGCTTCCCGGCTGAAGTGCTGAATACATCCTTAACTCCTTGGGTTTTCAATGTTGATATGGCCATAGACAAAAGACTGTATTTTGATAGATATAATCTAAGGTTATTCGTGAATATCTTAAATCTGTTCAACTCAAAAAACATACTTAATGTTTATCAAACGACAGGTACAGATGATGATGATGGTTGGTTAAAAAGCCCATTAGCTGGGAATTTCATAGCCACTCCCGGTTATTTAGATTTTTATCAAGCAGTTAATCTTGATAATCGCTGGCATTATCTTGGTGCAACCGGTAATGATTTGTGGAGTAAGCCACGCGCAATTCGTTTCGGTATAAACCTGGAATTCAAGTAATGGTACTGTGTGAATGTTTAAGTCAAAATTTAATCAATAAAATTCATGGAGCTTAAAATGATATGCAAAAGCAAAATCATTAATAGATTTTTCCTTTTTTCATTATTTATTATGCCTATAGTGATTGGTGTCAATGCTGTTGCGCAGGAAAAAGGAAAAGGCATCTCGGTTGCTGAAGCTGAAGGAATTGTTTTCAAGAGTAAAGGGTGGCAGCCTAAAGAGTATCAAATTCTCAACATTAATAATATCTGGACATGGGCACGCCGCAACGGTAGATCTGGACATTCACCCGCGGGAGACTATGGAACATTTTTTCCCCGGGGTAAGACCTATATTCTCTATCAAGATGGTTTTGTTTTTGGGTCTAAGGCATATGTAGATGCTGAGCATACACAACCAGCGCCATATGGACAATTGGTTCGAGTTGGTGGTGCAACATATGGTACTGGCTACACTGCCGGATGGGTTAATGGGCAGGGAGCGACTGCGACAAGAGAACCACTGGATAGTCCACTCAATAGGATGTTTCGGGTTCGTCGAGACTGGAAAGAAATGCCATATGCTGAAGCTGCGCGAGATGCCGCAGAATCTAATGAGATTACACTGGAATCTGTAAACGATGCCCATGTACAGCTCATACTTGATCAATATGCTGAAAGCTGGAATTTATGGCCGGTTCAAAATGGCGCACCTTTCATTGATAGAAATGACAATGGTGTCTACGATCCTCCCCCTGCTGATTTTAAAGTAAAAGATCTTATTGAAATGGGATACGACGAACCTGGAATATCAGGTTCTGATCCAAACTCCCCAGCGGACCAAGTACTTTTTACTATTTATAACGATCTTCATAGAGCGACTTCGCTCGACCGTTTTCGTTCGGAACCCACCGGGCTGGAAGTCCAAGAAACTGTTTGGGGGTATAATCGGTCAGGACCAATGGGGAATGTTTTTTTCCGCAAATGGAGATTTATAAATAAAGGTGGTGTTGAAATAGATGCAAGTGGAACGTTAGGCGCTTTTCATTTAGATAGTATGTATGTGGTTCAATGGGCAGATATGGTGTTGGGCGATTATACCGATGACTGCCTAGGTTCCGATACAACGCTTAATATGGGATATGAATGGAATGGTAATGCCATAGATAGGGATTTCCGAAAATGGGGTTTGCCTCCAGCAGCAGCAGGGTTCGATTATTTGCAAGGTCCAATTGTGCCATCAGCCGGGGATACGGCAGTATTTGACTTGAAATATAAAGCTGGTTATAAAAACTTAGGTATGACCGGATTCTCTTATTTTTCTGCAGCTTCTGCTTATTCAGACCCGGGCGGGTCTTATGATACAAATACTCTACGATGGTATAAAATGATGAGAGGGTATGCTCCTATTGGAGCACCCGGTGAAGATATCAGATACAATTTTCCACCTGGTTATACGCCTGACCAATATCCATTAGCAGGAGACCCGGTTACGGGGATCGGACATATAGATTGCCAAGGTACTGATTACTCGATCCAGCCAGGCGATCGCCGTCTTGTAATGATATCCGGTCCATTTAGTCTAGCGCCGGGCGATACTAATGAGGCAGTCATTGCATTTGTTGCAGGGCTTGGAGCAGATAGATATTCAAGTATTTCTGTTATGAAATTTAATGATCGGTTTGCACAAAACACCTATGATGCCCTTTTTCAAGTGCCAAGTGCGCCTCCTTCACCAAAGGTAGTTGCTGCAGAATTAGATGGGAAAATTCTTTTAGAATGGGGTAGTGATATTGAAAATGTAACTACTATTGAGACAAAAGTAAGTGAACCGGGCAGTTTCGCATTTGAAGGATATAATTTGTATCAATTGCCATCAGCAACTGCAACCGTATCAGAGGCCAAACGGATTGTGACATATGATAAGGTAACCGATCCTGCAGTTGTCTTAGATGAACAATTTGATGTGTTGTCGGGTCAGATTCTTATGACCCCCGTTCAATTTGGGACAAATAGTGGTATCAAGAGACAATTTGTATTTGATCGTGATTATTTACTTGATGTAAATAAATTAAATAATGGTACAGATTACTATATTGCAGTGACTGCATATAGTGTTGCTACAGTTCCAGGATATCTTCCTTCTTTTCTTGAATCACCAATTCAGATTGTTAAGGTTGTGCCGCAAATTCCTTTTGGTACTGTTTATGAACAATCTTATGGTGATACCATTGTGGCCGCACATGCGGCTGGGGTAAGTGATGGCAACGTTTTTCCGGTTGTTATTGACCCAGTGCAGCTTACCGGTCACAGTTATGAAGTAGCATTTACGGATGTAGATGGTGATGGTGTCACTGAGTATAACCTTAAGGATTTAACCAATGGTAGTTTAGTAATCGAAGGTGGTACAAACCAGGCAGGTGATGATAATTATCTCTTTACGGATGGTTTCCAATTACGCGTACTCGGTGCTCCGTTAAATTTTAAAGCATTTGAAGTAACGGCTCATGCCGGCGGTGTTCAAGATCCACCCCTTCAGGGGGCTACAGATTGGGGCGGCTTTCCTGTGGAATATACAGGTCGCGTGAACCAGCAAAATGGTAGCGGATGGTTTTTTGCTGGAGGAGGTGCATCTAGTTCTTCTTATAGTAATTTTTTAAGCCGAACAATTACTTCTGGTTGGAGTAACCTAATACCCAATGATTTTGAATACAGATTTACTGGTAAAGGTACAGGTAACTATGCGTGGGACGTTTGGGGAGTTGGTGCTCTTGTTGATGTTCCCTTTGAAATTTGGGATGTGACCCGTGATGTTAGGTTAATTCCGTGGTTTTATGATTACGATGGAGATGGTGATTGGGGTTTAATGGCAGTTGATCACCCAGGATCTGGCGGCGCAAATGACCCATACACCGACTGGATATACCCGTATCTACCAAAAGATAATACACCGGGACAAGGTTCGGCGGGCTATGACGCTTGGCTTGCTGCTGCCCAAGCTGATCCAAATTATGCCACAAGTGATGGGACAGATGTTGGCGCTAGAGTAATGGGTAGGAATGTGTTTTTTCAGTGGAATGGTGGTGATGTGAGTGATGGTACACTTGATGCCGTAGCGATCAAGGAAATAGAGGTTGGTAGTGTATGGAGGCTGACAACCAATAAACCGAATACAGTAAATGATATATTTACCTTTTTAGCACCCTTACCAACTACCGGTGCAGAGCTCGATAAATTAAGTGTAAAGAAGGTGGGTGTTTTTCCAAATCCATATCTTGCATTCAATCCCTTAGAAACTAATAAGTTGGGTAGATTTGTTACCTTCAATAATCTGCCCCCCCAAGTGAAGATTAGCATATTTGCTGTTTCTGGTCATTTAGTAAGAGTCCTGGAAAAGGACGGCAGTGACCAGTTTATGCGTTGGGATTTACTCAATAGAAGCGGTATGCCTATAGCAAGTGGTATTTATTTAGCTTATGTTGATATGCCAGGTATTGGTGAAACAAAAATCTTAAAGGTCGCCATAGTCTTAGAGGCAGAAATTCTTGATAATTTCTAAGATTAAACAAATCCAAACATATTTAAAGGAAATCTAATTATGGAAAAAAGAATAATGGTAAAAAGGAGTTCTTTTGGTTTAACTATTATTTTCTTGATGAATATAATGGTGGGTCAATCGGTATCAAATTTTGGTTCCATGACAAATGATCGTTTAGGAACAAGTGCTGCGATGGAACTATTGATACCTGTTGGAGCACGGGACATGGCAATGGGAGGTGCAGGAATTGCTACTTCTACAGGACTTGAATCCATTTATTGGAATCCTGCTGGTCTTGGGCGTATTAAAGGTAAAGCTTCAGGATTGTTCAGTAACATGAATTACATTGCAGACATTGCAGTAAACTATGGCGCTGTTGGCCTTAATTTTGGTAAATCGGGCGTATTTGCTTTTAGTGTAAAGGCTGTAGATTATGGTCGGATTCTTTTAACAACAGTAGATGACCCTGAAGGTATTGCTGGTAGAACTTTTACGCCGAACTTTTTAAATCTTGGATTTAGTTATGCGAGACCTTTTACTGCTTCCATCACTGCTGGCGCTACAATAAAAATGTTTTCTCAAAATATTAATCGTGTGACGGGAAAAGGAATGGCAATAGATATAGGTTTACAATATAGTGGGGTTGCTGGTATTCCGGGTATTCATCTCGGGGTGGTACTGAAAAATATGGGGCCTCAAGTCTCTTATGGTGGTCCTGGCCTGTCACGTATGGCCGATCCGGAAGAAGGACGACGACCTCCACAATTCTTCCAATCTCAAGCTGCAAGTTTTGAACTGCCTTCTTCCGTTGAGATAGGTTTAGCTTATGATTATAATATTAGTGAGGGATTGAATCTCACCATGAATGGTGCTTATGCTAAAAATAACTTAACTATTAATGCCTATAAATTTGGTGGTGAAGTAACGCTCAATCTAAATACTTTAATAGTTTCAGGTCGCACTGGTATGGATATGCTTAATACAGAAAATTTTGATGAGAATATCTATGGTCCAAGATTTGGTTTTGGATTAACATTCGAAACGCCGGGCCCTCTTGTCACAATTGACTATGCCTACCGTACAGTTAGTTATTTTGATAACAATTCAATGTTCTCAATTCAGTTGGGTTTTTAAAATATAAATTAGAAAGAAGAATAAAATATCTTCACAAATACAATTTAATATAATCATAAGACTTTTTATTTTTTTAACAAGATAATTAGTCTTAATTAGTCTCTATTAAAATTGGCTTATATTTATAGAGGTGTCTTCAACTTATATGGGTAGAATAACATTAATTAGTAAATCGAGAAGGAAATCTAGAGTTCTACGATCATTCATTTTTTTACTATTAATTGTAATTTTTCCATCTTGTATTGAAACAGGCCTCAAATCAGGCGAAGGATACGTAGAAGTTGAAGGAGGTAGAGTATGGTATCGGATCGTTGGATCAGGTAGCGTAACACCGCTGCTGCTGCTACATGGCGGACCTGGGATGCCAAGTTATTACCTAAATTCCCTATCACAACTTTCAGATGACCGTCCTGTGATTTTCTATGATCAGTTAGGTGCTGGTCGATCAGATAGGCCTGATGACTCCTCACTGTGGCATATAGACCGTTTCGTAGAAGAATTGGCGCAACTCCGTAAGGAACTGGGTCTAGAAGAAGTTCACATCCTTGGACATTCTTGGGGAACTATGCTGGCAGTAGACTATATGCTTACGGAACCTAAAGGCGTTAAAAGTTTAATTTTGGCAAGTCCGGCATTAAGTGTTCAGCGTTGGTCTGATGATGCTAAGGTTTTACTTGCAACACTCCCTGAATCCGTACAGAAAATCATCGACCTTCATGAAAGTGAGGGGACGACTGAAACTTTAGAGTATCAAGAGGCGGTGATGGAGTACTACAAGTTATACCTCTGCCGATCTGACCCCTGGCCTGCCGAGATGGACAGTACTTTTGTCAATTTTAACCCGGATATTTATGGTCAAATGTGGGGACCAAGTGAGTTCACATCGACGGGTTCTTTAAAGAATTATGAGCGAGCGGATGTACTACCGAAACTCAATCTTCCGGTCCTTTTCACCACAGGTAGATATGATGAGGCTACCCCAAAGTCCGTTGAGTATTATCAGAGTTTAGTTGCGAATTCTAGATTGGTTATTTTTGAAAATAGTGCCCATATGACAATGATAGATGAGCCAGGGGAATATGCTAACACCGTACGTGATTTTCTTAGGAAGATAGATAAAAATCCATGAGTTGCGTTGTCCATATTATTAAAAGTTTATATTTTTCTCCTCAATTTATGCAATTTGTAGATGTAAAAATTGCATAAGCTAGTAGAATAAGATATGAAACCATTAATACTATATTTGCTTGTAATCTTAACGTCAATAGTTTGTGCTCAATCAAATGGGTTGAATACTAGCGATCTCTATAAATTAAAATCTGTGGGCAATGTCGATATTTCGCCAGATGGAAATCATATTTTATATACTGTAACATCGAGAAATCAAAATACGAAAGGGACTTCTTCAAGAATATGGATTATGGATACAAAGTCTGGTGAATCAGTCCCTTTTGGAGCAAATGAAGGCAAGGGCAGTTCGCCGCACTGGTCACCAGATGGTAAATGGATTTCATTTTTTGGTCGCAAAAATAACAAATACGGTGTGATGATTGCTGAAAAAGAGGGTAATTCCACAATATTTTTAGCTGAAGTAAGTGGAACTAATCATCCATTACCCTCTTCGAAGGGACGTTTAACATGGTCCCCTGATAGTAAACAAATAGCATTTGTTTCTTCCACGCCTGGTCCCGAAACAGACGATGCAAATGGAGATCCTATTGTTATTACGCGTTATCTTTATAAACCAACAGCATCTGAAGGGTTGACAAGGTTTAATGATAACCGTCGGATGCATATTTTTGTTGTTGATATTAAAACAAAAAAAGTTTCTCAATTGACAGATGGAGTGTATTACGAACATTCCATTGATTGGTCGCCAATCGGCGATGAAATTTTGTTTATATCAAATCATGAAAAAGATCCAGATCGGTTTTTTAATTATGATATATTTTCCGTAAATGTTTTAGATGGCACTATCCGCCAAATTACCCAAACGGAATACGCTGAATATCAACCCAAATGGTCTCCCGATGGTAAAACTATTTTATATCTGGGTACCAAACGGGGTCTTACATCTTCCGAAACAACAATGGAGGATACCCATGTTTGGTTGATTAATAAGGATGGCACTAGTAGTCAAGAGCTAGGAAAATATATCGATAATCGCCAAAAGTCACCAGGTTGGTCGTCTGATGGAAGGAGTATTTATTTTACTGTTCAGGAACGCGGAAGTATTAAATTATACAGAATTTTACTTTCAAATATACAAAAACCGGAATTGATCATTGATGGCCCAGGTCGAGTAAGAGCTTGGGATACAAGTCAGAATAATTTTATTACATATATATTTCATAGTCCAAAGGATATGGCACAAGTTTATTTAAAAAGAGGTCGAACTACAACTCAGCTTACGGATCTTAATAGTGGACTTTTAAAGGAAAAAAAGATTGCTAATGTAGATTCATTTACATTCCTAAGTTTTGATGGAGTACAGGTTGAAGCGTTTTTAACCCATCCAATAAGTAAAAGAGCGGGATCAGCGCATCCGTTAATTGTGATGATCAAAGGTGGTCCTCATGGCCAACAAGGGCCTACATTGTATCATAAAGCCCAGGTATATGCGAATCAAGGATGGGCAACATTAATGGTAAATTACCGTGGTTCTACAGGATATGGTCAGAAATTCACAGATGCCATTTTTCGAGATCAAAATGGTGGTGAAGCTAAAGATGTATTGTATGGTACGGAAGCAGCTATACGACGTAATCATTGGATTGATGGCAATAAAGTTGGTGTTGAAGGTGGTAGCTATGGTGGGCAACTTACCAACTGGCTAATTACCCAAACAAACCGATATAGCGCGGCTATTTCACGTGCAGGTATTTCTAATTTAATTAGTTTTAATTACATGGCCTATTACCATGATTATTTGGCAGTTGAATTTGGTGCTTATCCACATCAGGACAACTTAATGGACTTATTATGGGAACGATCTCCCTTAAAACATGTCGCTAATGTTAATACGCCCACCATGTTTATACATGGAGAAAATGATAATGATGTGCCTATAGCTGAAGCCGAACAATATTATATTGCCCTTAAAGATGTTGGTGTTGAAACGATTTTAGTGCGCTATCCGCGGGAAGGTCATGGCATCAGAGAAACTCAACACATGGTTGATGTAATTAATCGCAGTATTGCGTGGTACAAAAAGTATTTTAAATCAGATTAACATACGGCTATGATATATTTATTTAATACAAGAAAATAATTGTCTAAATCAATTTTAATTCCGTTTTTGAGTATACTAATTCTGATTTCTTGTTCAGGAAAAAAGAAAAAAACAACTAGGGGAAAAAGCGAATCATTTCAATCGCCTAGCCAAACTAATTTCGAAAGTAACCAAAATAAAATAGTGTTTCGCTCGAATAGGGATGGTAATTATGAAATCTATATTATGAATTCGGACGGTAGTAACCAAACTAGGTTGACAAATCACATTAAAGGAGACTTTCCTCACGGATTTTCATCGGATGGTTCTAAGATAATATTTAATTCAGCGAGAGATGGGAATGATGAAATCTATGTAATGGACATAGATGGCAGAAATCAAACTAGATTAACGATTAATAACGTGAGTGATTTTAACCCTCAATTTTCTCTTCATAATTTGAATATCATATATACTGTGCACATAAATGGGAAAAACAAAATTTTTATTATGAATTCAGATGGGAGCAATCAAAGAAAGTTGACAGTTAATGACAATTGGGATGGTAATCCGCAGTTTTCTCCTAATGGTTTGCAGATTGTTTTTGTTTCCAAAAGAGATGGGAATGACGAGATATATCTCATGGATTTAGGCGGGAATAATCAAAAAAGACTAACAAATAATTATGCGAGTGATTTCATACCACAGTTTTCTCCTGATGGTTCACAGATTATGTTTGTATCAGATAGAGATAGCAACTATGAAATTTATATTATGAATCTCGATGGAAAAGTCCAAAGAAACCTAACAAAAAATATGAAATGGGATGGATTACCACAATTCTCTCCAGATGGTTCAAAAATTGTTTACGTTTCATCAATGGATGGAGTGGGGGATATCTACATCATGGATATAGATGGGAATCAAAAAGTCAATTTAACTAAATTTGATGGAGATGATGATCGTCCACAATTTTCTCCAACTATCTTAACCCATCCTGACATTATATCCAGTTTAAATTAGTAATGAAATTCCTTTTTTTTGATTAACGGTTAAAAACACCAGTTTATGCGTAAATCCTATTTAATTGATGAACTCGGACTGAATAAAAAAATAACAAGGAGGGACTTTATTTATATTTCTGCTGCTGCTGTTGTTGCCGGTAGCGGCATACCAAAATATCTGAGGGCATCCGGTCAATCTATATCAGATATTGATGGTTGGTATGGGTATGGAGGTATTGGAGACTATGCAAGTTCGCATGGTAATACACCTGAAACGCTGAAAGTGGCCCATGGCATGCGGAATGGTGAATTCAATTCATCTTCGTTTCAGTCAAAGACTATCGATACTGGTGAAATCTATGATTTGGTAGTAGTCGGTGGAGGCTTTTCAGGGTTATCTGCAGCTTTTCATTACAATAAACAAAGGCCATCTGACAAATGCCTTATTATAGATAATCATCCAATCTTTGGTGGAGAGGCAAAACGAAATGAATTTATTGTAAATGGCCATCGCATTATTGGTCCACAAGGTTCAAATGGTTTTGTTATACCGCCGGTCACAAACAAGGCCGATGATTATTTCACTGAACTATCTATACCACGTGAGTTTAAATATGCACCTGTGCCTAAATCTGTTGATGGAATAAAGTTCCCCTTAGATAACTATGGGTTTATGCACTGGCTCTCTCATAGATCATCGGTGGGACACTTTTTTAATGGATCTGGAGCTAATGCTTCTGGTAATTGGGTTACTGATCTTTGGGAAAACGATCTTTCTAGTACACCTTGGTCAGAAAATTTACGAAAGGAGTTTTTACGCTGGCGAAAAGAATCAGTAACAGACTATAAACAGGATAATTTTGAAAAGTGGCTTGATTCAATGACTTTAAAGGAATATTATGAAAATATACTGAAGCTTCCTAAAGAGGTCACAAATTATGCCGACCCAATTTTGGCTAGTGCAATTGGTCTTGGTTGTGATGCGATATCAGCATATTGGGGATGGTATTTTTCTTTACCTGGTTTTGGAAATTCAGATCGTTATCAGTCCGAAGATTTAATGTTCCACTCTTTTCCTGGTGGAAATACGGGTATTGCGCGTTTTTTTGTAAAAAAATTGGTTCCGAATGCGATTAAAGGGGCTAATAATTTTAATGATACAATCAACCAATCAATTGCATTTAACGAATTAGATAAATCATCCAATAAAGTTAGAATGCGGTTAGGTGCAACTGTAATAGACGTTAGACACGCTGGTATAAGATCTGAAAAGGAAAAAGTAATTATTACTTATGTTAAGGGTGAGAAAATATACCAGTTAAAAGCTCGTAAAATTGTTATGGCCACTGCTGGTAATATGAACCGTTATGTATTACATGATTTGCCCGAAGGACATAAAAAAGCATATGCATCGTTTCATCATTCGGCAGTTTTGGTTGCAAATGTTGCATTGACAAATTGGAGGTTTTTAAAAAACCTCGGATTTGCATCATGTATGTGGACCAGTGGATTTGGATTCTCATGTAATATAAGGCGTCCCATGGTTGTTGGAAAATACCAGCAACCATTTGACCCTAATTTACCGATTGTTTTGACTTTTTATGTTCCTATGTATTATCCGGGTTTATCAATTAAAGAGCAGGGAACCACTGGACGTCTAGAATTGCTTACAACTCCTTTTGTTAAATATGAGCAGCAAATCAGGGAACAAATGTTTAGACTTTTTGGTCACGCTGGTTTTAATCCTCAAACTGATATTGCAGGTATAATTCTTAATCGTTGGGGGCATGCTTATGTAAATCCTCAACCCGGCTTTATGTATGATAAAAAAGGTGGAGAAACAGCAAGTGCTGTAATTCGTAAACCCTTTGGTCGTATTGCAATTGGACATTCGGAGTTGCATGGACATATGAATTGGACAGGTGCAGCAGCAGAAGGTAAAAGAGCCATAAATCAGTTAATGGAAAATAAATTTTGATTCTATGCTCTAAAATATAGAATAAAAATCATTTTTGATTAATGTTTAATTACATTATATTTATAATTAAATTGACTGAGGGCGTATTTGTTAAAGATTAAATAGGAGTTAATATGAAATTCAAAATATCATTTTTTATATCTGTCATTTTAGCAACATTTATTTGTGCGCAACAATCAGATGTCACTGATAAAAATTCACTTCACTTTGATTTTGAAAGCGATTCTCTGTATTTGAGAATAGGTGAATCGGCTAATCTCACAATTAAGCTTTTGGATCATAATGGTGAATTAACAAATACAGCATTTAGTATATATGGAACGCCCCGTGGTGCGCTGAAAACTAATCCGCGAATTAGTGATTCAACAGGAATAACTAATGTTGTTATTGTGCCATTTGCACCAGGAACGCATACGCTTCATGTACGCACGGGATCTATCGAGGATCAAGTTGTTGGCAAGATAACGGTTGAAGTTCCTTTCCCTCCGATAAGTAATATTGTATTTAATAATTCTAAAACCAAATTTTTTTCGGGAACTGTAAATGATTTTAGTTATACCGTTTTCGATCAAGCAGGATTAAAAAGGGATAATGAAAATGTAGCTATTACTTCCAGCAACACCAGAGTGGCAGACTTTAATCTATACGGTAATTTAGAAGCAAAGAAACCTGGTAGAGCCACAATTAAAGCTCAAGTTGGTGCTATAGTAGAGGAAGTTAAAATTAGAATAGTAAAAAATCCCGTTAAAACCGTAAAGATTTCAAACGAAAAAAGTGAAATCCGCACTGGAGATGTTCTGCATTTAAATGCAAAGGCTAAAGATAAATTTGGGAATATGATTAAAGATGCCCCAATTCAATATTCTTATACTGGTAAAGCAGATTTTGGGGAGTACGGTTTACCGGCCGTTGGTCAGGCTGGCCTGCATGCTTCAGGCCTGGTAACTGATGATGGACGATTTGTGGCAGAAACTGTAGGCCTTTATACTATTACGGCGTCATTTGGTGGTGTTTCTGACCATAAGATAATTAAGGTTGTTCCAAGGAATGTTCAACAAGAGATTAAATTGGTTGGACATGGTTTAGTAAAAGATGTTTTTACCTCAGACTTATGGGTTTGGTCAGGAATTGGAAAACATGAAGGCAAAGACTTTGCGGCTACTGGTACATGGGGTGGTAATGGTGAGGCTTATTTTTGGGATGTTTCAGATCCGGAAAACATGAAAATAATTGATACGGTTACCGTGGATGCGCGAACTGTGAATGATGTGAAAGTCTCAGAAGATGGTAAAATTGCAGTAATAACTAGAGAGGGTGCGTCTAATCGAAAAAATGGGTTTTTGATATTAGATGTGTCGGATCCCTACAACGTAGAGATTCTTTATGAATTTAATGATGACATGACTGGAGGTGTCCATAATGTATTCATAGCGGAAAACCATGTTTATGCAGTAAACAATGGCAGAAAGTATGATATTATTAATATTGAAGACCCGCGGAATCCATTTCGAGTCGGCGTCTATGAACTTGATAGTCCAGGTCACAGTATTCATGATGTGTGGGTTGTAGATGGTATTGCTTACTCTTCAAATTGGAAAGATGGTCTCCACATGGTTGATGTGGGTGGATTAAAATTTGATGAAAAGAACCGCACTGATGCTAAGTTCAATCCGTTGCTAATGAAAGCAGGACAGGGAAGTCCTGCAAATCCAATTCGTTTAGCTAATATGCCAGATCCCAATGGACACAACCATACGGCATTTCCATTCATTAGTCAGTCTACGGATAAATTCTATGTTATTGGAGGCGATGAATGGTTTCCATTTGGATGGAATGCAAGTAAAGGACAGCTATCTGATCCAAGGGGTGGTTACCACTTTATGGATTATAGTGATCCAGACAATCCTAAGGAAGAAGCTATATTTCAAATACCTGAAGCGGGAAGTCATAATCTTTGGATTCAAGGTGATACTTTAATAGGCGCAATGTTTCATGGCGGTCTTAGGGTGGTAGATATATCTGGGGAATTACTTGGTGATCTGTATAGGCAAGGCCGTGAGATCGGAACTTTCACATCTCCCCATAAGGAAGGTGTATTACCTAATGCACCTTTTTTGTGGGGAGCTCAGCCTTATAAAGACATGATTTTCTTTTCTGATTTGAATAGCGGTTTATATTGTGTTAAGGTGATTAATAAAAAATTTGGTGATCATGAATATGACGATATTGGAAACAGGGTTAACCCGGAATAATAATGAGGTAATCCTTACAATGGTTATGCATGCGTCCCCTTATATATCCTTAGGGTGTAAGTCTGATTACCAAAACAAATTTAAGATTAGTGACTAAACCAGCAGTTTCCCTCTTATTGATCCTTTTTTTTGCCAATTGCGATGAAAAATCTATTATAGTTGGTTCGTCCAAAACTTCTATCTATGATTCTGGAGGCGAGTTAATGCCCGAACAGGCCGCATTTGATGTTAACTTTTATGATCTTAATTTAAGAGTTGAGCCCGAGAAGAAATGGATCGGGGGGTCATTGGGTATGATATGTACTGCCACCAAGCCATTGGATGTGGTGGTGCTTCAACTAGATACATTAATGAAGATTAGCCGAATTTCCGGATTAAAAGGATCCGACCTGAAATGGAAACACATAGATGGTCTGGTTATAATATATCCAGATAAACCTGTTAAAGTGAACAATAGGTTTTTTGCCAAAATTGAATACTCAGGGCATCCACTAGAAGCAAAGGAACCAAAAAGGTTCAGTTGGTCGGATGGATTCTATTGGGCTAAAACCGAATCCGGATTGCCCTGGATAGGAAATGTATCCGTACTAAATGGGGCGGATATATGGTGGCCTTGTAAAGATCATCCTTCGGATGAACCCGATAGTATGGCAATAAATATTAGAGTGGATAATAGGTTGAAAGTTGCTGCAAATGGTCAACTCAGGGGCATTACTCATCATAATGATAATACTAATACCTATCGATGGTTTGTTTCCACGCCAATTAACAATTATTCGGTAACCATGAACATAGCTCCCTATATTCAAATTGATACGACTTTTTATAGCGTAAGTGGTGAAAGCTTTCCCTTTTCTTTCTGGGCCATACCAGAACATTACAAAGCTGCCAGGAATCAATTTCCGCACTTTGTCGAAAATATGAAGTTCCTTGAACAACTATTGGGACCTTATCCATTCCGAATTGACAAATATGGATCAGCAGAAACGTACTACTTGGGGATGGAAAATCAGTCAATCATTGCATATGGTTCAACTTTTGAGTTAAATGAATGGGGATTTGACAATTTGCATTTTCATGAACTCACACATGAATGGTTTGCAAACCTGGTAACTTCTCGAGACTGGCGGCATTGGTGGATTCATGAAGGAATCACAAGTTACATTGTATCACTCTACGCCGAATATCTTAGTGGTGGGAAAGAGGAAACCTATCTAGCATATATGGCCAAAACGATGAGTCGTGTCAAAAATGAGAAGCCGATTGTTCTCGCTAATGAAGAAGTAACTGCGCGAGAAGGATACATAAGTGATGTATACAGTAAAGGAGCGAGCGTTATGCACACTCTTAGGCATTTGATTGGAAAAGAAAAAATGTATGAGTTATTACGTACAATTGCCTATCCAACGGAAAAAAAGCGAAATGCAATACATGGTTCGCAAACACGATTTATCACAACTGACGATGTAGTGTCAATTGCCTCTGATATTTATGGAAAGTCCTTAGGATGGTTTTTTGACGCATACTTATTTTATCCTGATATCCCTAGTGTGGTAATTAAAGAGTTAGAAAATAAAATTATTATTAGATGGGAAACGGGTGCTGAAGATCCATTTCCCTTGCCAATTCCAATAAGAGTGGGAGATGAAATAGTTGTTTTGGAAATGAAAGATGGCTATGGTGAACTTGAAAACAATGGTCAATCCATTGAAATTGATCCGGAAGGTAGAATATTGAAAAATATAGTCTATCAGAATAAAATCTAATCTATCTAAATACAGTTAAAAATGATCTTTTCTATGTGATAAAAAAATGAAAATCCGCCTTTTATCTATTTCTACCTCTTTTTGTCTCGCTCTCACAATTACTTATGCGCAAAATAGTATTGTCTCAAAATTGATTGACAGCCGTTCTTTTAAAACCGAAACTCTCCTTTGGTACGATACCCCCGCCAAAGAATGGGAAGAAGCACTTCCTGTCGGTAACGGAAGACTAGGTGCCATGGTGTTTGGGAAAAATGGCGAAGAACGGATTCAATTCAATGAGGAAACTTTGTGGTCAGGCGGACCCTACTCTACCCTTGTTAAAGGTGGCTATAAAGTCTTGCCAAAAATCCAAAAATTAATTTTTGAAGGCAAACCCCTTGAAGCTCATAAGCTTTTTGGTCGGAACCTAATGGGAAACCCAGTTGAGCAAATGAAATACCAGTCACTAGCCAACCTACATATTTTTTTTGAAGATCAGAAGAAAGTCACTGATTACAAACGCTGGTTAAATCTGGAAACGGCCACTATCGGTGTTGAGTATAGTGCTCATGGAGTTGTTTATCGCAGGGAAATTCTTGCTTCAGCTCCTGATCAAGTCATTATGATTAGACTCACGGCTAATCAATCAGGAAAAATTTCTTTTCGAACAGAACTGCGGGGAGTACGAAATATAACCCATTCAAATTATGGTAACGATTATTTCCAAATGGATGGTGTTGGTAATGACGGGTTAATGATTAATGGCAAATCGGCTGATTACCTTGGGGTTGATGGAAGGCTCAGGTACAGAGCACAAATCAAAGCCGTATCAGAAGGTGGTACTATGCATGTGGATGGTACACAACTTTATGTAAATGGAGCTGATGCGGTAACCTTGTATTTTGTTGCGGCTACTAATTTCATTAATTATAAAAATGTCGGTGCTAATCAGATTGCTAGAGTGGATAATTACTTGAAAAATATTAAAGATAAAACATATAAGGACATGCGCGAAGCTAGTATACAAGATTATCAATCTTATTATCGCAGAGCTAGTTTGAAACTAACCGATACAGAAAATTCAATACTTCCCACCGATAAGCGGATGAAAGCTTTTGAAAACGGTAGCGATCCAAACCTAGCCGCCTTAGCCTATAATTTCGGACGTTATTTACTGATATCCTCATCTCGACCGGGTACAGAAGCCGCTAATCTACAGGGCATCTGGAATGATGATCAAAATCCTAGTTGGGATTCAAAGTATACTACGAATATCAATCTTGAAATGAATTACTGGCCTGTTGAAACTGGAAACCTTTCTGATTGCGCCGAACCTTTAATTACCCTTATTAAAGAGCTGACTGATCAAGGCAGTAAGGTTGCCAAAGAACATTATGGTGCTAATGGCTGGGTGTTTCATCAGAATACTGATCTTTGGCGAGTGGCTGCTCCAATGGATGGTCCTACTTGGGGTACTTTTACGGTAGGTGGGGCCTGGCTTACTACTCATTTGTGGGAACACTACTTATATACTTTGGACGAAGAATATCTTCGAGATGTATATCCAGTAATTAAAGGATCTGTAGAATTTTTTATGGATTATTTAATTGAACACCCTAACGGAAAATGGTTAGTTACTAATCCCTCTAATTCTCCCGAAAATCCACCAAAAGGTCCCGGGTATAAATATTTCTACGATGAAGTAACGGGTTTTTATTATTTCACCACTATCGTTTATGGATCAAGCATGGATATGCAGATTCTCAAAGATTTGTTTGGGTATTATGCACTAGCCAGTCAAATACTTAAACGAGATTCAAATTTTGCTGAGAAGGTTTTGAAAGCACGTGCAAGACTAGTGCCGCCGCAAATTGGAAAAGACGGGACTCTCCAAGAATGGACAGAGGATTATGAACAATTAGAAGACAAGCACCGGCACTTCTCCCACATGTATGGTTTGTATCCGGGTAATGTCATTTCAGCTAAACGAACCCCCGAATTGATCAATGCCTGCAAAGCCGTTCTTGAACAACGAGGTGATGGAGGTACGGGGTTCTCCCGTGCCTGGAAAATGGCACTTTGGTCACGTTTATACGATGGAGAAAGGGCGCACAAGATTTTTAAGGGTTATATCAAAGAACAGGCCTACCCTCAATTATTTGCAAAATGTTATACGCCGCTTCAGGTTGATGGTACATTCGGTGTAACAGCCGGTATCACTGAAATGCTCATGCAATCGCATGAAGGGGTTATTGATTTGTTACCAGCCTTACCAAAGAATTGGCCTACCGGACATTTTGATGGTGTATGCGCTCGAGGTGCCTTTGAATTGGAAATGATTTGGGAAGATGGCCAAATTACCCATGTTGAAATATTATCCAAGAAAGGTCAAATATGTCGAATTAATTCAAAAACCAAACTGAAAGTCAAGCAAAATGGTATTCCTGTTCAAATAAAAACGCTTGATGATGGCAGCCTTACTTTTCCTACGAAGGCAGGTCAAACCTATATTTTAACGTTATAAATATCCATCAGGCTAATTGATATAAAAAATATATCCATTATTATTACTGACCATTGCATTGGGATGTACCAAAACGGATCCAAGATCCCAAGAGGTAAATTTAATTGCGGATGACCTTTATTCGATCATGATAGAGGACCGCATTGATTTGAAAATGAAATTTGGGTTACCTGTTATGGAATTTCCGAATATGGATTTTCAATTACGCCCTACATGTTTAGTTGGCAGGGCAGAAGCGTGCAGCAAGTATTTTTGACCTATCAATTTGATTCAAATGATGATGTGGAATCTTACTTAAACCTTATGGATGAGTATGTAGCCTATTTGGATCAGCAGTTCAATAAATTAAAAGGTAAGGATGAGAGAGGAATACGACTACCAAAACCAGAAATGCCATTAGTTATGGGACTGCTGAATCAGTATTATAATAAACCTCACCACCAGGTTACTGGGAGGATCTCAGATGAACGCCTTACCATAGAAGAGGCGATTCAAGCTTACACCCTTAATTCAGCTTATGCGTCTTTCGAAGAGAACATTAAAGGATCAATCACGGTGGGAAAGTTGGCAGATATCGTTATTCTATCAGATAATTTATTAAAAA